>Ga0247822_10001980_pt1 | contig 12899 bp, 9 predicted proteins | sample 13C_Cellulose_Da_FD_192423 | JGI IMG/M metagenome (GOLD analysis project Ga0247822, IMG submission 192423) | Soil microbial communities from agricultural site in Penn Yan, New York, United States - 13C_Cellulose_Day30 | ecosystem: Environmental > Terrestrial > Soil > Agricultural land | place...
CCCTTGAACACGCGCTCGAGTGTGTCGATCGTGCTGTCCCCGAGCGAGCGGTCGAGCAGCTTGCCCATCGCACCGAACACCTCGCCGGGGGAGGGCAGCTTCGACGGCGAGATGATGCGCTCCGTCGGCGCGCCGCGCGTGACGAACCACCACACGAGGAGGATCAGCGCGATCAAGCCGACGCCGAGCGCCGTCCGAATGTGCGCCGGCGGATCCGCGCGCAGCGTCTTCCACCACGGCGGCGGCGAAGGGATTGCGTTCGCGTCATCCTCCGCGCGCGCGGCCGGCGCGGCCGGCGCGGGCTTCGCGGGCGAAGGCTTCGCGGGCGCGGGCTTTGGATCCTCGTCCTTCGACACGCGGCTTACTGGGCTTCGGCCGGGACGACCTTGACCTCGACGCGACGGTTCTTCGCGTGGTTGTCCGGGTCCTTGGGGTCCGCGGGCTGCGCCCAGCCGAAGCCGGTCGCGGTGAACTGGTTCGGCGCCAGCTTGTACTTGTTGACCAGCGCCTCCTTCACCGCGTTCGCGCGCCGCATCGACAGCTCCTTGACGAGCCCCTCGTCGGCCTGGCCCTTCATCGACGAGTCCGTGTGACCCGAGATCACGATGCGCGCCGCGCCGTACTGGCCCGCGAGCTTCGCGATGTCCTCGATCGTGTACTCGACGTTGCCGTCGTAGTAGGTCTCGCCGGCCCCGGTCTTGACCGGCACCTTCTTGTAGAGGTCGTAGCTGTTCGGGAAGAAGTTGATGGTCACCGTCTTGGTGAGCACCGCGTCCTCGACCTTGATCTCGTCGGTGCCCGCCGGCGTGAACTTGTACTCGTACTCGTTCTTGCTCGCGGCGTACTTGGGATCCGCACCGAGCTTCTTGATCACGGAGAAGTCCATGATCTTGTCGAACTCGGTCTTGGTCTGGACGGCCCGGATCTTGTTGTAGAGCAAGAACGCCATGTTGTACGTGCGCTCGAAGTTGGTCGGATTCGACGCGACCAAGAAGAAGTCACGGTTCTCGGCGTAGTTCGTCCAGTGCGCGTCGGCGAGCATGCTCGAGCCGGTGCCGGGCGGCAGGCTGTAGAACTCGTCCATGAGCTTGGCGACCGCGCCCTTCTTGGTGTCGTCGCTGGTCAGCTCGTCCGTCGCGTCGAGGATGCCGCGCACGAGGCCCTCGATGATCGCCGGGTTGTCACGCGCGAAGTCCGCGCGCGCGAACCACACGTCGGCGATTAGCTTGTTCGCCGTCGCCGTCGACACGAGCATCTTGTTGCCCATGCCGGTCTTCGTGAGGTTGTAGATGTCGGGCGCCCACGACACCACGCCCGCGATGTCCTTGTTCTGGTTGAACGCCGCGGCCGCCTGGAAGGCGTCCTTGGTGAACTTCATCTTCACCTCGGACGGCTGCACGCCACCGTTGAGCAGCACGTTGAGCAGGAAGAAGTGCGACGGCGAGTTCTGCGCGAGCACGACCGTCTTGCCGCGCAGGTCCTCGACGCTCTTGATCGAGTCGCGCACGACGATGCCATCACCGCCGTTCGACCAGTCGACCTGCTGGTAGACGCGCGGCATCGTGCGCGGGTCGCGCTTCAGGCGCTCGATGATGAGCGGCAGCATGTCGACCGTCGCCCAGCCGATGTGCACCGTGCCGCTCGCGACGGTATTGCCCATGCTGACCGGGTCGTCGATCAGCACGAGCTCGACCTGGAACTCCTCGCCCTTGGCGTCCTTCCACACCTTCTTGGGCTTGCTGCCCTGGTTTGCCCAGATGATCGGGGCCCAGCCGGCCCACACGTTGACCGCGAAGCGGACGACGCGCGCCGAACCCTTAGAAGCCCCCAGCGCCTTGTACTCCGCGGTGCCCGGCACCTCGGGCAGCGTCGACGCCGGCTCGAACGAGTACTCGGTGACCGTCGTCGGGGGCGCGTTCGGGTCGGGGTTCTCGGCGGTCGTCGCGCCCGAGCCCGCCTGCTTCTTGAGGTCGTTGATGTCGATCTTGCCCGTCTGCTGCGTCTCGTCCTTCTTCTTCGCGTTGCAGCGATAGAAGGCGAGGCCGACGAGACCGAGCACGACGGCCGCGACGGCGACAAAGAATGCGGGTTTCGGCTTTCCAGCTCCGTTGGTCATGGCTGTTCCTACCTACCTGTTCCTTATTCGGTGACCTTGGTCGGCTCTTCGCGCTTGGTCTCGGCAGGCCCGAGATCCTTCGCCGTCGCGACGATCGGCGTGGTCTCCGGCGCGCGCATGCCGAGCTCGACCTCGAGATCCTTGAGTGCGTCGTCGGCCATCGACTTCTCCATGCGCTCCTCGGCCTTGATCTGGTCGATGCCTTCGCTCGACAGATCGCTCGCGACGCGCGCCTTGCCGCGGTTCGTGTCGATCTTGCGCTGGATCACGTCCTCGAGCTGACCGAAGTCCGTCGTGATGTCCATGTTGAAGCTCTGCGTGAGCTTCGCGACCTCGGCCTCGGCCTCGCTCATCTTGAGCTCGGCGTCGTACTTCTGGATCTTGTCTTTGACCTCGACCAGCTTCTTGTTCGCGTACTGAATCTTCTTGAGGTTGTTCTGGTACGCGGCCTCGTGCATCGCGAGCTGCTGCTTGTTCTCGTCGAGCTGCGTCTTGGCCTTCGTGAGCTGCAGCGCGAACGAGCCCGCGGTCTCGCGATCGCCGGCCTTGAGGTACGCCTTGGCCTGCGCGGTGAGCTTGTTGATCTGGTTCTCGCCGTCCTTGACCTGCCGCGACACGCGCTCGACAAGGCCGCGATACTGCTCGAGTCCGACGCGGCCTTCCTTCAGCTGCTCGACCGCCTGGTCGTACTCGTACTGCATCTGGGCGATCGGGTCCGCCTCCCAGAAGTAGTTGGCGAGCTTGTTGAGCTGAGCCCTGATCGCACCAAAGAACTTTCCGAGAATCATTGGTCCTCCGCCGGGAGGGAACGTACACCAGAAACGTCTCGATCTCCGGCAACCGCCGAGCTTATGTTCCCGGCGTGGAGGTGCACGTGAAGTCGAGCATCCGCGTCCTCGCAGTCACCGCCTTCTTCGCAGCGTGCGGGCCCCGGGCGATCTCGTCCGGAGACGGCGGCACCGGAAGCGGCGATGGCGGCACCATCGATGCGCCGCCGCCGTGCCCGACCGCGATCACCGGCAAGGTGTATGCGCCCAACGGCACGCTGCCGCTGTACGACGTCACGGTCTACGCGCCGATGACGGAGCCCGGCCCCTTGCCTGTCGGGGTCACGTGCGCGCGCTGCAACGACGCGCTGCCCGGCGGCGCGCACGCGAGCACGCGCACCGACGCGCAGGGCAACTTCCGGCTCGAGGGCATCCCGCCCGGCACCAACGTTCCGGTCGTGATCACCACGGGCAAGTGGCGCCGCAAGCTCACCGTCCCCCAGGTCACCGCGTGCACCGACACCGCGATCCCCGACGGGACGTTCCGGCTGCCGCGCAATCGCAGCGAGGGCGACCTGCCCAAGATCGCGGTGGTCACCGGCGTGTGTGATCCGCTCGCGTGCATCCTCAGCAAGCTCGGCATCGACACCTCGGAGTTCGGGTCGAGCTCGAGCGGTCCGCAGGCGGTCACGTTCTACAACGGCGCGGGCGGCGTCGCGCCCGGCACCCCGCAGTCGGCGCCCACGCTGTGGACCAACATCGACGAGCTGAAGAAGTTCGACATCGTCATCAACTCGTGCGAGTGCGACGAGCACAACGAGAACAAGACGGCGCCCGACGTGCTGCGCCAGTACGCCGACATGGGCGGCCGCGTGTTCGGCTCGCACTTCCACTACACGTGGACGAAGAACCTCATCCCGGCGTGGCAAGGCACCGCGACGTGGACCGCCGGCTCGTTCGAGACGCCCGACCTCGTCGATACGTCGCATCCCGGCGGCATGGCGCTCGCGGAGTGGTTGGTGGCGGTCGGCGGCTCGACGACGCTCGGCGAGATCGAGCTCGGCGTGAAGTCCCATAACTCGTCGACGGTCAACGCACCGGCGCTGCGCTGGCTGCACTCGTCGGGCACGAACCCGACGAGCCACTACCTCTCGTTCACGACGCCCGTCGGCGCGCCCGCCGCGAGCACGTGCGGCAAGGTCGTGTTCGCCGGCATGCACGTGAGCTCGGGCGAGGTCGGCACCAACTTCCCGGGCTCGTGCAGCTCGGAGTTCACGCCCGACGAGAAGGCGCTGGTGTTCCTGCTGTTCGATCTCGGCGCCTGCGTGAACATCATCAACTAGAGCCAATGCCGGACAGCTCGCGCGCCTCTTCGACGAGGAGCGCGCCGGCGCGTGGCTCGCTTGTCCACTGAGAGGCCTGCATGGAAGCGCAACCGGGTGCGCCTCGGTTCGATAGCGCTCCCTGATCATGAGCCGCCAAGATCGCCAAGATCGCCAAGCAGAGTACTTCGGACGCCTGCAGCGCGTCCTCGAACCATCTGAGGCCGCAGACCGAATCGCCCACTCCCTGATCGGGGCCGCCATCGAAGTTCATCGCCACCTGGGGCCGGGATTCCTCGAGTCGGCGTATGAGCGCGCACTTGTCGTCGAGCTCGGGCTGCGTGGGATCCCGTTCGTGCAGCAGGTCCCGATCGTGGTCGCGTACAAGGACGTCATCGTGAGCGAACAGCGTCTGGATCTTCTCGTCGATGATCTCGTCGTCCTCGAGATCAAGGCCGTCGAATCAATCACGTCGGTTCATGTGGTTCAGGCGCTTTCGTACATGCGCGCTGCACGTCTCGAGCTGGGCCTGTTGATCAACTTCAACGTCCCGGTCCTCACGCACGGCATTCGGCGTCTGGTTCGGCCGATCGAGTGAACGATCTCTGCTTGGCGATCTTGGCGATCTTGGCGGCTCCCCTCTGGGTGGTCTCACTGCCAGCGTCATCGCGCGCGCCCGAACGGGACCCGCCGGCGCTGGCCTCGTCGAGGAGCCGCGCTATCTGACCGCCAGTGCAACTAGAACGTGACGGTGCCCTGCACGCCGAGGGAGAACGCGAAGTTGTCCTGCGACAGATAGCGGTGCCCGACGAGGTCGATGAGCGGCACGTGCAGCGGGTTGACCTCGACGGTGTTCGGGTCGACGAGGTCGTTGTTGTCGTTCTCGCACGGGCCGCTGGCCGTGCCGCACGTCGGCAGATCGACACCGGCATCGGCGAAGCTGATCGCGTGGTCGGTCTTCCACGTCAGATCGACGACGGCGCCGAACCGCACGTTGCTGCCGAGCGCCGCACGCACCGCGATCTGGCCCGTGGTCTCGAGGTAGTTCTCGATGTTCGAGATGCCCGGGTGGCTCAGCGCCTGGAGGGCCGGGTCGACCGGATCGCGGTCGAGCACGAGCGGGCCCGAGCGCCGGGCATCACCCGCGAACGCGAACACCTCCCACATCTCGGTGTACTCGCGGCCCTCGAAGTGAGCGATCGCCTTGCCGCCGAGATCGAGGCTGATGCGATTGCCCGTGACCTTGTCGTTGACGGCGTAGAGCTCGAGGCCGGCGGAGATGCCGGCGACCTGCGACGGCGAGGTGTTGGTCGCGCCGAAGCCCGGGTCGGCGAACAGCGATCCGGACTTGGTTGCGATCGGGCGCCGCCAGAACAGCTCGAACCAGCCCTCGGCCCACCGGAACCGGCGATCGAAGCTCGTCGCGATGCGCACCTCGTGCACGCCGCGGCTGACGCCGGTCTCCGAGCTCGGATCCATCGAGTCGAACTTCATGACCTTGCCGACGGCGAGCAGCAGGTCCGCGCGCAGCTTCCAGGTCGGCTTGGTGTCGTCGCGGTCCTGGTTCATCGGCGCGACGCCGATGCCGACGTGCACCTGATCGAGGCCGGCCCGGCCCACGCCGCGAAACACCAGGTCGCCGGGCGGCGCGGCCGACGGGTCGCGCGCGTCGAAGCCGGCCATCGGCAACAGGCCATCGCGCAGCGTGGTCGAGGTCGAGCGGTCGATGCCGTCGGCGAGCTCGAGCTCACGCGCCTGCGTGATGATGATCGGCAGCGCGAGCGAGACCCACGTATCGCGGAACACGCCGATCTCCGCGCGCGGCGTGAGCACGTGACGGAACTGGTGGAACGCGAGGTCGTCGGTACGGCGGATCGGCGAGGTCGGATCGGTGCCGGGCACGAGCCCCTCGCGCGCGACCGTCGAGCTATCGAGCTCGTAGCGGTACTCGAGGTCGAACAGGGCGTGGCGGTCCTCGACCCCCGCGCTCGGGACCAGGGACGCCGGGTTCGCGCGCGCGGTCGCGGTGACGCCGACAAGAAGAAGCGAAGCAAGTGCGGACGCTCGCAGCACCGGCACGCAAGGTACCACGGGATCAGCCGTCCTTATCGCGTAGCCCGAGCTCCTTCATCTTCATCTGCAGGCTCTTGCGGCTGATCTTGAGCAGGCGCGCGGCCTGGGTCACGTTGCCGCCGGTCTCCTCGAGCGCCTTCACGATCAGCTCGCGCTCGACGCGCGAGGTCTCCGCGCGCACGATGTCCTTGAGCGAGCCCGAGCTCGCGCCGGACAGCTCGCCCGACACCGCATCGTCGTCGTCGATCTCCTCGTCGAGGATCGGGGCCATCGCGCCGCTCGACGTGGTGCGCGGGACCGCGGGCTCGACCGGCGCGGCGCTCGCCAGCTGGAGGTCGGCGCGCTCGATGCGCTCGTTCTTGGAGAACAGGATCGTGCGCTCGAGGACGTTCTCGAGCTCGCGGATGTTGCCGGGCCACACATGGCCCTCGAGCGCGGCGAGCGCCTCGTCGGTGATGCCGCTGATCTGCTTCTTCAGGCGCTCGTTGAACTTCTTGATGATGTGCTGGACGAGCAGGGGGATGTCGCCGGAGCGCTTGCGCAGCGGCGGGATCTGCAGCGGCACGACGTTGAGGCGGTAGTAGAGGTCCTCGCGGAAGTTGCCGCGCTGGATCTCCTGCTCGAGATCGCGGTTGGTCGCCGTGATCAGGCGAACGTCGACCTTGATCGTCTTGAGCCCGCCGACGCGCTCGAACTCGCTCTCCTGGATCGCGCGCAGCAGCTTGACCTGCATCTCGACGGGGATCTCGCCGATCTCGTCGAGGAACAGGGTGCCGCCGTCCGCGAGCTCGAACCGGCCGGGCTTGCTCGTCGTCGCGCCGGTGAACGCGCCCTTCTCGTAGCCGAACAGCTCCGACTCCATCAGGGTCTTGGGGATCGCGGCGCAGTTGATCTTGATGAACGGCTGATTCTTGCGGCTCGACTGCTCGTGCAGCGCCTTGGCGACCAGCTCCTTGCCGGTGCCGCTCTCGCCGGTGATCAGCACCGTCGACGGCGTGTCCGCGACCTTCTCGATGACCTCGAAGATCGCGTGCATCTCGGTGCTCGACCCGACGAGGCCGAACCGGCCGCGGGTCTCGGGATCCGCATACAGCGTGGACCGGGGCGCCATGCGGTTCGCGACCGCCTGACCGATCGCCTTGTCGACGATCGCCTTGATCGAGTCCTGCTCGAACGGCTTCTCGATGTAGTCGAACGCGCCGGCCTTGATCGCCTCGACCGCCTGACCGACCGAGCCGTACGCGGTGATCATGATGACGGGCACGTGGGGGTGGTGCTTCGACGCCGAGCGCAGCACGTCCATGCCGTCGGCGCCGGGCATGCGGAGATCGGTGATGACGACGTCGACGTCGGCGAGCCGCTCGATGGCCTCGGCGCCGTTCGCTGCTTGCACGACGTCGTGACCATCGCGGCGGAGCAGGGCGACGAGCACGCGTCGCAGGTTGAGCTCGTCGTCGGCGACGAGGATCTTAGCCGGTTGCGTCACGTGGCTCCGAGGTTACACCTTCTGCTTCGGTCTCGCCCGTCACCGTGTCGAACGGCGCGCTCGCGGCGTCGGCGGGGATCAGCGTCGACAGTGACGTCAGCTTGCCGGTCTCGGTGATGTCCTCGACCTTGTGCGCGGGCACGGGCTCCGCCGCAGGGAGGAACACCGAGAATGTCGAGCCCTGACCGATGGTCGAGCGGACCTCGATGGTGCCGCCGTGCTGGTTGATGATGCGGTGGCTGATCGCGAGCCCGAGGCCGGTGCCCTTCTGCTTGGTCGTGTAGAACGGGATGAACAGCTTCTTCAGGCGATCGCGCGGGATGCCGATGCCGGTGTCGCGGAACCGCACCTCGACGAACTGGCCGTAGCCGAGGCGCGAGCGGCGGCGGCGCGTCGACAGGATCTCCAGCGTGCCGCCGTCGGGCATCGCGTGAAGCGCGTTCTGGCCGAGGTTCAGGAACACCTGGATCAGCGACTCGGGATCCCCGGCGACCTGCGGCAGGTGGTCGTCGAGGCGCACGCGCATCTCGACGTTCTTGAGCGGCTCCTGCTGGAGGAGCTGCACCGTCTTGCGCACGACGAGGTTGAGGTCGACCTTGTCGGCGCCTTCACCGCCGGGCCGCTCGGGGCGGGCGTAGTCGAGGAACCGCGTGACCACGTTGTTGAGGCGGTTCGCTTCCTCGACGATGATCGCGAGGAACTCGGCGGCCTCCGGCGCGGTCGTCATGGGCGCGGCCCCGTCGGAGGTCATCAGCAGCTGCGCGGCGCCCTTGATCGCGCCGAGCGGGTTGCGGATCTCGTGCGCGAGGCCGGCCGCCATCTCACCGAGCGCGGCGAGGCGATCGCGCTCCTTCACGCGCTCGTACGCCTGGCTCGACTCGATCACGCGCGCCATGCCGATCGCGAGCTGGCGGAACACGTCGATGTCGTCGGCGTCGAACGCACTCTCGGTGCGGTCATCGCGCACCGCGAGCAGGCCGAGCAGCCACGGACCTTGCTCGGTCTCCGCCGAGCCGAGCAGGGGAAACACGAGGTCGGCGCCGAGCTCGGCGAGCCGGTCGCGCATCGCGATCAGCGGCGCGCGCTTCGCTTCGGCGTCGTCGGCGCTCGCGAGCTCGTCGAGCTCGCGCACCAGCTGATCCTTGTCCACGTAGCCCGTGCGCGCGCGATCGAGGAGGGCGCGCTCCGCGTTGGCGTCGATGCGCTCGGGCGCGACCTGGCCGAGGCGCCCGGCGCGATCGAAGCCCGCGCCGTCGGAGTCGAGCAGGTACACCGCCCCATCGGTCACGCGCCGCGACTCCTCGAGCGCGGTCACGATCCGCTCCACCATGTCATTGACGTCGACGACGCCGGGCAGCTCGCGGCGCACGGCCTCGAGGCGGCCGCGCAGCTCGGTGCGCTGGCGAAGCAGCCAGCGGTTGATGCCGTTCTCGAGCCAGCTGCGCACCGGCTCGAACAGGATGAGGATCACGAACGACGCGACGAGCGCGTTGAGGAGGTACAGGCCCTTCTGGCCGCCGCCGATCCAGTACAGCAAGAAGCCATAGACCGCCCACAGCAGCACGACGAGCGTGCCGAGCACGGCCATCTTGCCGAGCAGCTCGTTGACATCGATCAGGCGGTTGCGGAACAGCGACTGCGACAGGAAGTACAGGTAGAGGATGCCGAGCACGTTGCCGACGGCGGGCCACGCGATGTCGAACCGCGGTAGCACGTCGGTCAGGGTGAGCGTCGTCGCGACGAACCCGCCGAGCGCGAGGTAGCCGACGCGCTTGCGCTCCACGCGCTTGGTGGTCGCGCGGAACATCATCCACATGTCCCAGACGCACCGGTACAGGCCGCCGAACACGTAGACGCCGAACGGGACCAGGAAGTACGTCGTCTCGTGGATCGGCTGCGCGATCGCGGCGTAGACGAGCGCGGCGTACGCGGCGAGCGTCCACGCGATCGTCACGCGCGGGCCGCGCTTGGGGCCGCCGATCGAGGGCTGCGCGAGGAAGATCCGGAAGAACCGGATCGCGGTGACCGGGATCGTCGCGGCGGCCCACAGCGCGAGCCACCGCATGACCGGGCTCTCGGTCGCGGCGTCGATGAACGTACACAGGTGCCACGCCGAGACCGTGAACGTGAACGCCGCGAACGACGTGTACATCCGGTCCTTGCGCGACCGCAGCAGCACGGACGCCCCGATCGCGAGGATCAGCAGCGCCGCGAGCAGCGCGGAGACCGCCTGGACGTCCATCGCGGCAGTCTACTCGCAACCCCGCCGAAAACGACGAAGGCCGGGTTGCCCCGGCCCGCGTGACGTGCCTCGGACGGGCCCCGGTCAGCGCTGCGGGATCAGCTTGGTCCAGCGTCCCATGACGTTCGGGATCTCGGGGCCGGTGTACGCCTCGATGACGCCGACCTGCTCGAGCGTGTGACCCGCGCGCACCGTGAGGTCGACGAACTCGTCACTCGCGCGCATCGCCTCGAGCTGCGCGTGGGTGCCCTTGACCAGGAAGAAGCCGTTGAGATCCCCGCCGTGATAGCCGAGGAACACGGGCTCGTAGCTCTCGATCTTCGCCGACGTCTTCAGCTTGTCGAAGAAGTTCACCGCGTGCGCGAACACCTCGGCAGCCTGGGGCTCGCGCCCCGAAACCGCCCGATTCCAACCGACCATGACCGCATTGCTCTGCACCATCCGCCCCTCCTTGTTGGGTAACGCGGACGACCCTAGATCGCCGTTTCCAATCACCGCAACGCGCTCCCGTCTCGATTCGGGACCTTTGCTTGCGATCCGGAGCTGCGAACGATATGCTGTTGTCTTCCTGGGAGATTTTACTTGGGCGACGCCATCGTCCGAATCCTCGCGCTGCACCCAGATGTAGAGATCCACAGCCGGTCGGACGCACCCTTTGGGCTGCTCGTGACCGGCGGATCGCGGACGTGCGCGCTCGATCGGAACGAGCAGGCTGCCCTGTGGCACGCGTGCGGCGCGTCGCCGCGCGCGGGTGACCTGCCGCCGTCCCCACCGGAGGTGGTGGAGCGCGTCGCGCAGCGGCTGGTCGGCGACGGGCTGTTCGACGTGACCGAGCGGCAGGAGAGCTCGCTCGCGCGCGACCAGCACCTCGCGCTCGCGGAGGGCGTCGAGCTCACGCCGGCGTTCTACGAGATCGTGGATGGGCGCGAGCAGACGCTAAGTCTGATGAGCGAGCTCGGCGTCGTGATCTTCGAGGCGTGCGACGGGAAGCGCACGATCACCGAGCTGAACGCGGTCGTTCAGGACAAGGGCTTCGTCGTCGAGGCGAGCGACGTCGTCAAGCAGGTCACCCAGCTCCAGCAGGCGAACCTCGTCACCAAGGGGTTCACGCCGCGCCGCGACGGCAGCATGAAGGTCCGCGTCAAGGCGGTGGTCGCGCGCGCGCCGGGCGAGCTCGGGTTCCTCGTCTCCGCCGACGAGGCGGAGGTGCTGCAGCGGTTCCGCACGACGCGCGCCGTTCAGGATCTGATCGCGGTGCAGCCCTCGCAGCAGGATCGCCAGTGGCTGATGGCGTTCCTCGGCAAGGCCGCGACGTTCGGCATCCTGTTGCCGTCGGTGGCCGACATCGCCGAGGACTTCGAGAACGAGTTCGAGCAGGACAACCCGACCGAGATCACGTACGCGCCGAGCGACGATTTCGGCGAGATGCCCGCGCCGCGCCGGCCGACGCCACAGCCCCCCTCGCGCGCGACCCCCGCACCTCGCATGACGCCCGCGCCGGTGCGCCCGGCGTCGGTGCCCGCGCACGTGGCGCCCGCGCATGTTCGCCAATCGACGGTGCTCGGCATGCCGGTGACGGTCGCGCCCGCCGCACCCGCGGCGCCGGTCGTGCCGGTGCGCCGGTCCGCTCCGATCGCGGCGCAGATGGCGCCCGCGCCCGACCCGATGCCGGCCGCGGCCATGTACCCGATGCCGGCCACGCCGGTCGGGCCGGCGCCGGCGCGCCCGTCGTCGGTGTTCACCGCCCAGGGGACGCCCGTGCGCTCGGCGCCCGCGGCGCGACCGAGCTCTCAGTTCGAGCAGATGGCTCCCATGCCGATGCCGGTGTCGATGTCGCCTGGGCCTGCGCCCGCGCCCATGGATCCGCGGCTCGCCAGCCTGCAGGGCCTCAGCCTCAACAAGGACAGCGGCGATCCGACCGGCACGCGAACCGTGCAGCGGAGCGGCGGCTCGTCGAAGCTGCCGTGGATCCTGCTCGTGCTCGTCGTCGCGGGCGGCGGCTACTACCACTTCTCCACCAAGGGCAAGGGAGACGCGCCTGCAACGAGCACGGGCTCGGGGAGCGGCTCTGCGGGCACGTCGGTGACCACGCGGCCGACGCCGGCGGCCGGCTCGATCGTGCTGACCGCGTCCGCGTACATCGCGGCGAAGGCGCCGATCACGCTGAGCTCGACCACCGCGGGGCGCGTCGCCAAGATGAGCGTCGACGCGGGCGATCAGGTCAAGAAGGATCAGGTCGTCGCGCAGCTCGACGAGCGCAACGTGAAGGCCCGGCTCAGGGCGGCGCAGGCGAAGGCCGGCGCGGCGGCGCGCAACCTGGCCAACGTGAAGCGGCTGTATCGCGCGCAGGCCAAGACCATGCTCGACGTGTCGGTCGCCGAAGGCGAGGCGACCAACGCGTCCGCCGACGTGGGCTTGATCAAGACGGAGCTCGAGGACACGAAGATCAAGTCGCCGCTCGACGGCACCGTGCTCGAGCGCCTTGTGCAGCCGGGCGAGAGCATCGGGCAGACCGCGGGCGTGATGAAGATCGCCGACCTGTCCAAGCTGGTCGCCGAGGCGAACATCAACGAGGGCGAGCTCAAGCTGGTGCAGATGGGGCAGGAGGCCGAGATCGTCGTCGAGTCAACTCCGGGAGATCCTTACAAGGGCGTCGTGCGCGAGATCGCACAGCAGGCCGATCGCGCGCGCGGCACGGTGCTCGTGAAGATCGACATCGAGACCGACGGCACCCGTCCGCTCAAGCCCGGCATGGCGGTGCAGGTGCGCTTCAAGGCCGTCGCGGCGCCCGCGCCCGCGGCCACGGGCTCCGCGGGCGCGCCCCCCGAAGCAGGGTCCGCGAAGTAGCGACCGCTCGACGAGCGACGATACACTCGTCGACCATGAGCGTCGT
>Ga0247822_10001982_pt1 | contig 12893 bp, 18 predicted proteins | sample 13C_Cellulose_Da_FD_192423 | JGI IMG/M metagenome (GOLD analysis project Ga0247822, IMG submission 192423) | Soil microbial communities from agricultural site in Penn Yan, New York, United States - 13C_Cellulose_Day30 | ecosystem: Environmental > Terrestrial > Soil > Agricultural land | place...
CACTGGCTTACGGACCAAGTAACTGGTCCTATTTTCCAGAATTCTCAGGGTCAGTATTACGGCGCCAATCCGGGCGAAGTTTCTAGCGACACACTTAATACCTTCCTTACGGGCACTACTCGTGAGAACATGGTGGACGCCTTGTCGCCATTTATTAAGTTGCCGATCGAGTTGCAAACAGGAGAAACTCTGGGTGCCGGTATTCAGACACCTGGTCAAGACCCTGTTCAATATGTCGGAAGCCAGATTCCTGGTATTTCTCATATCCAGAGTCTTTTCGGAATCGATCCGATCGGTTCTCTTGGTACTCTGGCGCAAGGTGAGGGACTTGACCCGACCACTAGTGTCCAACGCGGTAATAGGGATCAAATCGATCCTACTAAGTTTGTCAACTACTTCCTCGGTTTGGGCTTGCAGAACTTTAGCACTCCCTCTGCAATCAACTCGGCTGAGATCGAACTCAGAGATAAGGCTAAGTAATGCCTATTCTTCCGACGCCGCTACAGAAAAACAACCCTGCTTCAAATGCGGCCCAATTCGGGGCTAACGTATCTCAGGCTGCTAAGGGTTTGTCCACCCCGGGTGTTCAAGCCGACATGGCTATGCGTCAGCCTTCATCTGCTATGCCTACTGCGGTACAAGATTTCGGCAGCAGGCTAAAGGGCTATAATTCGTGGTCTAAGCAAATGACTGCGCAGACCTTTGCTACCCAACAAGCAAGACGGGCCGCAGAAGCCTCTAGGGTGCAGCGAAGTCAACAAACTGCGCAGCAACAAACCCAGCAGGCCAATACGGTTCAGTTGAGCGGTAAGCGAAACAGCCCTCAACTAGTTGAAAACGATGTTCTCCGACAGTATTCTGCCGGAGCCTCCCCAGCGCGCCAGCAAATCGTTAGCGCGGCCCTGTCGCACATTGGAACTCCTTATGCTTGGGGTGGAGGCGGTTATGGGGTACGTGCTAGTAGGGGGACAGGTAAAGGCACACAGAATGTAATCGGTGTCGACTGTTCAGGCCTCGTCGCATATGCGTACGGAACTGTTGGGGTAAAATTGCCTCACTATTCCGGCTCGCAAACTGCAATGGGCCATCGGACCAACATTCGTAATGCTATGCCCGGTGACATTGTGGGCTGGAATAAAGGCGGCCATGTCGCGGTGTACCTTGGCAATGGTATGATTGCAGAAGCCCCGAATGTGGGTAAGACTGTACGTACTCGGAAGTTGGGTCCAAATGAAGCGGTTTACGCCGTGAGGCTCAAATTGCAGGGGGAATGATGGATGCCTTTCTTACCAGCATTATCAATTCACCTGTTTCAACAGTAAGCGTTTTGCTACTGGCTCTCATTTCTCTGTTTCGGGGTTGGATCGTTCCAATCAGTTGGTTCAACAGACTCTTGAAGGCTAAGGACGAAATTATTGCTCAGCAGGCGAAACTTATCGAAGAAGACAAAGAACTAAAGCCTCTAGTGGTTAAGTTGCTAGAGAAACTTAATGAGAAGGCGGACTCTAATGGGTAACGCCCTTTGCAGATTCTTTCGAAAGCACACACCGGCTGGACGATATATCGCTAGGGTAGAAGTTGGAATCCAAATGCAGCGAGACCGTCTCAACCAGTTGGACGACCCTGGCCTAACCAGTCGGCTTCGTCATGTGGTCGCAGTTAACGATATTAGCGGCAAAGTCCATGACCTACTTATGGGTAGGGGCTAAGATGGAACCTTTTTATGTGGTAGAGATAGTCGCATCAGCAGTGTTTTATGGGCTTAGTTTCCTGCTTTTCTCGTTTACTAGGCCTTGGAGAACTTTGCCGGGACTAGTTCTATTGACCGTGCTATTCTGCCTTGCTACAGTCCTAGGCGTTGTCGCTACTTCCTACCTCCTGGGTGACTATGAGGCCCGTCCCATGGTTAGGGCTATCATCTACACCCTTACCTTGCTGGGATCAATGTTGGTATTTATTTCTGTCCTAGTCGGACAAATCAATGGCTCCAAGGAGAGAAAGAGAAGGCAAAATGACGACCGATCCGGTTCCGTACGAGCCTAAGGTTTCCCCGTCTATTCGGACGGCGGTTTACTTCGCGGCTCTCATTTTCGGCACTGTCGGTATCCTTGCTACGGGTATCGTTCGTATTTGGTACTCTTCTGAATTGGGTACCAGCGTAGAGAATACGGTCAGCGTTATTAATAACGCTCTCCTGTTCCTTACAGGAGCCCTTGGCGTGGCCTACAGGCCGACCAAGTAGGGTACAGAAAAGCCCCGGACACCGATCGGTGTCCGGGGCTTCCCTATGTCTGCGGCAACGTCTACGATGTGCCCATGAGGCGAATCATGTGGCAACAGCGTGCACGCTGCCTAGGCGACGATGGCGACGCCTTCTTCGACGAGGACAACACTAGCAGTCTTCGAGCCATCTGTAATGACTGCCCAGTGCTTAAGTGGTGCCGTCCCTACTCAATAGTTCACGAAGAGTTTGGATTTTGGGGCGGCCTTACTGAAAAGGAGAGAAAACAAATTCGTCGGAGTCCAGATCAAATGGATCAAATTGTGATGGACTTGGCGGGGTATTCTCAGTTTTCTCCGATTGAGGAACATCATCTATTGACGGAAAATCAAGTGAAAATGTATCAAGAGTGGGCTCTTCCTGAGCAGGCTCGGCGTCCTGAAATGACTGACCGGGATCGTCAGATTCTTCAAGAGATTGCTCTGCCTTCCTTTGATCCTCTTCCAGACTTCGTTCTTTAAGTCCTTCGTAGTTATCGATAACCCATTGTGAGAACTCGTAAAGTGCTTCTAGGGTACCAGTAGCAATACTCAAAACCGGCTCGTACTCCCAGAAACTACTTGTCGGCTTTACCTTCAATTCTCGCAAAGTAATACCGTACTTGCTTCGGAATTCGTCTTCGCGACAAGACTCCGAACAGCACTCCTGATAGCAGTAGTTAGTAGTAAATTGTCGCTTGCAGTACCTGCAAATCTTAAAGAGCATTGAGTGCTTATGGTGCAGCATTTTAAGCAGCCCCTCAGATTCGAGAAGCCTCTGCTCAGATTCGCTTGCCTTGCGATTAGAGATAGTCTCATAGTCAGCAAGGTCCTCTGCTTTAACATCCTCGCCTGTGTACTCCTTCATTAGGGCAGCGAGGAAGCCCATATCAGGTCCCTTTTTACGGGGAGGCATTCTTACTCCTTTGTAGGGCTGTCTTAATTTTTCCTTCCTTTACGAAGTAATAATATCCGTGAAGGTAAGCGTCGTATTCGTGAGTATCCTTATGGTTGCTAGGCATCTTAATGCCGGACCACTTAAGGGCTACTGTCTTAATACTACTAGGCTGGATGACGACTTCACAACCATTGGCAGAAGCAAGCGCCTTAATCATGCCGACGCCCTGAGAGGCCTCCATACGCGACCCCGTTTGTTGGACGGCCCGCTTGCCAAATAGAACGAACTCTTCCACAATAGCAAGTTTGATAGGTCCGTAGGTGTCGCTGAGTTCGAACCACTTAGTAGGAATATCTTCTAGAGGAACTTGCTCCATGCCTCTATGCTCGTAATCATCTGTCCACCAACTAAGTCCCGTAGTCTTACCAGGGTCAACCGCGAGGATCATTACTTAGGCCACCTTATAAAGTAGTACGGAATAGTGCCACCACTAGGGGACTTACGGATTCCTTTTTGCACTGGTATTGCAATAGTTTTATGTAGGGGGGCGGTAGGCTTAGTGTCAGCATCCGAAGGATAGAAACTTACCGGATTAAGAATTGCAAAATTAACGCGGTCCACCTCATCAGGAAGCATTAACTCTTCGCCGTCTCTTGGCCCTCCCAAAATTTCGATACGTCTCATGCTGCCAACCTATACCTATCGTGAAGGGGCTTCGCCTCGACAGCAAAGCGCACATTGAACGAGAACATTGCGTTCACGTCTTCCATAACTCGCTTGCATTCCGGAATCCACTTATCGGCAGTTCCGGTCTTAATCTCGAAGATGATTGAGTCGTGAACTTGAAGAAGCATCCGGCACTCATCATTACTAACCTGGTCAACCTCATTAAAGACGCGAACCATCGTCCGCTCCATAATATCGGCAGCCCCGCCCTGCATAACTGAGTTCCAGGCCTTGTACGAATCGCCACGAGAGACGTAGTGTCGCTTACGCTTAGTCCACAGTTCGCTAGAGCGGTACTTCTCAGCCTCCAACTTAGCCTGATCCGACTTACGCTTAAAGCCAGGATAGGTCTTGAAATAGTTAGACCTAGTCTCGCGAGCCTTAGTTTCTGTAAGGCCCAGAGCATTCATAAGACGGTCAATACCTGCCCCATACTGCATAGAGTAGACAAGCGTCTTAGTAGCCTGTCGCTCCATGCCAAGAGCCTCAGCCATCTCTGAGAAAATGTCTCGCCCTTCCTCAAAGACTGAAATGAGGGAGGGCTCTTTCGCGTAAGCAGTTCCAAGTCGCAACTCCAACTGCGAGTAGTCAATCTCCCACAGTTCGTAACCTGCCCGAGGGATAAAGGCTTTCTTAATGCCTTCTCTCCAAGGCTTATTATCCTTGACGTCAGTTACTTTCGGAATCTGCTGCAAATTAGGCTCTGCGCAACTAAGACGACCCGTAATAGTTCCGCCGTCATCCTCGTCCTTATGGTGTTTGTAGGACGGCCTGAGCCGTCCGTCAGGGCTAAGGAAATTCAAATAAGCCTCATAGAAGCCCTTAGCCTTCTGCCAACCCCGATAGGCAAGAATATAGTGCGCCGTCGGATCGCTGGAATCCATACGTTCCAACATGACTTCGTACTCAGCCATAGCCGCAGCGTTAAAGGTCTGTCGCCGAACCTTTTCCTTCTTTTTGGTCTCCTTGTTAACCTTAGTGAACTCCTTAATAATAGGGGGGAGACCAAGCCTATTGCATAGGAGTTCATTCATGTCGTTAAATGACCCTGGATTGAAGTCATCTAGCAGTTCCTTATAATCCGCCATAGCATTAATACTCTCATCGAGCATTTTCTTCGTGTACTCGACGTCAATACGGACGCCGCGCTTCTGCATCTGTCGGACAACCTCCATAAGAGGCATTTTCTGCTTAAGCCAATACTCCGGGGGCACCTCCTTGAATGCCTTCTCGATGACTACTTCTGCCAGTTCCAGTGTAATATGAGAGTCATTTCCCCCATACGCTCGCATCATGCCAGCAGGGACTGTACTCCATCCGAAAGAGTTGATCCAAGAATCCAGTTCCTGCGACTTCCTCTTTTGGCAGTGCTCCCCTACGTAATACGGGCAGAGAGTTCCAAGTTCTTTAGACGCCGGAAAGTTCTCGTTGACCAGATATGCGAGGACTGCGGTGTCGTACCACGTACCTCCAAAGAAAATCCCCAGAGATTCCAGCGAACATAGATCAAACTTGGCATTATGGAAAACAAGTGCCGGCGCGTTTTCGATAAGTAGTTTGAGATTCGCCAAGTCCTCCGAATCATAGTTTTCGTCGTATCTTGGGTCCCAAGAATTTCCGAGTTCAGAGGGACCCAAATGACGGAATGGAAAATAATGATCGATGATGCTACCGTTTTGTGCCCTGAACGATATAGAAACACCGAGGGCATAGTCTCTCCCATCAAATACCTTAAGGCCGGTCGTCTCTGTGTCGACAGCAAGAGGACGACCCCAAGCCTCTCTAAAGACGGATAGCCGGTCCGCTTTCGTCGGGGTTGGAATTCGCAGGGCGATCTTCTCCGACGATTCGTATACGATCGCCTTCCTCGTCACTGAAATCTTCCTTTACTGTAAATTGGAGGTTTTCATTACGTTGAAGATAAGTAGGCTCAGGCTCTCTATCCAATCGAACCTTCCAAGGGTCCATCACAATGACACCCTTTTCCGAAGTCTTTCGAAAAGAAAGTGCAAAATCAGCCTCGGCAGCAATATACTGACTTCCGTACATATCCGACAGGTCTCCTGCATCGGTATTCTTGCCGCCGTTCTGCTTCTTTCTGTCGTGGTGAACTACATAGATAGCACATCGATGCTTCTCTCGAATCGCTTGAAGAATGTCATTCATGTTACGAATAGCCTCATCATCATTCAGAGACTTCGACATAATTTTCTTCAACGAATCGATGTAAAGAAAATCAGGCTTGTACTCCGACAAGAGGTTATCAATGAATACCTGACCCTCATTACTGAGAATATTGATAGCCTTACCCAGAGGTACGATCGACAGATTCTTACCGATATCTCTTTCCTGCCCAGGGTACTGATTTTGAATCTTCTCTGCAAAATACTTAAGAGATTCCTTCCCCATTTCAAGGGAGAACATCATACCCTTACGCGGTCCGCCGGAGACATGCCAGCCTAGAATATTAGAGTGGCCTAGCGCCAGACCGATAGCAAATTGCAGGCCAACCTGCGTCTTACCTACGCCAGGTTGACCGGTCATGACGCCATAACCTGTCGTAGACAGGACTCCATCGATAAGCCATTCGACCTTAAACTGAGCCGAGAGAAACTCATCCCAAGAATAAACGATCTTAGGAATCTCGGTCTCTGTGTCGCCAAGCATCCCCGCAAAAGTAAGGTCGTCAAGGCTGATATAGCCCAACTTAGCCCGAGCCCGAGCGATCATATCCGACAGCAACTTGTGTCGAATCTTAGGAGAGCGCTTTACATACTTTTCCCAGCGTCGGTCCGCAAAGTCGAGGATCGAATAAATCTGATCGTCAGTCATGCCGGACTCAGCGGCAAGGTATGTCAACTTCTGCAATGCGCCAGACCGCTTGTCAGGGGAACTAGCCTCTGCTTCCTCACGACTCATTTCAAACTGAGCGTAGAGAGCGTCTGACCACTTACCAAGGGCCATAACCTTTTCGATCGGAATAACTTCTCCGAGCGTTACTGCTAGCCTCTCGACAATCTCCTGCTCAGCCCTAGCCATAGCCGAGAAGTCATTAACCTTGACAACTTCGTCAGTCTGACCAAGAAGACGCGCATCGATAACCTGTCCCTTGTACCACTCTTTACGACGAACCTCTCCCGTTTTCGGGTCAGGATTTCGATAGCCGTGATTAGTAGTAAAAGGGACACGAAGCAACTGATTAGCATCCCAGCCCGACAAGTCAGCACCAGTAATGGCAGCAAGGCCACGATTAATCGACTCTACTTCGTCGATAGGTGTAAACTTTTCGAACTTCCAATAAACGTGCTGGGACGAATCGACACTAGGTTGAACCACCTGAGTGGGGGCAGGGATGCCCTTTTCCTTAGCGAAATCAAGCCAGTTATCTGGCGGTTGAGACTGATTAGGCTTGTAGCCATCAATATCAACCCAAGCAACGTGAGAACCGATGGCATTCTCGCGCTTAGCAGCGGTCTTTCCTCGCTCGTTAAAGACAACAGTGTCCTCAGGCTTACAGAAAGTAGAAGGACTAAAGTAGACGTCCTTACCCTGACCCTGTTGAGCGATAACGTGCTTTACAATCTGAGGTCGAAGGCGGGGCCACTCAAGCATATACTGCGTGAACTCGCCTCCCTTGTTAAGAGTAGCGAGATAAACCTGGCCCGGCTCAGTACCCCATTGGTAATCGAAAAACTCTAGAAGGTTTTCCGAGACCTCGTCAGGCACTTGTTACTCCTTATTAAAGACAAAGCCTTTGTCGGTTAGTGTGTTCTCATCGTGATTCCAGTAACACCATTCTCCTGGCCTAGTGCACAACTCACCGACCTCATGCTCAACAAGATCGGGACGGCAAAAGGCTACAGTATGATGGTTATCACTATAATCATAGTTATCGTGAGTCAATTCTTCACCACAAAAGTAGCACTTGTGAGTCCCATAGTTACAGGCCTCACATACTTCGTAGTAAGGCCTACCGCTAGTGGGTTCAATGTCTGTAGGTCGAATTCCTCTAGTCATAGTGTAAAGTCCTCCAATTCGAAAGCGTCATCTGCGACAATCTCATCGAACGAGCGGAGTTCGCGGGGCGTCTTAGTAAACAGAGGGGGAATATCATCCTCTGTCGCGGAATCTTCTTCTGTGATGCAATTCCAACACAGATGCTTAGCGTGAGCCCAGCCCTTACGCTCTCGGTCCTTAGCATGGTGCTTAAACCACCAAACGTAATTTTCTCCGCAGCCCTTGCAGTTAAATGCAAGCCACCAGCGCGGGTACTTATTACAGTTGAGGCATACATCATTAGTGCTATCTGCGGGCCGGTGTAGCGCCACTACGGAATTGTCGCAGGTACAAATTACTTCCTGCCACTCCCAAGGAATTTCATAGGTAGCAGCACCGGTAGTAAACGTCTCCATTGCAAATCCCTCCTTAGATACTAATAGGAGGGGAGGCCTAAGAGCCTCCCCTCCTATTAGTTAGTCATCGTTTACGACTTGGCAAACGGGTTGACACCTACCGAACCAGTGCCCGCAGTAGGCACAAAGTCCGGAACCGATGCGGTAGCACCATTCATAACCGGACCGACAGGGGGCTTTGGGAGCGACGTCCCAGAAGCGCCAGGGACCGACACCTTATCGATCTGGGCGTATCCCTGCTTGTTACGAGTAGTCTCGATAACAGCCTTAAGGTTCTTAAGGTCTTCCTTCGAAACCGTATTCATACGCTCTTCCGGAATACCGAGAGATTCGTACTGGCGCTTAAGCGCAGCCATCTTCCCTCGGTAATAAGCCTTCTGAGTCTGCCGAACCTGCCCTCGTCGCCCGTTATAGACATTGAACGAATCGTCAGTGTCGTCACAAGTAGCGAGAGTAAGACCCGGAGGGAGAATTTCGAAGAACTGCTTAACCGGCCAATCGTGGTTCTCGACAGTCCATTCAAAAACCTGGTACCGAGTAACCGTGCCGTCCTCCTTAGTCTTCTCATGAAGAGGGAGGTCGGTCAAAACAGCTGGGTGCTTACCGTCCTTAAGACCAGTATCAAGGTCGTTAAGTTCCTGCTCGTCAATTCCTGCGTCGTCAAACAGTCCCATGATTTTGTTCTCCTATTAGATGGGTTCGAAACTTGGAATGTCGGATTCATCTTGCACTGGAGGTGTCGGGTCAGGTTCGACCTTAGCCTCCACTACCTCAGGGAATTCGGTTCCACCCGAATCGAGCCAATCCTTGATTCCCTGAGGAAGAAATTCGGCATCGAACTTCACAGTAGAAATTCCAAGCCTACTCTTAGCGTCAGCGGCAGAAGTAGGGTGCACCTGCACCTGTCGCCTGTAGATAGCATGCTCTGCCGTACCTGAAATCTCATCCGCAGACAGTCGGATAAAAGCCGAAACCTTCTCCTTGGCGAACTTATAGAAGGCCGGGTTATAATCCGCCCTTCGGGCCTTCTCCTTGCTCATCATACCGGGTACAAATTCGTGTGCCAGCATGATAATGTGAAGACCCTCTGCCTTATAGAGTTCATTAAGAACTCTACGGAAGCGGGCAGTAGTGATCTTACCATCAGTGAAGTCGGGAGACTCTGAGGTTGACTTTCCAGACTTGACGCGCTCAGCCCAAACCCTGTCTACGTCTTCTTGGACCATCTTAGAGAATTCGTCCAAGAGGATCATGCCGACAGTGTCATATGGCGGAACCTTATTGGCGATAGCCTTAGCAAGAATCTCCAAATCTTCCTGGAAAGTAAAAGGAAGACGGGTCCAAGGGGACCTAAGGAGTCCATTAGCCTTAGCCTCAGCCTTAATGAGGACGTTATCGCTAGAGTCAACCCAGAGAAGTGTTCGATCTTCTGGGAGAATGAGGTTAGCGATCTGCAACGCCAAAAACGATTTGCCTACGCCGCTAGGCCCATAAATCCCAAGACGGGCCGCTGGGCTTTCACCATTAGATTGTGACATAGCGCCGGTCAATTCATTGAGGCGGCGGAGTTCCTCCGGGTCCATTGTTATATTCCTTTACCTTATACAGTCTGTCAAGTACAAGTTGTGGGTCATCGTCGTTAAGCTCTGCAACACAAAGTTCTCTGAATGAGCAGTTCTTGCAGGTCATTGAGTTCTGAATTCTAGTGGCACCCTGAGACCATTCGAAAAGGTCTCCGGATTTAAGTTCGATAATCTTATTCGCGACAATACGATGCTCTTCCATCGTACGTTGGTTTCGTGCTTCTGTAATTGGGAACGGCAAAAAGACCCAGGTCTGCGAGGCACTAGCCTTGTATTCCGAATAGGCTACCCAATCAACAGGGTACCCAAGCCTATTAAGGGCTTCGTAATACTTGACCAACTGACTCATTAGGTCTAGGTCTTTGAGTTCATACAGACGAGAGACGAACTTATTGTCGACTACGCCGATTTTACCGTCGGCGTCACGGACAATAAGGTCCACCTTAAAGAGAATAGAAGCCCCGGTAACTTCATCCAGAACTGCGGTAAATTCCTGCTCTACGGCAAGAATCTCGAACTCTTTAAAGCCGCCCGCGTCGAAGAACTTATAGATAGCCTTCTTGGCTTCCTCACCATAGTGAGACTGCTCGGGATTCATGATGAGATACTTCATCATGTAAGTCTTACTGTTCTTAACAGCCTCATCGTATGATGTACCTGACATACGATCCTTGTAAAACTCTTCAAGGAAGTGATGCCCTAGTGTACCTCTATTAAGGCTGTCGGAACTACCCCGGCGCTGGATACCCATGCCATATGCGTAATAATGCTTACGCAGGCAGGATACGAAGGCGTCAAATTCTGACGGACTAACCGTGAGTTGAACCATTATCTCTATCCTTTTGTCAAGTTACATATAGACGTGGGAGCCGGGGGGTCGAACCCCCGGAAGTGCCTACCTCTCGCCCCTGTGGTTAAGCCACAGCGCGAACCTCCCTAGGAGATTAGGCGGTCTCCTATTTTAACCAGAAAATCTTCGGGCTGACACCAGTACCAGCCTGTACCGTTCAGTAAGGTAGCGAAAATTTCCGTGGCCCCCGTGGGATTCGAACCCACACTGGATCGGGTTTGAGCCGAACGCCTCTGCCAATTGGGCTAGAGGGCCAAGACCCTGCTACGTTTCGGTCACCAATTCTTTTGTCGGCTCCTACTTTATAGCAGGGGTACTGCTGTCGTGTCCACATCACCATATCCGACTCGACCGGCCGGAGTGCCCCGCATAGGATTCGAACCTATAACCCGCGGATTAAAAGTCCGCTGCTCTACCATTGCGCTAGCGAGGCGTGAATAAGTAGAGAGATAGGTTAAAAGGCTCTACTTATTCGAGGGTTGCTTCACCCGTCATAGTCTAATATGATCTTGGGCTACTTTCCTTAAACTTGTTTTGGCGCCAAACAAGTTCCTACCTACAACGCTCCCCCATGAGGATTCGAACCTCAACTAACGACTCCAAAGGACGTCGTGCTGCCAATTACACTAAGGGGGATTAAATGGGACGCCCTAACTGTTTGCCTTTAAAGCCGGTGGCTTTTGAGCCAGTCTCTTAGGGTCTTTTATAGGCGAGCATCCGATACCGGGTCCGATATTATGAGAGTGCGCTGCCGTCCCAAGTATTAAGTTGTCAACTCACTAAGCAGTCCTACGGAGATTCGAACTCCGGCTTATTCCTTGAAAGGGAATCGGGCTAACCACTACCCTATAGGACCGTAGCCGGTAGTTAACTAGGGGGATAGTTAACTACCGGCTTATTAAGTTATAAGCGATTTACGAGTTGCACCACGCTAATCGCTAACCAACGGGGTGTTGGTATAGGTACATCCTGCCCTAGGTCGGGCAGGCCTGTCAAGGGGTCTGTACGCCTCTCTCCGAGCCTCAGACCTCGTCCGGCCCTGGGACCCTTGACACCGGGTCTGAGTCCGTCAGCGGCCCGTCAGCGACGTCCTGGGGGGCGGTCCCAGCCTCGGTGCCCCGCAACCAGCCCTCGACCGCTTCAAGGGCAGCAATAAGCCTCTCCGGGTCGTCAGTATGGAAGACACCATTAAGACCACTCAATACAGCAGCCCTGCGGCTTTCCTCATTAAAGGGTTGCAAATCTGGAACTTCCCCATAAGGAAGATTCTCCATGCCCTCATCCGAATCCTCATTGGCTTCACTGGCGAGGAAACCCTGCCTATCTAGCATAATGTCTCGTTCGACAGGCTCAGCCTTGATTATTTCGAACGGGTCAAAAGCGTCCGTAGCGTGCGGTCCTTCGTCACTCATCATTAACCTCATATCTAGTGTACTTATCGTGAGGAATAACTACCCCCGACAGGGGGATAAAGGGCGTTCCAGGTGTGGGACGACTCTTAGGGTATAGCGGATCGTTCTTTGCGTGCCAACGGTTATGGCACGTCCCACAGATTCGATGAAGGTTCTCATCAGTATTATTCAGCACGTCCTTGTCAGGTCCGTGATGGATATTCCCAGTACGTTCTTCATTGCCCTTGATTTTGGTAAGTTTAGTACCCTGACAACCCTTAATAGGGATGGCTCCCCCTCCGGCCTTTTCAAGCCAAGCCCATTCGCAGGTCATATCTTCGATAATGGGTTTAAGTTGGGCGGCTCGCTTTCGCCCTGTCGAGATAGGGTCTGCCATTTCTTCTGGCTTCTTTTCTACTCGACCGACGATAGTCAGTTGAGGCTTTTCAGGTTCAAGTATAGCGGTATCGCTATAACAACAGCAGTCCATAAACTCGACAGAGGCCTCAACGGAGGCGTCATGGGTTATTACAGGCTCTAGACATTCTTCATGTAGACCCGCTACACATGAAAGGCACATTACTTCTGCTCCTTCTTAACCCAAGGGAGTCTAAGGGAAGTATGCCCCCGTGCCTTACTAGCCTTTACGTAGCCTGGCTGCAAGATACCAGCCTTCACCATAACTTCCAGAAGTTCAAAATAAGTATCTTCTGGAAGATAAGTGTCAATATACAAGTGCCCATGCCCTTCTGTCGAGGAAGGGATGTACTTAGC
>Ga0247822_10001986_pt1 | contig 12891 bp, 12 predicted proteins | sample 13C_Cellulose_Da_FD_192423 | JGI IMG/M metagenome (GOLD analysis project Ga0247822, IMG submission 192423) | Soil microbial communities from agricultural site in Penn Yan, New York, United States - 13C_Cellulose_Day30 | ecosystem: Environmental > Terrestrial > Soil > Agricultural land | place...
CGCGCGCTCGCATCTTCCTCGCCGATCAGCTGTTCCCAGACGTTGGCCATTTCGATCGGCGGATAGCCGGCCTCCGCGATCAGGCGGGCACCCATGGCATCGGCCTCTGCCTCCATCGCCCGGCTGTAGGAGAAGAGCGACAGGATCGTGCCGAGTTGCGCCAGCTGGACATAGTCGCCGAGATAGATTCCGCCCGCAGCGCCTCCCACGCCCGCGGCCATGGCGCCGATGGCAAACAGGTCGCTCTTCCGGCGCTGATCGCGCCAGGACCTGATCAGGTGACGCCGGAGGAAGTGGCCGGATTCGTGCGCGATCACACCGGCGAGCTGCGCCTCGTTGCGCATGCGGAGAAGAAGGCCGGAGAAGACAACCGAGAATCCGGATGGGAACATCATCGCGTTGAACTCGGGCACGTGCACCAGATAGATGCGCATGTCCTTCGCCGCGGGCCCGCCCACGGTACCGATTATGTCCCGCAAGTAGTTGGTCAGGCCGTCATCCTTGACCAACAGGTTGGTTCCGGAAACTTCCTCCTCGACGCGGTCCATTAGCTGCCAGAGACCTTTTTCGTCGGTGTCCGTCGGCTTGAAGCCCGGACCAATGAGCGGGACCATGTCCGCTGGCCTCGTGCGTGCCTGGGCGACGCCCGTAGCTAGAGAGGCAGCAGCGGCTCCGCCTCCCACGAGGAGCGAGCGACGGCTCATCTGGTCGCAGCGCATGCACATCAGCGCTTCTCCCGCGCCTGAGCTTCGCGAATCTCTTTGCCAGGCTTCATCCGTCCAACGAGGCGCTCGACCATCTGCGCGGCCCCCTCCGGCGTGCGGATGTCGCCGAACTTCACGCCGGGAAGCTGACTTCCGGTCGACAGCACGTTGAACCAGACGACTTCGCCCGTGCGGAGATCGACCAGGGACGCGTAAGCGAACTGGTTGCTTCCTCCACTTGGCGCGCAGAAGCCGATGAAGCATCCCGCGACGCCGAGAACCTGGAGCGCGACCCGCCCCGTCGAGGCGATATTATCCTGCGCATAGAGGAACAGCGCGTAATCGTAGCCGCTCTGACGGCCCAGCGAGACGGCGTCCTCGCCGAGCGTATATTCCAGGCCCTTGCCGCGCTTCGTCGGCAGCGCGGCGCCGGAGAATTTATGGAGAGCGATGGAATTGCCCACCGCATAGTGAAGGCGCTCGAGATCGGCGACCTTCTCGACACTGATGTTCTGAAGCTCGTTCCGGCGCGTCATGACGAGCACCTTGCCGCCGCGTCCGGCCTGCTCCGTCTGGAGCGCGGTGATAATGTTGGCGCGGGCCTGCTCCGTCCAGTCGGCTCGCGGCTCGGACATTCCGCCCGTGGTGAGGGAATTCACGGTGACGTCAGGCCGCATCACCAGCAGGCGAAAATCACCCTGCGGCGGCGTGAACTGAACGTCCGCAAGCTGCCGGGTCTGAACGCATCCCGACAAAGTCACGCCGGCGATCAGCGCCAGCGCTAAGCCACTCTTCCCCATTGCCCTCTCCCCGGCGTGCGAGCGCACTCACCGCTATTCATTCAACCTGCCTAGGATTTCATGAACGGCAGGTGAAAGAAAGGGAAAAGTCCAAGCAAATGAATGCTCTAACGGACTTGGCAAGTGACTCCCTCGATCCCCTCCAGGCATCTTCCGTCAACTTTGGCGGGGAGGGCAAGACCTAATTGGGAGGCCACCGTCGGAAGGATGTTGACGGTCGAGATATGGTCCTGGCGGTCGTTGGGACGCATGCCCTTCCGCCAGAAGAGGATCGGCAAGCGCCGGTCATAGTCCCAGACGCTGCCATGCGTCGCGGCATAGCCGATGCCGGGTTTCACGATCGGCGAGACGTATTTCTTCAGGACGACGTAGATGTCCCCCGTGCGCTCGGCGTCGTACGAAGCGCGGACGCGATCGGTGATGCTCCATTTGTCGGGCGAGCTGGTCGCGAGCGGCATCCGGGCAATCTGGCGCTTGGTGAACACGGCTTCGACCTGCGGATGCGTCTTGAAGTAAGCGACGGCCTCCTTCTCGACCCGGGTCCGGTCTTCGGGCTTCAGTGCGCGATCGATCCAGATGTCGCTGCTGAGATCGCCAAGAAGGACCGGGCCGGTCAGCCCAAGCTTTGCGGCCAGCATCTTGCCGACGTCGGCGGTGCCTAGGGCGGGATCCGCTCGGACTGCGGAGGAAACGCCCTTGGCGCGAAGCCGTTCGGGAATGTCCATGCCCCCGTGGTCGGCGGTAAGCACGACGGCATAGTCCACGCCCTGAGCGTCCAGCACCTGGAAGAAGCCGGCCAAATCCCGATCGAGCGACATTAGCTGCAGGCACATTTCCTCACCGCCGGGCCCACGGCCGTGACCGACATAGTCGGTCGCCGACAGGCCAATGGAGAGGACGTCGGGCGCTGCATCTGCGCCGAGCTTCATCTCCTGCACGAGGCCGGCGGCCACGGCGAGCACAGCGCCATCATATTCGGGGGAAGCTCGAAAGGCGCGAACATCCCCGCCTGCACGTTGGAAGCGGCCTGCGCCGACGGTCAACTCGGGCGAGAGGACGTAGGGGGTCGCTTTGCCCTGGCAGAGCGGCGGCGATTCCAGCGGTGGGCGGGCCGTCGCGATGACGGATGCCAGCGACGCGTTGGCGCGCGCGATTGTTGCCGGAACAGGTGCGGACTTATTGTCCGTCGCAAAGCCCTTCCCGCTCCAATACCAGCGCTGATCGACCGTGTGTCCGCCCATCATCACCGCAGCGCGGTCCTTGCCGGCAACCGCGACGTTGAGGCTCTGCGGAGACTGCTGCTTGAGCAGGTCGCCCAGCGTCCGCACCCGCAGGTGCATGGCGGAAACCGTGTAATCCGTAGTCGACGACCCCGGCACGCGCTCGTCCTCCGAGCAATAGACCGTCTTGTCCGACCGCGCGATCGACTGATCGACCCAGGTGTTGGCGATGATTCCGGTATGCGTCGGGTGCGATCCAGTCAGAATCGTCGAGTGACCCGGACAAGTCTCCGTCCCGGCATGCGCCTGATAGCCGTTGCGGAACGCCGTACCGTTGGCGAGCCGCGCGAGGCCGCCAGTGAAGTGCGGCCGGTACTCATCGAACAGGTCGGCCGAGAATTGATCGACGGAGATGACGACGACCAGCGAGGGTGCGCCGGACTTAAGCGCCTTGGGGGGCGATGCTGGCGCCTGCGCCGGGGCCGAGGCAGCGGCCAACAGGTTTACGAGGAACGCCGCCAGTCTCAGCATCATACTCGCCTCCAAACGCAATCAGCTGTCCAGCTTAGCCCGCAACCGCTCGTTGACCACCTGCGGATTGGCCTTGCCCTGCATCGCCTTCATCGTCTGACCGACGAAGAAGCCGAACAGGGCCTGTTTGCCGCCTTTGTACTCGGCGACCTTGTCGGCATTGGCGGCGAGGATCTTGTCAATCTCCGCGTCAATCGCGCCGGTGTCCGACGTCTGCTTGAGGCCGCGCTTCTCGACGATGTCCGCCGCGCCCTCGCCCGTCTCCAGCATGATCTCAAGGACCTGCTTGGCGATGGTGCCGGAAATGGTGCCGTCCGCCACGAGGCCAAGCAATTCAGCCGCCTGCGCCGGCGAGATCGGCGAATCCTCAATGCCCTTCCCGAGCCGATTGAGCGCCCCGAACAATTCGCCGGTGACCCAATTGGCACCCTGGACTGGTGCCACGCCCGCTTCGAGCAAAGTGTCGAACCAGCGCGCGGTTTCGACCTCGGCAGTCAAAACGCTCGCGTTGTAAGGGGTGACGCCTGCTCCCTCGTACCGCTTCCGCTTCGCGTCCGGCAACTCGGGCAGCGACGATTTGCACTCCTCCAGGAAGGCGTCGTCCAACTCCAGCGGCAACAGGTCCGGGTCCGGAAAATAGCGATAATCGTGCGCATCCTCCTTGGACCGCAAAGTCCGCGTCGTGCCGCGATCCGGGTCGAACAGCCGTGTCTCCTGCGCGACCGTCCCGCCTTCTTCGATCAGCTCGACCTGCCGCCGCGCTTCATACTCGATGACCTGCATGACGAAGCGCACGGAATTGACGTTCTTCGTCTCGGTCCGCGTCCCGAACTCGTCCCCCGGCTTGCGCACGCTGACGTTGACGTCGGCGCGCATGGAGCCTTCCTCCATGTTCCCGTCGCATGACCCGACGTAGCGCAGGATCGCCCGCAGCTTCCGCAGGTAAGCCCCTGCTTCCGCCGGAGAACGCATGTCCGGGCGCGACACGATCTCCATCAGCGCGACGCCCGCGCGATTGAGATCGACGTAGGACATGGTCGGGTTCTGATCGTGCATCAGCTTCCCCGCGTCCTGCTCGACGTGAATGCGCTCGATGCCGAGCCTCTTGACGCTGGTCTCGTCCTTCTCGTCGAGGAGGATCTCGACCTCGCCCTCACCCACCAGCGGGTGGAAAAGTTGGCTGATCTGATAGCCCTGCGGAAGATCGGCGTAGAAGTAGTTCTTCCGGTCGAACCGGCTCCAGCGATTGATCGTCGCGTCAAGCGCCATGCCCGTGCGCACTGCCTGGCGAATGCACTCGCGGTTCGGCACCGGAAGCATGCCCGGCATCGCCGCGTCGATCAGCGAAACCTGCGTATTAGGCTCAGCGCCAAACGCCGTGGCCGCGCCGGAGAACAGCTTGGACGCCGTCACCGTGATCTGCGCGTGGACCTCCAGGCCGACGACGACCTCCCACTCACCCGTTTCACCCTTGATGCGATAGTCGGACATGTCAGTTCTTCTGATGGGTCATGCGGTCGACCCAGGCGATGCCGATGGCCGACAGGATGAAGGCCATGTGGATGATGGTCTGCCACAACACGGCCTGTTCCGTGATCCGTCCGGTCGGTTGTCCGATCGCTCCGGCCTCGATGAAGGTACGGAGCAGGTGGATCGACGAAATGCCGATGATCGCCATGGCCAGCTTCACCTTGAGGATACCGGCGTTGACGTGGCTCAGCCACTCCGGCTGATCGGGGTGCCCCTGCAGGTTCAGGCGCGATACGAAGGTCTCGTAACCGCCGACGATGACCATCACGAGCAGGTTGGAAATCATCACCACGTCGATCAGGCCAAGGACGACCAGCATGATCTGCTGCTCGGAAAACTCCCAGGCATGCATCACCAGGTGCATCAGCTCCTTGAGGAACAGGAACACATAGACGCACTGGGCGGCGATCAGGCCGACGTAGAGCGGCAGCTGAAGCCAGCGGGAACTGAAGATCAGTAGTGGAAGCGGCCGCAAGCGCGGCGCGGACGTACGGTCGACCAACTCGTTCACCACCATTTCCCAGGTTTGGCGGTGAAACCCGCTCGTTCCTCGATTGCCAGGCCTGCATTCAGCACGCCCTGCTCATCCAACTCGCGGCCGATCAGGTGCAGGCCTAGCGGCAAACCCTGCTCGTCCAACCCGCCTGGCACCGACATTGCTGGAAGCCCCGCAAGGCTCGCAGGAACCGCGAACACGTCGTTGAGATACATCGACAGCGGGTCCGCCGTCTTGTCGCCAAGCCCGAACGCCGCGGAAGGTGCCGTCGGCGTCAGGATCAGGTCGCACTTCCCGAACGCATCCGTGAAGTCTTGCTTGATCAGGGTCCGCACCTTCTGCGCCTTGGTGAAGTAAGCGTCGTAGAAGCCTGCCGAAAGAACGTAGGTGCCGATCATGATGCGACGACGGACTTCCGCGCCGAAGCCCTCGGCCCGCGTCGCTGCATACATAGCGTCGAGACCGCCCTCACTCTCGGCGCGCATGCCGTAGCGGACGCCATCGTAGCGGGCGAGGTTCGAAGACGCCTCCGCCGGTGCAATGATGTAGTAGGTCGGCAGCGCATATTTGGTGTGCGGCAGGCTGATCTCGACAATCTCCGCGCCTGCATCACGCAGCCACTCGATGCCGCGATCCCACAGCGCGCCGATGTCCGCTGGCACGCCGTCGATGCGATATTCCTTGGGGATTCCGACCCGCTTGCCCTTGAGATCGCCAGACAATGCCGCTTCCCACTTCGGCACTGGAAGGTCGAGCGAGGTAGAATCCTTCGGATCGAACCCGGCCATCGCCTCGAGCATGATCGCACAGTCGCGGACCGTCTTGGCCATCGGCCCCGCCTGGTCGAGCGAGCTTGCGAACGACACGATGCCCCAGCGCGAGCAGCGCCCATAGGTCGGCTTGATCCCGCAGATACCGGTGAAGGCAGCCGGCTGGCGGATCGAACCACCCGTATCCGTCCCAGTCGCCGCAGGGGCGAGGCCTGCCGCCACCGCCGCCGAGGAACCGCCGGAAGACCCACCCGGAGCCAGAGCGGAATTACCGCCGTCGTTCCGCCGCCAGGGCGAAATGACCGGGCCGTAGGTGCTCGTTTCATTGGACGAGCCCATCGCAAACTCGTCCATGTTAAGCTTGCCGAGCATCCCTGCCCCTGCCTTGCGCAGGTTGTCGGTGACGGTACTCTCGTAGCGCGGCTTGAAGTCCTTGAGGATGCTGCTGCCCGCGGTCGTATTCACCCCGCGCGTCGCGAACAGATCCTTGATGCCCAGCGGAATGCCCGCAAGCGAGCCTAGGTCGCCACTTCCCCGCGCCTTGTCGGCGGCATCGGCAGCGGCCAGCGCGTCCTCGGGCGTCTCGACCGTATAGGCGTTGAGCATGGGGGCCGAAGCGACCGCGGCATTGTACTGTTCGGCGACCTCGCGAGCAGTGAAATCGCCCGCCCGGAAGCCGTCGCGAAGCTGCGCGATCGTCAGTGACGTCAGGTCGCTCATTCGATCACCTTCGGCACGGCGAAAAAGCCGTGCTCGGCGACCGGCGCATTGGCGAGGATGTCGTCCCTCTTGTCGCCGTCGGTGACTTTGTCCTCGCGCAGACGAAGTTCATTCGGGATGACCGCGGTCAGCGGCTCCACCCCGTCCGTATTCACCTCGCTGAGCTGTTCGACCCAGCCAAGGATATTGTTGAGCTCAGGCACCAGCCGCCCGATCTCCTCATCGCTCATGGCGATGCGGGCGAGCTTGGCGATGTGCCGCACCTGTTCGTTCGTGACTGACATTGTGCGCGGGCAGTAGCGGCGGGTCCGGGAGGCGGCAAGCCGGAGACGCTACACTGGCGAAGGACCTCCGACCGTCAGGCTGCGGCAACGTTCTTCAAACGCTCGGGCACCGGGCGCACGATCCGGTTGTGGGGCCGGAACTTGCTGCTGAAAAGGACGTGGAACAGCAGCTTGGTCCATGACCGGTGCTGATAGAGATGGTCGTAAAACTCCGGCGCCGCGGCACGCACGGCGGGGAGTCGCGACCAGGGCACGTGGGGAAAGTCGTGGTGCTCGTTGTGATAGCCCATGTTGAACGACAATTTGTTCAGAGGGCCGTAGTAAGAATAGGTCTCCTGCCCGTCCTTGAACACGTAATGTTCCTGGATCCAGCGCGCGCCGACAGGGTGCAAGCCAAGCGAAAACATCGTCGAAATGAACAAGTAGGCGACCGGCCACCAGCCGAAGAACCAGACGATGGGCGCCATGGCAGCGGTCATCGCGATAGTATTGATCACCACCCAGCCGTCGATGGTGCGCACTGACTTCACCGTCGATGGCCGCAGAAGGCCCTGGACCGCCCAGAACATGCCGAGCCAGATAGTCTTGCGCCACCAACTGTTGCCAACCCAGCGCGCCTCTCTCGGCGATGGCAAGTCGGCGTCTAGGCCGGGAATGTCGAGATACTTGTGGTGCAGCAGGTGATAGTTACGAAAGCCGATCGCCGCCGGAAAGACGATCGCGATATTGGCAAAGATTGAGCCAAGTCGATTGGCGTTCGCGGTCTTGAACACCACGTTGTGCGTGTAGTCGTGGATCAGAACGAAAAGCGCATGGTTGGCGAATGCTCCGAACACATAGGCCGCGATGACGATCGTCCACCATGGCGCTTCAAAGAGGGCAAGTCCGATGCCCATGCCGACCTGAAACGCGACCAATAAGACGGTCCACAAAGCCGACCATGGGTCACGCCCAAATTGCTCGCGCACGTTCGGGTGTGCTGCAAGTATCAGCTTGGCCCGCTTGGCGTGTGGCGGCGGACTCCCACTCTGTGTGAATGCCGCGCCCTGTGCTGTCACTGTCTCGGTCATGGCATAGTGGCGCCGCCGGCCCTTCCGTCCATTCGTGACGTAGGGTGTCGTGCCAGCGCGCCCTATCGGGGCAAATCCGGAGCAGCCTCAGGACGTCCGCAATGTAGCCCCACGCGAAGTTATTTCGAAGCGACTGCCGCTTTATACCTTGCCATCTCGGCCTCGTGTTCCCGCACCGCCTTTTCATGGGCGGCCTTGGCCCGCGCGTGATTGATCAGGACGCGATCCGCTGCAGCCTGTTGGTCGGAAACGGTCCGGGCATAATCCTCTTTCGCGCGTTCATATTCGGCCGCGATCCGGCTCTGCTCCGCGATTTCATTGTCATCGGTAATCATCACTTGGGTGCCAAGCTGAGTCACGCCGAAGAGTAGCTCCGCGAACTTGTTCGGAAGGCGAATGCAGCCGTGAGACGCGGGGTAACCCGGCAGATCGCCAGCATGGATCGCAATGCCCTTTGACGTCAGGCGCTGCATGTATGGCATCGGTGCGTTGTCGTAGGTCGTCGACCGATGCCAGACCTTCTTCTCAAGAACCGTGAACACGCCCGTAGGTGTCTCTCGGCCCAGGCTTCCGGTTGAGATCGCAGAGGCGGCGATAAGCACTCCGTCGCGATAGACTGTCAAGCGTTGTGCGGTCAGATCGATCGTCATGAAAACCGGGCCGCCCGATGAGGCTTTGGCGTCCCACACATATTGGCCGGGTCCAAGTGCGGCGGCGCGTTGTGCAATGGGAATGTTTGGAGTGTTCAGGGGCTGAGCCGCCGCTGGAGAAACAGCGAACGTCAGAAACCCCAATATTGCCAGCAATCTCAAAACCAGATCTCGTTCGAAACGACCTGCGGGGGAGGCCGGACTATACCATATTGAGTAGCTTCAGGCACCTTTACTCAGTCTGAATTCACGGTTTGGTGGCCTTGCCCGGCGGTTGCGGCCTCAATAGAGCGCCGGCCAATGTGCGCTCGCCGGTTCCTGATTTTTGTCTTCATCCTGATCCTGCTGTTCGTCGCGGGAGCCTTTGCGATCTTTCAGTTCGGCCAGCAGGTTCTCATCAAGCAGGCCACGCCCCAAGGCCACTTCCAGGAGCCGCAGGCAGCAAGTGGTCCCGATTATTCAAAGTCGGAAAATTGGATTTCGCGCCCGGACAGCTCGCCGAATCCGTCGGAGTGGCTGCCCGGCGGAATGGCCGCGACTACGACCAGGCCGGCTTCGGTCTTCTTCGTTCATCCGACAACCTATTTGAAGCGTGATCGCTGGAACGCGCCTCTCTCGGGCGATCGCGAAAGCGACAGCCGCGCGACACTTTTCGTGCAGAGTCAGTCCTCCGCACTAACCAGTGTCGGGCAGGTTTGGGCTCCACGCTATCGTCAGGCCGCTTTCGGAGCCTTTCTGCTGAAAAGCGAAGACGCGCAAAAGGCGCTGAACCTTGCCTATGCGGACGTACTCAGCGCTTTCGACGAGTTCGTCAGGCAAGTGCCGGCGTATCGGCCCATCATCGTGGCTGGTCACAGCCAGGGCGCGCTTCACCTGGTGCGACTTCTCGAGGACCGCGCACGGCAGCTCAAAGGTCGCTTGGTCGCCGCATACGTCGTCGGATGGCCGCTGAGTGCGACCGCCGATCTGCCTGCGATGAAGCTGCCCGCGTGTTCAGCATCCGAACAGGCGGGCTGCGTCCTGTCGTGGCAGAGCTTCGGCCAGCCAGCCAACCCTGATCTCGTCATGGATGCCTGGCAGGGTACGAGAGGATCGACCGGCGTGGAGCGCAAACGGCAGGATATGCTCTGCGTAAATCCGTTGACCGGCACCAAGGACGGCGCCGCGCCGCCGCAGGCCAACCAAGGCACGCTCGTTCCCACGGCAGATCTGAAGTCTGCATCGCTCGAAGCCGGACGGGTCGGCGCGCATTGCGAGAATGGGCTGCTGCTTCTCGATGGCGACATTCCGGCGCTTGGCCCATTCGTGCTGCCGGGTAACAATTACCACGTGTACGACTACGCCATGTTCTGGGCGGCCATCCGCAGCGATGCTGAGCGCAGGCTGAGCGCATGGCCGCGCTGATCACTGCCAGCGCGGCCGAGTTCGCCGCGGGCGTCTCGCCCGGCAAACTCGCCGGTTTGGACGTGGGCACCAAGACGATCGGCCTCGCCGTCTGCGATGCCGGATGGGCGTTCGCCGGTCCGTCGGAAACGATCCGCCGCACAAAATTCACCAATGATCTGAAGCTTCTGACGGACTTCATTGCGAAGCAGTCGATCCGCGGACTGATCGTTGGACTGCCGCTGAACATGGACGGCACCGATTCCCCGCGAACGCAGTCCGTACGCGCTTTCGCGCGGAATCTGGCACCGCTGGAGCTGCCGGTTCTTCTCTGGGATGAGCGCTGGTCTACCCAAGCCGTAGAGCGGGCCATGATCGACGCGGACGTCAGCCGGGCCAAGCGCGCCGAAAAGGTCGATGCCCTCGCCGCGGCGCATATCCTGCAGGGCGCGATCGATGCGCTAGCCAATTTGCCGCAGCAGCATTAGGCCACGCGCTCGTGAACCTCGTCTCGATAGATTCGCTCAGCGACGCACAGATTGAACAACTGCTCGTTCGCGGAGAAAGCTGGTTCAAGTCCAATCGTTCTTCCTCTCGTGGGGAAGCAAAGGACCTGCACAACAAGCTGGTCTTCAACCTTTTTTATGAAAACTCGACGCGTACAGCGATGTCGTTCGCCGCAGCCGCTCACCGTCTAGGCGCCGCCCCTGTGTTCCTCCCGGTCGAGCAATCCTCGATCAAGAAGGGCGAAACGTTCGAGGATACCGCGCGCACGCTGAACGCCATCCGGCCGGACTGCATCGTCATCCGGCATCGGGAGAATGGCGTCCCGGAGCGGATGATTAATCTGGTCGACTGTCCCGTCATCAATGCCGGCGACGGGACCAATGAGCATCCTACCCAGGCCTTGCTCGATGCTCTGGCACTCAAGGTCTACCTCGGCCGGATCGAAGGGCTGAAAGTCGCGATTTGCGGCGACATTCGTCACAGCAGGGTCGCTCGCTCCAATGCGAAGCTCCTGCCCCGCCTTGGCGCCGACGTCCGGCTGGCCGGGCCGCCCTCGCTGATGCCCGACGACGTCCCATCCCTATCGATCGACGAAGCGATCGACGGCGCCGACGTCGTGATGATGCTTCGCGTGCAGCGCGAGCGCCTAGAAGAGGATCTTGGCGATGCGCCTGGAGAATATCTGGCGCGCTACGGCCTGACTAAGGAGCGTCTGTCGACGGCAGCCAGGGACGCGGTCGTCATGCATCCCGGTCCGATGAATCGCGAAGTCGAGATCGCCGGCGATATTGCCGACGATCCCGAACGTTCTCTGATCTTGCTTCAGGTCGAGGCAGGAGTGGCCATGCGAATGGCCTGCCTCGAAATGCTTACGCTCGGCTGATTAGCGCGAAGCGAACTGGACCGGCGCATCGCCGGCAGTCGACCGCACGAAGCAGCTTCCCCCATTGCTCCGCAGCGACTGGCAGCGAGCGATCGCTTCCGCCTGATTGTCGAAGCCCCGCACCGACAAGCGCCACACGGTTCCGCGGGGCCCGTCGAAGCGGGCGACCATCGGCGAATAGTTGCGCAGGTTCGGGTGCTTCTTCGAAAGCTGCGCCCAAGCGGCGGAAACGCGCGCTTCCGAGCTGAATGCGCCGAGCTGAACGATGGCTTTGGGGCTACCGAGCGCCGGAGCGACAGCCGGGCGGGCCTTCGCCGATGCCTTTTTGACCTTCGGGGCAACCTTGGGTGCAAAGCTCTTCGACATCATCGCGAACGCTGCCGGAGCCTCCGGCGACGCGGCAGCCGCGAAAGCGATGGCTTCGCGCTCTTCCTGAACCGGAGCGACGGGCGTCGGCGCTGCTTCGGCAACGACCGGAGCCGGCGAAAGCGGATCCGCAACCGGAGCAGCGAACGCGGGAGCGTCCGACACAGCGGCCTGCTGAACCGGAGCAGCAACCTGCGGCTGCGCAGCGGCCTGCGCATAGCGCGTGTCGGTCGGAGCGAGCGCCAGGCGAACCGGCTGGCCGGGATCGGCTGCGGCCGGGGTCACGCCAACAAGGGCTGCGACCTGATCATAGCTGTGCGTAGGCTTCGCCAGCGCCATCCACTGCTGGACGCGCGCATCGACGAGGTCACCGGTCAGATCCTGGCCGGCAATCATGCGAGCGGCAGCCCAATCGCCAGTCAGCGCATGGGCAAGCGCTAGGTTCTGGCGAACGCGGGAGTCCGCGCCCTGCGCGCGAGCAGCGACGTCGAGCATCTGTACCGCTTCAGCCGGACGACCGGCCAGCGCGAGCGCCAGGCCGTAGTCCGCCGGATCGATCATGCCCTGCGCAACCTGCAGGCCCGCGATGGCCTGATCGTTCTTGCCCTGGGCAATCTGCACCAGTGCCCGCTTCAGAATGATCTGCGGCTGGGCCGGAGCAAGTGAGAGAGAGTCGCTGTAAGCGGCTTCGGCCGAAGCGAAGCGGCCACCCGCGAAATAGACGTTTCCGAGAAGAGTGCGGACATTCGCGTCCTTCGGCGTCGCTTCTGCAGCTTGTTCTGCAAGCGTGGCGGCCGAGGCGAAATCGCCGGTGTTAAGCGCCATCTGTGCACGAAGGGCATAGGCCATCGGGGCCTTGCCCTTCGAAACCGAGGCGCTCCGCGACATTGGGGATGCGCATCCCGCGATCATGCCCGCTAGTGCGAGGGCGGAAACGGCGGATCCCATGCGGAGCGTTTTCATTGTGCCTTACCCCT
>Ga0247822_10001987_pt1 | contig 12885 bp, 8 predicted proteins | sample 13C_Cellulose_Da_FD_192423 | JGI IMG/M metagenome (GOLD analysis project Ga0247822, IMG submission 192423) | Soil microbial communities from agricultural site in Penn Yan, New York, United States - 13C_Cellulose_Day30 | ecosystem: Environmental > Terrestrial > Soil > Agricultural land | place...
GAGCAGGAGCGACGGCGCGAGGCTGGAGGTGCGCCCGTGAGCGGGGGGCGAGCCGCCCGCCTCGCGCCGTCGCTCCTGCTCCTCGGCATCGCGGCGTTCGCGCTGCTGTGGCTCGCCCGCGCGCCGGAGCCGGAGGCCCGGCTGGCGGGCTTCGCCACCCGGCTGGAAGGGCGCTCGCGCGGACAGCGGCACAACGCGCTGCTCTCCGCGCGGTCGCTGAACGGCGCGGTGATTCCGCCGGGCGGCGCGTTCTCGTTCAACGGGCGCGTCCGGTCGTGGTCCGCCGACGCGGGGTACGTGAAGGCCCCGGTCTCCTTCGACGGCGAACTGATCCCCGCATTCGGGGGCGGCGTCTGTCAGACGTCCACCACGCTTTACAACGCCGCGCTGCTCGCGGGCCTCGGCGTGGCGGAGCGGCACCACCACGTCTTCGCGCCGCACTACGTCGCGCCGGGCCGCGACGCCGCCGTCGCCTACCCGAACATCGACCTGCGCCTGACGAACCCGTACCCATTCCCCGTGCGCGTCGCCGCCCGAGCCGACGGCGACCAGCTCGTCGTGGAACTATGGGGGCGTCGGGCCCCCGCCGAAAAGGTCGTCCTGCAAAGCCGCCTTCTCGCCGTCGAGCGCCCCGGCACTGCCGTTCAGCAGCGCGCTCCCTCCGGCCCCGGGGCGCGCCGGTTCGTCCGCAGCGCCGCCGCCACCGGCTACCGGGTCGTCACCTACCGCGTTAAGACCCGCGAGGGACGGGAAGTGCGCCGCGAACGCCTCTCCGACGACTCGTACCCCGCCATGCCCCGCGTCCTGCGCTACGCCGACGGATCGCGCTGATGCGTGACGACATCATCCGGATCGAGGACCGGGGCGAGTTCGGCCTCGCGCACCGTTATGTTTTCGGGCTGAACCTCTTCAACTACAACCGCGTCCCGTGCCCCATCGAGCGGCGGCCCGACGTCGTCTTCCTCGCCCGGCTGACGGAGCGGCGTGTCTGCGCCGCGCAGGTGGCCGCCTTGTTCCTGAAAGATCACGTGGATACGCCGGAAGAGATGTTCGGAGCGCCCGCCGGGCCGGACGCGGAGACGCCGTACCACGAGGCACGGCACGTCGGCTTCTACGACGGCTTTTTCGACCTCCAGGGAGGAATCCCGTTCACCGGTCGAATGGTCGAGGGAGAGTGGGTCCCGGACGACGAACCACGCTACGGCGACTGCTTCTTCCCGCGGGTCACGCCCGCTTTCTGGCGGGCCGTCGAGCGCGAGGAAGGGAGCCTGGACCAACTGCTTTTCTGTCACGGCCTCGTCCTCTACGTGGGACCGACGGCTCCGGACGCCGGGGAGCGGATGGCGCGCCTGCTCGACGCGCCATTTTCAACGGAGGAAACGTTCCTGCGGGCCGTCGCGGATCTGTACGCCGTGGCGCCCCTGGTCGGGCATGACGGGCAGTTTTTCCACGCGTACGCCCGGGACGCAGCGAACTTCACCCTGCTCGACGCCGCCCTGGCGGATGCCGTTCGCGTGGTGGAGGAGTCCGACTGGTACCGCGCCAATAGGGACCGGCTAGCCTGGAGCAAAGTCCGGGATGCCTGCCTGATGCTGCACGGCTGAGCGGACGCGACCGCCCTACGCTGGCCCCATTGGCTCGCACAGCGCGCAACGCTACATTTCCCTCCGCACGACCATTCCTGGTCCCGAACACGTTTACATTTCGATGAATTTAAATATGTTATTGCGTTGTTCTATGATCGTGGGTACACTGGATTGCATCCAGTGCCGGTGTCGCGGGCCGTCGGCCCGGAGCCGCGGACGTAAGGGGTGGGGATCGTGGGAGATCTGGCAGGATTGGGCGGTGGCGACGATTTGGCGGCACTGGCGCTGCATCCGGGTAGCGTGCCGGACGGGACGTACCTGTCCGTGCTCGCGCGAATCGCGCTCTCCGTAGCCCTCGGCCTTTTCGTCGGCATGGAGCGCGAGCGGCGCGGCAAGGAGGCCGGCATGCGCACCTTCGCGTTCGCCTCGCTTTTCGGATGCCTGTGCGCCCTACTCGGAGATTCCTACGCCCTCCTGGGGCTGGCCATGCTCGGCTTGCTCATCGTCTTCCTGAACGGGCAGCGACTCCTGACGAACCAGACCGCCGAACTGACGACCTCCGCGGCGCTCCTGGTCACGGGCGTTATGGGCGTCCTGTGCGGAATGGGCCATACCTTCACCCCCGCCGTGGTGGGGGCCTGCGCCGCGGCGCTGCTTTCGTGGAAGGAGCGGATGACCAGCTTCAGCCTCGGGCTCACCGAGGCGGAGGTGCGCTCGGCCATCGTGCTCTCCGTACTCGCGTTCGTCGTCTACCCCGTACTGCCCGCACAGGCGCTCGACCCGTGGGGACTGATCACCCCGCGTTCCGCCTGGGTAACGGTCCTGCTCATCGCCGCCGTAGGTTTCGGCAATTACGTCCTCCTGAAGCGGTACGGGGCGCGGGGGGCGGGCCTGTCCGGATTCCTGGGCGGGCTCGTCAACAGCACGGTCGTCGTGGCCGAACTGGCCGGGCGGGCGCGGGAGGCGGAGGCCGAAAGCGCCGAGTCGCCCTTCGTCACCGCCGCCTACCAGGGGATCGTCCTCGCGACCGCGGCGATGCTGCTCCGCAACGGCGTACTTCTGGCGTTGCTCTCGCCGTCGGCGCTCCTGAGCGGCGCGGCGCTGCCGCTGCTCCTGATGCTCGTCGCGAGCGCCTTCCTGGTGCTGAAGCGGCGGGACGTCGCCGCCGCTCTGCTCGGGGGCGACGGGACGGCGGGCCCGAGCATACCACGCGCGCCGGGGGGCGATCCGGCCGCCGATTCTTCGCCGCCGCTGCGGCTCGCCTCGCCCTTCTCGCTGCCGTCGGCCCTGAAGTTCGGTCTCCTGTTCCTCGCGCTGCACGCAGCGGGCGTGCTGGCCCAGCGGTGGCTCGGCCCCCTCGGGGTATACGCGGTCAGCCTCGCCGGGGGCGTCGTCTCGAGTGCGTCCGCGGTCGCTTCGGCGGGTTCCCTCGCGGCGCAGGGTGGACTGACGCCCGCAGTAGCGGGCGTCGCAGCGGTGCTCGCCTCGCTCGCCAGCGTCCTCGTGAACCTGCCTCTCGTGGCGCGTGTCGGGTGCCAGCCGCGGCTGACGGGACGAGTCTGCCGCGCGCTCGCCATCGTCGTCGCGGCCGGTTTCATCGGGACCGCCGTTCAGGGCATTGTCGCCCCGATGCTGACGCGCGCGTTCGCCGCCACGCCTGCGACGACGTCCGTGCGCCGGTGATGCCACGCGGTCGAGCGCGATCCGCCGAGCCGCCCGCGTGGGCGCGTCGTCACCGTAGCGCTGCCATCACCCAGAGCCACGTCTCCGCGCCCGAGGTCCCGCCCGAGGTGACAGTCTGCTGCCAATCCACGTCGAAGCCCGCGTCAGCGAGCATTCGGAGGTTCGTGTCCGCGCCGTGGTGGCTCCACCACATGGTCGCGCCCCAGCCCTCCCAATCGGGCTCCTCGCCCTCCCAGGCGCGCACCGCCCAGGTCGCCAGGAACAGACCGCCTGGGCGCAGCCAGCGGCGCACGCGCGAGAGCAGGGCGGGCTGCCCCTCGCGGGGCACGTGAATGATCGAGTAGAGGGCGACCACGGCGGCGAACGAAGCGGGCGCGAAGTCGAGCGCCTGCTCGTCCGCCATGTCCGCCCTGTGGAAGGCGGCGGCTTCGGGGACGTGGAGTCGCGCGAGTTCGAGCTGGCGCGCCGACACGTCCACGCCCGTCACCGCGAAGCCGCGCCGCGCCAGAAAGCGGGTGGCGGGAAGTCCCGCCCCGCAGCCCAGATCCAGCACGGGCGCGCCCTGTGGCAGGCCGACCGACAGTGACTTCAGCGCCGCGAGGAAGTGGGGATCTTCCTGGTCCTTGCTGGCGAGGTACTGCTCGGCCATAGCGTCGTAGCCGCGCTCCACGAGGCGGCGCGCGTCCTCTTGATTCATTGGCGCTCCACTCCTGCCGCCGCCAGCTTCCCGTCAAGGGCCGTCCGCGAGCCAGGGCGGCGCGGGAGGGGTGCGATCCTGTTCGAGGACCACCGTCGTGCCCGTCGGACCCGTCAGCAGGTAGACGCGGTCGCAGGTCTTCCACATGAGGTGAAAGCCGTGTCCGAAGCCGCCCGTACTCCAGCCCCGCTCGATGGCGCGGTGGATCAGATGTTCCGCAATGCCGCTGCCTTCGTCGCGCACCCAGACCTGGATCGTGCCCGCGGCCCGGTCGCCGTGGACGCGCCCGATCCGAACGCCGTCCCCGTGCCTGACCGCGTTCATGGACGCCTCCCCGACCGCCGTCAGCAGGTCCTGCTTCCGCCACTCGGGGAAGCCCAGCTCCTCTCCTAAGGCATGGACGTGTCTGCGCAGCAGGCGCAAGGTGGGCGGGGAAAGAGGGACGGGCTCGACCGCGTACGACAACTCCTCGGGCAACTCTGCGGCGTCATCGAGGAGCCGCAGGTGTCCCTCCGTGAGACCGAACAGCATCTCGCGCAGGAAGCGGCGGTGTTGGACCGCGGCCTCCCTTTCCGCGCGCCGCAGCCGCGCGTTTTCCAGCGCGAGCCAGGTGCGCTCCGCCACCGTCACGAGCAGGTCCGCCTCCTCGCGCGACCAGTTGCGTGGCTCGTCCTGGTGCAGTATGAGGACGCCGACCAATTCGCCCCCCTTGTTGACGGGCGCGCTCAAGACCGCGCGGGCTTGCAGGGCAGCGAAGGCTGCCCGCACTTCCTCCGACCGGGTGCGAGCGTCGGTACGCGTGTCGGCGGACTGCACTACCTGCCCCGCGCGAAGCCCCGCGGCCATCTCGGCCCCCATGTCCCGCAAGCGCCAGGCCCCGGCTGCCGAGCGGATGTGCTCCCCGCGCGTGTAATCGCGCTGCACCGTAATGGTCGCGTCGTTGCCGCCTCCGCCCTCTATGTCGGCGTAGGTGCAGCGGCTCGCCCCCGTGAACTCCGCCACTGCCTTCGCCGTCTCCCATAACACTTCGTCCGGGTCGAGCAAGCCGCGGGTGGCTTCCGTGAGGTCCGCCAGGAACATCTGACGCCGCTCCCGCTCGACGCGTTCGGTGATTTCGGTGACCACGGCGACGTAGCCGCGTACCGCCGCCGGGCCGATTCCGTCGGGCGCGGGGCCGAAGTCGGGAACCATGTCGATGTGGACGTGGCGAGGCTGCCGCCCCTCGCCGTAGGGGAGTAGAGCCTCGTAAGTCACTCGCTCGCCGCCGAGGGCGGCCTCGGCCCACGGCCGCGATGCCTCCCAGGCGGCCCGGCCGATCACCTCAGGCACGGTTTTGCCTACCACCTCGCCCGCGGGCCGCCCGAACCACTCCACGTAACCCTGGTTGACGAAGCGGTACCGGAGGTCGGTCCCGACGTACGCTATCAGCAGCGGCGCGGCGTCGGTGACAAGCCGCAGGTCCGCAGCCACCCGCTCCGCCTGGCGCTCCGCCTTGGCCCGCTCGGCCACCTCGCGTTGCGCCCGTTCGTAGAGCAGCGCGTTGTCTACCGCCAGGGCAGCGCGTCGGGCCAACTCCTGCGCGAGCGTCACGGTTTCGCGAGTGAAGACCCGGCCGGACGCGCGCATCGCGGCCAGGGTGACCGCGCCCTGCGGCGCGCCGCTGCTGGTGGAGGTCCACAGCGGCACGCTCACCAGGGACCGCAGATCGAGGCGCTCGATGAAGCGCAGCTGCCGCTCGTCCCGCGCGGACGCAGCCACCAGTTCGGGGGTGATCTCGGGCAGGAACACCGCCTCGCCGGTCAGAATGGCGGCGACGGGGGGCTGGCCGACCTGGGCCATGTCGATCGGGGAGTGCCGCCGGAGTTCCCACAGCGCCTCTACCTCCTCGGGATCGACGTGCGCCGCCACCGCCAGGCGGAGCAGCGCGGCCTCGTCGCTCCCTTCGGCGGGGTCTACCATGTCCACCGTCACCCAATCGCACAGGTCGGGCACGGCGAGGCGGGCGATGGCGTCGAGCGTGACCTGGTAGTCCAGCGACTCCGCTAGCAGACCACTCGCCCGCGCGAGGAACTCAAGGCGGCGGTTCGCGGTCTCGGCTTCCGATCGGGCATCCTCCGCCTGCCGCTGCGCCTGTTCCGTCTTTTCGAGGAGCAGGGCGCGATCCAGCGCCATAGCGCAGTGGCGGGCAAGTTCCGCGAGGAAGGTGCGCTCGCTATCTCCGAACGTCCGCTCCGTCGGGAAGGAGAGGTGCAGGGCGCCGAAGGTGCGTCCGCGCGCGACGAGCGGCAGTGCCGCCGATGCCTGGAGCTCGTGCGCCGCCTCCCGCACCATGGCAGGGTAGCGGTCCTCCCAGTCGGCGCGGCTGGCCAGGAGGAGGGGGGCCGCCGTGCGCACCACGTCGCAAAGCGGCAGCGGTGCGCCCAGCGGGATGCGCCGCCATCGCCCGATCACGGCTTCGTCGAACCCCCGGGTGCGCACGATCTCCAGGTGTTGCCCGTCAGGCGCGACGAGGGCGACCAGGCCCGCCCGCGCGCCGAGGATGGCCATTCCCTGATCGACGGAGGCAGCGACCACCTCGTCGGGCGTGACAGCCTCAAGGAGGGCCGCCGTGAGCGGCAACAGCACCGCGGTGCCGCCAACGGAAGACCAGGGGAGACCGCCGGCCGCGTCCGCGGCGTTCGCGCGGAGGCCGGGATCGAACGCCGCCTCTCCCGTTTCCTTGGCGGCTGTCAGACCCACGCGTTCGGAATGTCGTCCCTCGGGGTGGTTGTCGGGTAGGTGTGCCAACGTTGCTGCAATTGTACCCGACTCCGCGCCTCCGGCCTCCCGTGAGGATTGCTAGGTGGCGTGGGCAGGATCGTCGGACGCGGCCGTGACGTGAAGGCTTTTCTCGGCGCGGACGGTAGTGCCCCGGGGCGCGTTCGTCTGGTACTCGACCCGGTCCGCCAGCGCCTCCACCAGTGGCAGGCCCCACCCCCCGAACCGCTCCTCGACACCGCGGTCGCCGCCGCCTCGCCGATCCCCGGCGCGCTCGGTCCCCGCCTCACCCACGGCCTCGCGGGAGAACCCGACTCCCTGGTCGGTGACGGTCACCGTCGCCTGGTGATCGCAGAGTGTTACCTCGATCTGGTAGCTCTCGTGCGCGCGGGCGTGCCGCACGGCGTTCGCGGCGAGTTCGCCGACGAGGGCTTCGAGGTCGTCGACGTCCTGCGCCGCCACGCCGAACGAAGCCAGCGCCTCGCGGGCGACGCGGCGTACCATCGGTAGGTGCGAGAAGTCCTCGGGCAAATTCAACGACAGGCGCAGGTCCATATACAGGGTGTACCCAAGCAGCGCCCTAGTGCCGTCGCCCGCCCTAGCGGAGGAGCCAGGCAGGCTCCGGCGCGTGCCTGTCGATCTCCAGAACGACGGTGGTCCCCCGGCCCGTTTCGGAGAAGAGGTACAGGCGATCGGAGCACGACTGCATGAAGAACGTCCCGTGGCCGAAGCCCTGTGTCGTGTAGCCGCGCTCGACGGACCTGTGGATCATCTCCTCGGCGATGCCGGGCCCCTGGTCCTCGACCCACACCTGGAGGACGCCCGCATTTACGTCGCCTTTGACGCGCGCCGTGCCGCCCCCGCCGTACTTCACCGCGTTGACCGCCGCTTCGTGGACAGCCGTCACGAACCCCTGGAGCCGCTCTTGCGGTATCTGCATTCCCTCAGCGGCTCCTGCCAAGTGCTTCCGCAGCGGGCGCAGGGAAGCATCGGACAAACTCAGCGGGTCCGACAGGGGCGGCAGTGCCGCGGGCAGCTCGCTCTCAGAGAAGCAGAGGCGCATCCTGCCCTCGGTGAAGCCCGCCAGCATCTCCTTGAGGAAGCGACGCTGGCGGGTGCCCGCTTCGCGCAATTCCGCCAGGAGACGCTCCTGCTCGGCAAGCAGTCGCTCCCGCTCCTCCTCGCGCTTGCGCTCCTCGTTTATGTTACGGAAGTACACGGACAGGCCCGCGCCTCTCGGGGACGGGTAGGCGCGCACGTCGTACCAGGAGTCCAGTGGCGGCGGGTAGTGCGCCTGGAACGCGACCGTCTCGCGCTCGCGCAGGGCGCGGTGGTACTGCGCCTCGAACTCGGTACCGACCGCGGCGGGGAACTCCTCCCAGATGTCCCTGCCCAGAAGCTCCCCGCGCGGCCGCCGCAGCAGTCTCTCGGCTTCGGCGTTGACGTAGGAGAACCGCCACGCGTCGTCCAGTGCGAAGAAGGCGTCCCCGATACTTTCGAGGATCGCCTCGACCTCCTGGCGACTCTGCGTCGCCTCCCGCTCCGCACGCTTCTGGGGCGAGATGTCAACCACGAAACCGACGCCCTCGGTGCGCGAGCCCTCGTTGAACGCCGATGCGACGAGCACGGGGACCCGTGTGCCGTCCTTCCTGACGTACTCTTTCTCGAACGGCAGGTGCCTGCCCGTGGCGTGGAGGTCGGCGACGGGCTGCTCGTCGCGAGCGCGCAAATCGGGCGGGGTGAGTTCGATCCAGTCGATACGCCCCGCCGCCAGGTCGTCGCGGGTGTAGCCGAGCATCTGGAGGAAGGTGTCGTTGGCGTCTTCGATGCCGCCGTCGATGCTCCAGTAGAGGACGCCCACCAGACCCGCGTCGAGGAGGCGCTGCGCCCGATGCCGCGGGCGCGGGGCTTCGGGGCTGGCGTCGGTGACGGCCTCTCGGGCGACGATATCTGCCATCTACGCGCCCCACCCGGCCAAGGAAGCGGTTTCGTGGAGAACGCCCCAGCCCGGGGGGCAAACCACAACGTACAGTGCGCGGCGGCATTCGGGGGCGCTGGCGTCATCGGGGAACGGATCGGGGGAAGCCATACCAGGGGGATTATACCGCTCGCGGCGGCGCGGGTCAGCGGGCGTACCGACACGAAACGGTGTGGTTGACGTACGAGCGGCGACTCGCCGCAGAAGCGGTGCTCGGGCCAACAAGCTCACCATCACCCTCCCGTTTCTTCCCATTCGGGCCTCCTATGACTCCCGTACCGCCGACGGCGGCGCCGCGGCAGGGGGTGGTGGCGCGGCTTCGCCGCCGTTCGTTTCGAGCCACGCGTAGAGCGTCGGCAGTACGAGCAGGGTGAGCAGCGTGCTGGACACGATCCCACCGATCACCACCGTCGCGAGCGGGCGCTGTACCTCGGCCCCGACGCCCGTGGACAGCGCCATCGGGACGAACCCCAGGCTCGCCACCAGCGCGGTCATCAGCACGGGCCGTAGCCGCTCGTGCGCCCCCTCCCGCACGGCCGACGCCAGGGCCGTCCCTTCCGTGCGCTTGCGATTGATGGCCGACACCAGCACGACCCCGTTCAGCACGGCGACGCCCGACAGCGCGATGAACCCGACGCCCGCGGAGATCGAGAACGGCAGGCCGCGCGCCCACAGGGCGAACACGCCCCCCGTGACCGCGAGCGGCACGCCCGTGTAGATCATCGCGGCCTGCCTCGCCGAGCCGAACGTCAGGAACAGGAGCAGGAAGATCAGGGCGAGCGCGAGCGGGACGACCAGGAGGAGGCGCGCGCGCGCGCTCTGGAGATTCTCGAACTGCCCGCCCCACTCGACGCGGTAGCCCGTCGGGAGCGGAACGCGCTCCGCCACCGTCCGCCGCGCCTCCTCCACGAACCCGCCCAGGTCGCGCCCGCGCACGTTCGCCTGGACCACGACGCGGCGACTCCCGCCTTCGCGGCTGACCTGCGCGGGCGCGGGCCTGGTCTCGATGGTGGCGAGGCTCGCGAGCGGGATGCTCCCACCCGCGGGCGCGGCGACGCGCAGCTCGCGCAGGGCGTCGAGGTCGTTTCGCCGCGCCTCGGGCAGCTTCACCACGATGTCGAAGCGGCGGTCGCCCTCCATAACCTGGCCGACGGCCCTGCCGCCGATCATCGCCTCGATCATCTCGTTCACGTCGGTGACGTTGATGCCGTGACGGGCCGCGGCGGCGCGGTCGGTCGCTATCTCCAGGGTGGGCAGGCCCGTCGCCTGCTCGGCCGAGACGTCCTCGGCCCCTGGCACGCGGCGGAGCGCGGCCTGCACCTGCCCGCCGAGCCTCGCGAGAGTGTCTAGGTCCTCCCCGAACACCTTCACGGCCACGTCGGCCTTGACGCCCGACACCAGCTCGTCCGTGCGCAGCTTTATAGGCTGGCTGAAGGCGTACCCCTGCCCCGGAACCTCCCGCTCCAGGCGTGCCTGCATCTGCGCGACCAGCCTTTCCTTCGTTAGGCCGCGCCGCCACTCGCGGCGGTCTTTCAGCGTCACGATCATGTCGGCGACGGAAGGGGGCATGGGGTCGGTAGCGACCTCCGCGCTCCCGATGCGCGAGTACGCGTCCCGCACCTCGGGGAAGGACATGACCACCCGCTCGGCGGCCCCAACCATTCGCACGGAGTAGTCCACCGACACGCCCGCGGGGCGGATCGGCTGGATCGCGATCGCGCCCTCGTCCAGCTCGGGGATGAACTCCGAGCCCAGGCGCGCGAACAACAGCGCGGAGGCGGCGAACAGGGCCACGCCCCCCGAGACGACCGCCCATCGGTGCCGCAGCGACCAGTCGAGCGCGGGGCGGTACAGCCGCCCGGCGCAGTCCATCAGGGGGTTGCGCTTCTCCCGCGTGTCGCCCGACAGGAGCAGGCTGCACAGGGCGGGGACGACGGTGAGCGACAGTATCAGGGCCCCCGTGAGCGCCAGCACCACGGTCAGCGCCATGGGCCTGAACATCTTGCCCTCGATGCCGACCAGCGTGAGGAGCGGCAGGTACGTGACGAGGATGATCGTCTCGCCGAACTGCGTCGCCTGCCGCACCTCGCGGCATGCCTCCGCGACCGTCGCGCGCCGCTCCTCCTCGGTAAGCCTGCGGCCCGCCTTCTCGCGGGCCTCGGCGAGGCGTCGCACGCAGTTCTCGACCAGGATGACCGCGCCGTCCACGATCAGGCCGAAGTCGATGGCGCCCAGGCTGAGGAGGTTGGCGGAGATTCCCAGCCGCTCCATCCCGATGACCGCGAACAGCATGGAGAGCGGGATGACCGCGGCGGCGATGAGCGCGCCGCGCAGGCTGCCGAGGAGCGCGAGCAGCACCACGACCACCAGGATGCCGCCCTCCACCAGATTCCGTTCGACGGTGCCGATGGTCTTGTCCACCAGGTCGGTGCGGTCGTAGACCGTGGCGAGCTTCACGTCGGGCGGCAGCGACTTGCGGACCTCCTCGGCGCGGGCGTCCACGGCGCGCGCGACGGTGCGGCTGTTCGCCCCCTTGAGCATCATAGCGATGCCGAGCACCGTCTCCCGCCCGTTGTGCGTAGCCGCCCCGCGGCGGAGCGGGCTCCCGCCCTCTGAAACGCTCGCCACGTCGCGCACGAGAATCGGCGTGCCCTGCTCGGCGGCGATCACGATGTTCTCGATGTCGGCGCGGTCGCGCACGACCCCGACCCCGCGGACCAGGAGTTGCTCCGCGCCCTTGACGATGTAGCCGCCGCCCGCGTTGGCGTTGTTGCCCTCCACGGCCTCGATCACCTCGCGCAGCGTCACGCCGCGCGACAGCAGCCTCGCGGGGTCGATCTCGATCTGGAACTGCCGCGCGAACCCGCCCTGGCTGTTGACCTCGGCGACCCCGGGGACGGTGCGCAGGGCGGGCCGCACGGCGAAGTCCTGCAAGGTGCGCAGTTCGGTAGGGCCGCGCGTCTCGGAGTCGAGGGTGTACTGGTAGATTTCCCCGAGTCCCGTGGACACCGGGGCGAGTTCGGGGACCCCCGCCTGCGCGGGAAGCCCCTCCCGCGCCGACTGTAGCCGCTCCGAGACGAGCTGACGGGCGAAGTAGACGTTGGTGCGGTCCTCGAAGACCACGGTGACCTGCGACAGGCCGTACTGCGACAGTGAGCGGACCTCGCGCACGTCGGGAAGGCCGCCGAGCGCGACCTCGATCGGGAAAGTGACGAGCTTCTCCACCTCGGCGGGCGCCATGCCCGACGCCTGCGTGTTGATCTGGACCTGATTATTGGTCACGTCGGGCAGGGCGTCGATCGGGAGCCGCTGGAACGCGGCGACGCCGAAGGCGGCCAGGACCACGGCCCCGACGAGGACGAGGAACCGCTGCCGCAGGGAGAACTCCAGGATGCGCTGGATCATGGCCCGTCGGCTCCTTTCAATGCTCGTGTTCGGCCAGTTCGGCCTTCTTCGACTCGGAGAGGAGGGTGTACGCGCCCGCCGTGACCACCCGTTCGCCCTCCTTCAGGCCCGAGGCGACTTCGACCCGCTGGCCGGCCGACCTTCCCAGCGTCACGCGGCGCTTCGCGTACGCGCCCTCCTCGGCGCCCGCGACGAACACCGCCTGCCCCTCCGAGCCGTCCTCTTCGCGGTCCGTGACGACCGCGGCTTCGGGGACGGCCAGCAGCGCGCGGCGGCCGTTCCCGACGGGCAGGGTGACGGTGGCGAACATCTCGGGGCGCAGGCGGCGGTCGGGGTTGGAAACGAGGCAGCGCACGGGCAGGGCGCGCGTCTTCCCGTCCACGCTGCTCGCCACGCTCTGCACCACCCCGCGGAACCGCTCCTTCGGGAAGGCGGCGACGGTCACCTCGACCCGCTGGCCGACCCGCACCCGCGCGACGTCCTTTTCGGGGACGTTCGCCCGCACGACAACGGCAGCGAGGTCGGCGATCTGGAACAGGGCCGCGCCGCCGCGCTCGACGCTCTCGCCGAGGGTGGCGTCCACGTCCGCGACCACGCCCGTGATCGGCGCGAACAACAGGACCCTGCCGCCGTCGCCCTCGGCGTGGCCGCCCGCGCCCTCCAGCGCGGCTAGGTTCGCCCGCGCCGCGGCCAGCGCGGTGCGCGCGCCCTCAAGATTGGTTTCCGCGGCCTCCACCAGGCGCCGCGCCAGTGTCACCTCGCCCGCCGCGGCGCCTGGT
>Ga0247822_10001988_pt1 | contig 12881 bp, 7 predicted proteins | sample 13C_Cellulose_Da_FD_192423 | JGI IMG/M metagenome (GOLD analysis project Ga0247822, IMG submission 192423) | Soil microbial communities from agricultural site in Penn Yan, New York, United States - 13C_Cellulose_Day30 | ecosystem: Environmental > Terrestrial > Soil > Agricultural land | place...
CCACTCAGGGGTGTGCTTGCATTGCAGCAAATCAGATAAGCAAGATGTCGCAAGCCGAAAAATCGGGCTCTTGGGATTCAAGGTTTGGCGTGCCTGACAACAAACTAAACGACGGCCTTTGCAGTCGTTGCTTCAACGGGTATGTTTTCCTTCCTGCGTCCAATGATCAAACGAATTCCGGTATCATAAGTGAAGTAGCTCCACATCCAGTTGATCACAACGATTAGCTTGTTCCGAAATCCGATGAGTGAGATCAGGTGAACAAACATCCATATGAACCAGGCTTTGAAACCCTGAGTTTTGTATGTATTTCCTAATATGATGAGATCGGCAACAGCTTTATTTCTGCCAATCGTTGCCATTGAGCCATGGTCGTGGTATTTGAAAGGTACGAGCTGTTCGTTATTGAGTTGACGGGCCAGGTTCTTTCCCAGCCATCCCCCCTGCTGAATGGCTGGCTGTGCCATCATCGCGAAGCCTTCCGGATTTTCAGTGGTAGACATCAAGGCTATGTCTCCGATGGCAAATATGTTATCATAACCTTCCACCCTATTAAATGCATCTACCTTTAGGCGATTCTGCTTTGTTGCCTCAGGGCGAAATCCATCGATCAACGTTCCTGTAACGCCCGCAGCCCAGATCAAGGTTCGCGTACATAGCGTCTCACCAGTGTCCAGCGTTACGGTAAATCCATCGTAAGATTTAACACGGCAGTTCAGCCACAACTTTACGCCTGCACGCTCAAGAATCTCCTTTGATCTTTTGGCTGCTTCCAGTGACATGCCCTTTAGCAAATGGTCTCCACTCTGCACCAGGTGTATGTCCATTTTTACAAAATTCAATTCGGGATAGTCTTTTGGGAAGACGTGCGAACGTAACTCGCTGAGTGCGCCGGCAATCTCAACACCTGTGGGACCGCCACCCACGATAACAAAATCCATCAGGCTGTTCAGTTGGGCATCATCCTTAATCTGGAGCGCTTTTTCGAAATTGGAGAGGATAGTATTGCGCAGTGACAACGCATCGTCTATGTTTTTTAAGGCGATTGCTTTTTGCTGAATTTCATCATTGCCGTAAAAGTTTGTTGACGCGCCAGTCGCTACGACGAGATAGTCATAGTTCACGTATCCAATGGACGTTTCCACGATTTGGCGGGTCGTGTCGACTGATAAAGCATCCGCCATACGGAAGTAAAAGTTTGGATGGTCGTCGAAAATTTTTCGGAAGGGATAAACGATGGACTGCGGTTCAACTCCCGCCGTGGCGACCTGATAGAGCAAGGGTTGAAAAGTGTGGAAATTCTGACGGTCGATGAGGACCACCTGGACATCGCTGTTGCGTAGTGCCTTTGCCAATTCCACTCCGCCGAAGCCGCCACCGAGAATAACGACACGACGTTTGTCACTTTTATCGATTAAGGGCGTTTTCACCATAGCATACGGTCAATGTTTGAGACAATGTATGCAAAAAAAAAGCCTGTTTCCCACTGGAACAGGCTCTTGAACAATGAGGGAAATTAATGTGCTGGCCCTACCATCCCGGGTTGTTGGGCTGCAGGTTTGGGTTGTTCCTGAAATCTGCAGCAGGTAGCGGAAGCAGGTAGTGCTTCGTTGCTAATGGAGCACCATTTATAACTGCCCCGGCGAAGTCGACAAATTTCTTTGAATCAACATCGTACACTTTGCGTAGGCGAAGCATATCGAACCAGGTAATACCCTCGTAGCTCAACTCATGCCAACGCTCGGTCCATACGGCCTCTCTGAAAGTTGACTGCGTATAGGTGCCCAGTTCTGGTGTTATCAGGCCGGCGCGGTCCCTGATTGACTTCAATGCGTTGTACGCTTCGATATTCAAACCTGATTCATTCTGAGCCTCTGCATAAATGAGCAACACGTCAGCATAGCGGATTAAGGGATAGTTCAGCCCGGAGTTCCCTGATCCAACAATTGGTGGATGGTCACCTATTGCTGCTCTGCCGTTTGCTATTACATCAAAGTGTTTATAAATGTAAAAACGGTTGAGCGTGATGGGGGCGCCAGTTCCGCCACCCAAATAGTATTCTTTAAAGTAGAACCCTTTTTCCATAATTCGCCGGTCGTTCTCTTCATACGTAGCGAGGAACTTTGCCCTGGGAACGGTGGTACCTACCTCGCCGGAAGCGGTGATGTTTGTATTGTTCGGCAGGAAGAAAGTCTGATAGTTTGCATTCGCGATACCAGCTGCATACTGAATCTGAAAAATGTGCTCCAGCAGATTGTTATTGCCTGGATTGTGCAGACCATCGTAAGACTGAAATAATCCAATCTTGGCTGGATGGGCAACTGCAAAATCAATTACCTCTTTAGCCTTCTCGGCTGCCAGCTGGTAATGTGAAGCTCCCTTGTTCAGGGGGAATCCTGCCATCGTAAGGTAAACTCTGGCGAGCAAGGACTTCACGGCACATTTTGAGGCGTAGCCGGATGCATCGGTGTCGGCGAAACCGGCCGCTTCCGCATCTTTTAAGTCCTGTATAATCAAATCATAAATGGCCTGCGCGGCGGCCCGGGGTGCGTTCACTTCAGGATCGTTCCATGATGAAATAGGACGTGTGATCAACGGTGCATCACCCCACAATTGTACTACCCAGAAATGGTAGAATGCGCGTAAGAACTTCGCGTGTGCCACCCACTTCCGGGCATGTTCTTCCGGTATGGCGGGAATAGTTGGAATTTTCTGGATTGCTAAGTTTGCATTCGCGATGCCTTCATAACATTGTTGCCACCATTGCTGAAGATGGAGATTATCGCCTGTATACTGATAGCTGTACAGATTATTCAAGTCTGAGTTTTGACCTGTTTCCGTTTCGGCCGTTCCGCTTAACGCATCCAGCATTTGGAAGTTTGCACTGAAAATGCCGGCGCCATCAGCGTGAAATCTAAAATTTTCATAGATCCCCCTGACTGCCGTTTCAGCATCCTCAGGCGTCGTAAAAAAAGTTTCGGGCGCGATGTCTGACGCATCCTCTTCTTCCAGAAAAGATGAAGTGCAACCTGTCACTACATACAAGGCGAAGCAAAGCAAGATGATGTTTGTTCTCATTGTCCTTGTTTACTATTGGCACTCATTCATTTCACTTAAAGTCCTACGCTCAAACCGAACATGTAGGTAGTCGGCTTTGGGTAATCAAAGAATGTCTGTCCCTGAGCAAATGGATTTGTATAGGTTGACACTTCGGGGTCGTTCCCACTGAACTTCGTTTCGAGAAAAAAGTTCTGCAAGGAGACATATATCTGAGCACGATTCAGATGTATTCGCTCGATTACCCGAGAAGGCAGCGTATAGCCTACGACGAGATTTCTGCCGCGTATGAATGAACCGTCTTCAATCCAACGGGTATCAACGTTGGACACGTAGCCTGACTTAGAGTCACGGATTGCAGCAATCTCAGTATCTTCATTAGCCTCTGTCCACGCATTCATCACACTGGCATAACTGTTGGCGAGACCTGTACGATCTTCCGCAGAGTGCTTGGTCATATTCAGCACATCATTTCCATAAGAGTAACTGATGTCAAGGACAATGTTGAATGCTTTGTACTGCCAGTTGTTGATGAACGAACCATACGATTTCGGGTTACCATTGCCGATGATCATGCGATCATTATCGTTGATCGCGTAGTTGCCGTCAACATCCAGGTATTTTACATCACCAGGTAGCAAAGGCTTTCCTGTACCACGATAGGTATTAGTACCGAACTTTGCAGCTTCGGCAGCTTCATCTGAACCCCATGTTCCTTGCCGGACCAACCCCCAGAAGGCTCCCACGGGTTGACCTTCCATGATCACACCTGTTTGGTTGGTGAAGTTCGGATTACCTACACCAAAAATCGGCGCCGGGTTGGCGAGCTTCAATACCTTGTTACGGTTCATTGCCATGTTGAAAGTGGTACGCCAACTGAAGTCGATGGTTTCAACATTTTGAGTCGTTATCGCTAATTCAATACCCTTGTTTTCCATAGACCCTACGTTGCGCGTAATGGTGCCATACCCTGAGGTGACAGGCAGCGGCGCCGCCAACAACATGTCTGTGGTTTTTCTATAATAAACGTCTGCCTCGACAGCAATGTGGTTCTCAAACAAACCAAGTTCAAGACCTATGTCGGACTGGGCTGTCCTTTCCCACTTCAGGTCGGGATTCCCCAGACGATTCGTGGCCACACCAGTCTGTCTGGTGTTGGCGAATACCGCAGTGACTATACGCAATGTGGGAAGTGCAGAATATGCGGCAATTTCCGAGTTACCCGTGAGGCCGTAGCTTGTACGTAGTTTCAGGTTGGAGATAGCACGATTTCCTTTAAGGAAAGGTTCTTCAGAAATTCTCCAGGCGACGGCCGCAGACGGGAAGAACGCATACTTATTAGCATCGCCGAATTTCGAAGATCCATCAAAGCGACCGGTTACAGTCAGCAAATACTTATCCATTAATCCGTAATTGACGCGGCTGAAGTAAGAGCTGAACGCAAATCTCACCCTTCCTGACCCCACTGGAGGAGAGTCGACGGCAAAATCCTGCGCCGCCCCCATGTTGTTGACCTGGAAGAAATCGGAAATAAAATTTCTGGATGACTGTTGAAACCAGAAGATATTAGTCTCCTGAGCTGATTGACCAAGCATAGCGGTCAATGAATGCATGCTACCAAATCGCTTGCTGTACGTCAGATAGTTTTCAAACGACCAGAAAGTTTCTCTCTCGCTCCGCAGCCGGGCTGTACCTCTTTCATTTGGTGAGCTTGCGTAAGTTGGTGTTTGAGGAGCAGGCCGGCTGTCATAACGCCGACGCTCCCGCTCAAGAATATTCAGGCCTACCGTTGAACGCAATTCGAGTCCTTCAGCCAGCTTGATGTTGGCAAACATATTTCCCAGCGTTGTGCGGCTAATCAGCACGTAGCTGTTGTTCAACATCTGATCGACCGGATTCCGTCCACCTTCTATTGAAGCTGAATAGTTCTTGTTGTGAGAGAACACACCATTGGGATAGCGCACCGGAAGAATCGGCAGTGCTTCGGTGATCATACGAACCGAATTAAGTCCGCCTGTACCATAGTCGACAATGTTCTCTTCCTGGTAATTGTATGCCAGTGAACCCCCTATCTTAAGCCAGGACTTGACTTGTGAGTCCATTACGAAGCGACCGGAATAACGCTTGAGGTAAGAATTCAGGAGGAGGCCGTTATCACCGCGGAAGCCAAGAAATACACCGTAGCTGTTGTCGGCATTGCCGCCAGTTACGGCAAGCTGGTGATTTTGAGATAGCTTATTCTGTGTCGATTCTTTTAACCAATCCGTATCGTACAGCGGCTTGCCATTCGCATCGAACAAAGAATAAACTCCAACATCCGTGAGTGCCTTACGGGCGTCTTGCGGGTCCTGGCGTCCTGAAGAGTGAGAGCCTGTTCCATTGGGTCCACCTGTAGGATTCCATCCGGCGGCGTCATAATATTTAATATTATCCCAGCCCAATTGTTCGATGTCGAGGAATTGCTGAGAGTCCAGCATCTCAACCCGGTTCGGCCCGATGGTTGGCACGCTGAATTGCATATCGTACGTTACTTTAGTACCCGTTGTGCTGCCACGCTTGGTGGTGATCAGTATAACTCCATTTGCACCACGGGCGCCATAAATTGCGGCAGCTGAGGCGTCTTTCAAAATTTCAATTGAAGCAATGTCAGCAGGGTTAATGTTATCAATGGCGTTGTTGAGTAAATACGATCCGTCTGTCTGTGAACCTACGGGCATGATCACACCGTCTACCACATACAGTGGATTATTGGAGGTACTGATAGAGCTGAATCCCCGGATGCGTACGTTCGATTGCCCCCCTGGTCGACCAGAGTTAACACTTACATTGACGCCGGGCACCCGACCAGCGAGAGCCTGGGAGACGGTTGGTAGTTGACGTTCCTGAATATCTCCGGATTTTACAGTTCCCACTGAACCTGTAAGATCATTTTTCTTTTGTGTACCATAACCGACAACGATAATTTCCTGAAGTGATGTAACATCCGGCTTCAGGGCTACGTCGATTACGGTTTGGTTACCTACAGTAACATCGCGACTTTGATACCCGATAAATGAAAAGGTCAGAACAGAATTCTGATCTGGTACTTCGATCGTATAGTTACCGTTCCCATCGCAGGAGGTTCCGAAAGATGAACCTTTTACGAGGATGCTTACTCCAGGAAGTTTGGCATTGTCGATACCATCGGTAATGGTACCCGACACCGTAATGGTAGCGCGAACTTCCTTTTTGGCTGATTGCGCTGCTACAGCAAGCGACGCGTCGGGTGCAGCGGTAATAGTATAGTCAATAACCTGGAACTTGAGATGCGCGGCCTGACGTAGCCGACGCAGAACATTTTCCATACTTTCGTCGGCGAAATTGAAGGAATACGTATCATCTTCGCCCTTTATTTCGGAAGGGAAAACGAATACGAAGTCTGTTTTATCCTCAATTATCTTGAAGATCTCTTCAATTCTTTTCTCTTTAATTTTGGCAGATACTTTCGTCGACATCAGGCTCTGCCCAGCTACTTTTTCGGTTATCAACAACTGCATTGACATCACTTGCAGGAGGATGATGATCAAACGTTGCTGCGACATAAACTTTAGCAGTTTAGTAGTATAATTTCCATAGATTTTTCATGGGTTGGAGTTAGGCAATATTTCAAACTAACGTCTAAGGTATCCCCTGCCGACTCTATACGAGGCAGCGACAATGGGGCGGGCCATTCAGTTCTTACATCCTTTTCCGAAGAGTATAACTTTGTTTGGCGTGGTTATCTCGTATTCAATGTTGTACATGTAGCTAATGCTTCGCAATACCTCTTCCAACTGCTGCCCTTTGAACTGGCCATTTATCCGGCAGTTGACAATGTCGGCATTGTCGAAGGCGATGGTCACCCCGTACCAACGTGATAGTACTACGCCAACAGTTGACAAAGGAGTTTCGTCAAATTGGAGCGTGTTGCTCCTCCAGGCGGTTGCTTTTTCGATGTCGACATAACTTAGAGTGAATCGATGATTTTGATAGGTAACCTGTTGCGAGGGATCAAGAAAAATAGTTTGAGGCGAATCCTCCTGCGAGCCGTCGCCACCCTGGCTAACCTGTACCCTTCCCGTTGCGACACTCACTTTAATATCGTCGTCGCTGAATGCCTCGATGTTGAAAGAAGTGCCTAAAACGCGGGTAACAAGATCGCCCGTACTTACAATAAATGGCTGCTCAGGATTTCGAACAACTTCAAAAAAGGCCTCGCCTTCAAGCGTAATTTCCCGTGCGGATTGATCAAAAATCTTAGGAAAGGAAATAGAACTTCCTGAATTCAAATATACTTTCGACCCATCGGCCAGGGTGACGATCGACTTTTCTCCTGGCAGTGCTGTCTTTGTTATCAACTCCTTTGAATCCGTCGCATACCGATGATAGCCGACATAGCCCAATACTGCTACAACAAGGAGGCTACACGCGATGGCCAGCAAACTGCGCCGTGCATTCGACCTCGCACCTGGCATGGACTCATGCTCGACAGCGGCGGCGATATGTTGCCACATTGCCTCACTGACCATCGGGTCAGGTTCTGGTTGTTTTCTTTCATTGCCTTCGAAGAATGCGTCCACCAATCGCCTTTCTCCTTCCGTTACCTGCCCGGATGTATACCGCTCAATAAGTTGGACAAATTCTTCGTCAGTCATTGGTATCGTTCCTTTTTGTAAAGTGTCGCAACTCAGTCCAATCCCTTAGCCGCGACTTGACTATTTAATTAATTAACCTGATTAAACAACAGCTGTAAGCCATTTTATTTGGCGAACACCCCTAAGCACCAAGGACTTGTGATCGTAATTGCACCCTGAGATCTTCATCCCAAAATGGACCGGCAACAATCCGTAAGAGGTTTATACCCGGCCAGCAGGTAAGGCCAAACCTTGTTCAACAATGTACATCGCACTCTGGGTATACACTGAGCTAGCTGAAAAGTGCTACAATGCTGATGATTAGTGCCTTGTCAAGCTTCTTGCGCAGCAGTGTCAATGCCTTGTGAATCTGCACTTCTACCGTCTTTGGGGTGATTCCCAGGCGCCCCGCAATCTGCTTATGCGTAAGATTTTCGAAACGGCTGAGTTCGAATACTTCCTTGCACCGTGGCGAGAGCTGAGACAGGGCTAGTCGCAACGACTCATTCAATTCCTGGACATTGATGGCATCTTCAGTCTGATTGACAAACTGAATTCTCTCCATCATCGCAAGATGTTGAGCCTTCACTTTGCCTTTGCGCAATCCTGAGAGCGCCTTAAAACGCACGGCCGAAATCAGATATGACTGGAGCAATTGAATATCGGCGGATTCCCGTCGGTTCCAGAGATCAATAAAGATTTCCTGCACGATGTCTTTGGCCAGTTCACCATCCACTAATACTCCCATGACGGTTTTGTATAGCCGTCCGTGGTACCGTACAAAAATCTCATGGAGGGCGGACGTGTGGCCCCTGCGAAGCATCATTACCAGTGCTTCATCGGAAAGTTCAGAATTCGCTTCGCGGTTCAAAGGCTTAGTACTTTAGTCGCTGCAAACGATACCAAGGTAGTAAAATTTCCTTCTACAGATTACACGAACGGTATTAAAAAACTAAAAACACAAAGCGGGCATTATGCAGCATGCGTCCGGCCAGGAAGTACGTTAGTTTAGTTCGACGGTAAACGTTCCATTTCGTCAGGTTATAGGATATCAAACGAGATCTACCAAATTCAAAGGAATCAGATTCACTTTAAATTTCTTAACAATCATATTCATGATCGGATCATTCTCTACCTTCTGAATCATTCGCGCGGTTTGATGACGATCATAACCCATCACAATCTGATCTGTAAGTGATAAATGTTTGACACTGAAATAAAACCCGGCAATAACGTATGGACCAAACGGGGTTGACGGAATATCGAACGATGTACCCGTCATGTTGAAGATGGTATTGGGAAGATAGTCATCGTAGGCAATCCCCCGAAGCTCCATGTAGTATTTCGCTGCATGGGTGCGTGATGATTGTTCGGGATCGCTCATGGAGAGCAGTCCTGCAAAAGGTTTTTGCTTCTTGCTTTGATCGATCAACAGTTCTTTCGCAGTGCGATCATTGTGCGATTGTTTTCTGATTTCCTGTTGCACCGTATCCCAGAAAGGAACCGGCGGTTCGCCATCGTCGACCCGAATGAGAGAGTGGATAGCGTAGTCCTGAATGCCGCAGGTGATTTGAATGTTCAGCACTTTGAGTTCCGGGTCACCACTAATGGCTTTCTCGAGTAATGTACGCTGGTGTCGGGGATGTGTTCGGAGTGCATCAATACTCGAAATCCAGTCTCCTGCCAGGTATCCATCGTAAGCATAGATCTCGCGAAGCATTCGCTTTATTTGGGTATCATTGGTGATCTTCACCTTCTTGCCGTTGATCTCTATCTCAGGTTGCTCATCCACGATCATCTGTTCAATTTCGATAGCCAGGTGAGTTGCTGATAGCATACCACAATTCAGTGGGGAATCCGGCACGATGTGCAGATCGTGAATGTGGCTTATATAGTTTTCCTGTGAGTCCTCAGTGAGGTGGCCGTGCGTCTGAATGTGGACAAAGAAACGCATGGGTAAGTTGTCATTGTTAAGCCGTTGGGCTTCCTCAAACGTGCGTTTAATGTCCATAACAACGTCTGGGGTAATGAACGACCCCGCCGCCCTGATAACATGCACATCAATCTCAATGCCTTCCCGCCTGAAGTCGTCCCTTCCTGCCTCAATAACATCTATTTGAATCTGACTAAGGTCACGCGCATCTGCGCAACCAACCAGCACGTGCAATTGTAATTCTTTTCTTCTTTGCATTGTGATTACTAACTTTCAAATTAAATAAAAAACACCCATTTGAAAGAGGACCTTCACCGTTTCATTTTGGAGGAGATCAAAAAGCGGTCTGGCAAACCGACCCAGCACACGTTTCTTGACAACTACCTGGGTAACAGCCATCCGCGATATCCCATAGACAACCCGCGTATGCGCGGTATTGCCAGGGAATTCATGCGCGAGTATAAACATCTATCTGCGACTGATTTTGCTGAAGTGCTCACGAGCCTGATCAACGGGAAATCAGGCACAGAAAAGATGATGGCTGGCTTTCTTCTTGATTACTCGCGACTGGATCAGCGAAAATTTAAGCCTAAGTTATTCGACGAATGGCTGAATCATCTGGAAGGTTGGGCAGAGATCGACACGCTTTGTACAGGCAAATACGCGCGTACAGAGATCCCGGCACAGTGGCAGAACTGGGAACCGCTTCTCCGAAAATTTGTGAAGAGTAAAAATATCGGGAAGCGGCGGGCATCGTTAGTACTACTATGCGCACCCGTCCGCTACACGCAAGACGGGGAACTATCTCAAATGGCGTTTCAAAACATCATGCTGCTTTCAGGTGAGCGCGACGTTCTCATTACAAAAGCAATATCCTGGCTGTTGCGCAGCATGATCAGCCTCTACCGGAAGGATGTGACTGCCTTTGTAAACGAAAATGCAGCTTCACTGCCAGCGATTGCTGTGCGGGAAACGCGGAGCAAATTATTGACCGGAACAAAAGGTAAGAAAAGAAGCGTTTAGACCTATCGTTGCAAGCAGTTATGAGCGAGTGGAAACGTTTAAACTATCCCAGGTTAATCAGGATTGTAGTCTTCGTGGTCATTCCGGCTGTGCTTTTGTCTTTGCTCGTTGTTTATGGGCGGATGTATGGTATTCACCAGGCGCTGCAGGAACTCGTCCGAACACAAACGAATAATCGTTACTCACTAACTATAGGCAAGACAGAAATCCGCCTTCGATCTCTTAGTTTTTCATTCCAGGATGTAAAGATCACCAGGATCGGCAACGACACAACCAGTGGCGTGACATTTGTTCAGGTGCCCGAGTTCGACCTTCAGTTCGGATCTGCCAGATCATTGTTTTCAAAGGAACTGGACATTAGCCTGCTTGTCGCGGTTGAACCCCGGATAACGATTATGACCGGACCCCGGAGGGCAGAACGTACGATGATCACGAAACAGATCATCGATCTTTATCCTGCCATCGAATCAATACTCGCAGGCTTCAACATACAATCGCTTAGCGTTTCCCGTGCCACACTACAATTCATTGCGAATGAAAAAGAAGTGTTTAGTGTTCGTTACGTTGACCTGGACATTAGAGACTGGCGCATGCGCGACTTAAGTAATACCAGTCAATTGCGCATCAATATTGAAAAGCAAAATCTTGATCTGGGTAAAGCCAATCTTAATTTCTCAGGAATAGAGTATAACTATTTAAAGCACCATCTTGTCTTTACAAACTTCAGCGTTTCGGCTGCAGACTCCGCTTCAGGATCTGTGATTGATATTTCTGGTAAGGCTTTGAAGCTAAGCAATCTTGACTACACGGCTTTATATAACGATCGGCGCTATGATTTAAAGCGGGCAGAAATAGTCGAGCCAAACATTACCGCCAAATTTCAATGGAAGAAAGGTCGGCGAGCACGTGAGATTAACCGGGATATCGTTACGCGGATGGTAAGGCAATCACTAGGTGAATGCCGACTGGACAGCGCGTTGATCTCAAAGGCGCGCGTCCATGTTGAACTCAGACAGGCAGATGATACTGTAACAATTAATCTTCCCGAGGTGGATTTCAGGCTTCATACATTCGCTGTCGCCAAGGACAGCAGCAACTTCGAAATCGGTGAAATGCAGGTTAATCTGAACGGCTCGGCGCTATCGATACCTGGCAACTGGACCATTGAGCTGGATGAAGTTCTATATGACCGCCACCGGGACCTGACCCTGACGAACATAGCAATAAAGAACGGCGTTGAGCCTTTGCCCATTGCCACGTTATCCACGCTCCGTGTGAGATACTTCAACCTGATCGCCATGATTTTCCAGCGGCGCTTTGTCGCTACAACTATTCATGCGGAAGGTGGAAAGATCGACCTGCATCATTTTGCAAAAAAAGGAGTGAATAGTGACACCGCATTACGCGCCCCGGAAATTCTGGTTCACAACTTGTCACTCAAAGATATCAACCTCACCTACAAGACGCGAAAGGCTTCACTGGAAGTTAAGAGACTTTCATTCAGGGGAACACACCTCCGTACAAATGACGAAGGCTCGATCCGTTATGAACTAAAAAGTGTGTCGGCCGATGAGGCGCTGGTCAGGTCGGGTGAGATGGGATTCACAGCTTCGTTACAGGATGTCACCTTCAATGGCCGGCGGCTGAATTCGCGATTACTGAGGGGTGTAAAAGATAGCCTTACCGTTGTCGCCGAGAATTTAGAAACAGAAATATCCGGTAGTACTCAGAAAATACGGTCATTAAAGTACGTCACTGCCGATCGCATAACTCTGGATGGACGATTGCCTGCAGGCAAGGGTGCTAACGCGCAACAGAAGGAGACGTTCACTTTGGGCCGAATGGATTTTGGCTTCGTAAAGGCGACGTTGAATATTCAATCCACAGCGCTTTCATTTAATGCCCGAAACATACGTACCGATCGCTGGCAGTTTGCCGGGCGCATCTCATGGCCACGCTATGTATCAGGCGAATTGAGCGACGTGCTGATAAAAACGCAAAACGCAGCTGCTCAAATTGGCGAGTTGAGGGTTGATTATCCCCGTAGACTGAGCGGAAGTGGTATCCGTGTGTCCGGATCGAGGTATCATTTCGATGCACGCACTGCGGTCATTCGCCGTCCCGTGTATCAACAGCATTGGACAGTTGAACGGATGTTGTTAGAGACAGTCCACGTTTCTTCCGGGGACCGTAGCTTAGATGCTGACAGTATTACC
>Ga0247822_10001990_pt1 | contig 12877 bp, 9 predicted proteins | sample 13C_Cellulose_Da_FD_192423 | JGI IMG/M metagenome (GOLD analysis project Ga0247822, IMG submission 192423) | Soil microbial communities from agricultural site in Penn Yan, New York, United States - 13C_Cellulose_Day30 | ecosystem: Environmental > Terrestrial > Soil > Agricultural land | place...
ACTGATAACTAATAATACTTAACGCCATTGATTCGGTGTTAATAAAAGAAGAGAGGTTGTCGATGTGACAACCTCTCTTTGTTTATCTGCTTTCTACCTATTATTATCGTTGTAATCCAGCTTCAATTATACTCAAGACGGACGTTGCCAGACGTTGAGAGATTGACTGCTATCCCACCGCCATTTGATTTTCCCTGAATATGTTTCTCATCAGAACGACCCGAAAAGTTAGTCAGCGGAACGTCAAGTGATTCTCCTTTGATATCTAGATCAAGGCCGAGATTGGCTGGAACCTTAATGCTAATGTTCCCGTCACTTGTGTGTGCGCTTAGTTCTTTTGTGAGACGCTGAATGCTGCCTCTGATATTGCCATCTGAAGTGCTGGCTGTTAATGCGCCATCCAAATCCTGGAAGGTAATATCACCGTCCGATGTTTTCGCCCTTATGCTTCCTTTTACTTTGGTGAGCGATATATTTCCATCGCTTGTTGACGTGGTCGCCCCCGCAGATACTTCATTAACTTTAATATCGCCGTCACTTGTTTTTAATTCAGCGCTGCCGCCGACATGTTGCGCCATAATATTTCCATCCGATGTAGATGCCCATACAGAACCCTGAATATTGTCGATGTCAATATTGCCGTCGCTTGTTCGCATCTTCTGATCGCGCGCAAGGCCTGCAATTCTGATATTTCCATCAGACGTGCGAAGATCGCAAGACGTCCCTTTGGGTGTCTGTACCCTGAAGCTTACGGTGACCCGATCGCGCCAGTCCATAACTCCTTGAGTGTTGGGATATTTTACAACAATATTCAGTGAGTGGTCAGTCTTTTCTACCGTCAATTCAAGTTCCTTTTCGAGGGCAGCCCGATTCATACTCACGAGCTTGTTCTGTTTTTTGACGATGAAGAACACATCAGTATTGGGGCCATCAATATTCACGACCTCGATGTCACCATCAGACGAAGAAATAGATACCTGAGGAGATGAAGAAAGGGCAAAGGACTCTTTGAAGGAGTATCGCGCATCTTGCGAAACGGCGTTCGAACCGACAAGAAGGAGGATGATAAGGGGTAGAAATTTCATGTTCAGGTTGGTTTTTAAGGAAAGAGACGCTTCCGGATGCGTCGGAGTTGCATCCCGGACGCGAAAATGTTCCCTTTAACCGTAAAACCCTGTTTTCAGGCTGTCCTAGGCTGGCAGCGCTTCAAGTTCACGCGGGTTGCTCAACCTGTGGATTGCCGATGTTACCTTTGTATTTACAGGAATGCTGACGGAGAATCGGGTAAAGTTGCCTGAATCTGTTTCAAGATCAATCCTGCCATTTAATGTTTGCACTGACTTCATAACTATATAAAGTCCGAGGCCATTGCCCTTTGAATTCTCATGGCCAACGTAGAACATGGTCCACAGTTTTATCCTGGTTTGATCATCAATACCCACCCCGTTGTCGTAGACGCTTAGGAAAAGGTTATTATCCTCTACACTTGCCATGATCTGAATCGTGGGGCGCCGCCCGTGAACCAGCGTGCTAAAGAATAGTGCGTTCTCAATCAGGTTATAGAGAATGATTTCGATCAGATCCGGATAGGAATAAAAGTGACCCGCGTTATCATTTTCAATCACGACATCAATGTTGTGCTCGGAGATTGACCTGCTAAACACCGAACAAATTCTATTGATCAACTGTGGTAAGATGACCGCAGAATAATTACTTGGTTGATTGACCTCGCTGATCATCTTCAGCTTCTTCAGCAAACCGTCCATCTTTAATGCCGTATTGGATATCTTCTTAACAAGCTCAGCCTCTCCATTGGCCTGGTGCATCGCCAGGTTGCACAATCCGATTATCGTACATATTGGCGCGCGTAGATCGTGTGACGCGCGATAGAGGAAAATATCCATTTCCTTGTATGCTTCCACCAATTGCCGGGATCGCTCAAAGACCAGTACCTCAAGATTTTCATTTATGCGCTGGATCTCATCATTTGCTTTCACGAGACTCCTCTTTTGCGTCACCACGCGGTTACGCAGCAACATAGACCAGATGAGAAGGGAACCAAAAAGTGTGAGCGTCGCTACAGCAAGCAATATCTTAGCACGAAATTCTTGCTGCTCTTCGAGGCGACGAATTTCACTGGCGCTGAGCTTATCCTGAAGGTCTTTGATATCGGAGAAAGATGCCTTCAGTGATCGCAGTATAATTCTATAGTCTGAGATGTTCTTGTAAAACTTGTCTTCATTTTGCCGGAGGACCTCTTCGAGTGACGAGAGGTCGTTAAACAAATTTTCCCGTTCGTCGACACTCAGTGCAGCGGTACCTCCGGTCAACTTCTTGTTAATGACCTGGATCTTGTCGTCGAATTCACGACGAAACTCATCCATCATCGAGCTCTCAAATTTTGCCTGTTCCAGCAGATTCTCCACGTCGTTCTTCACGAATGACGAATCAGAAATACGACTTACAAATTCGCTCTGACGAGCCCGCGGCTGCAGGTCCCCGACAAGTTCATGGAACCTGTCGTCTATTTTATTGCGTGTAGCCTCATCGAGGTCAGACATGTTTTGAGTCTTCAGCATTGAATAGAAGACCGTCAGCGATTTTATTGAATCGAGCGTAGCGACGTTGAACGTTCCTGAAGGTATTATCTCCTGACGTTTGTCCGTTTGCTTTTGAGGTTCGACCAAAAGAATTTTGGTTGAAGTATTGGTTAGCAACCGCGTTACGCGGTAACCATCGACCTCGAATTGTGCATTTGAGGTGAGTTGTTCGTCAAGGGCAATCGGCAATTCGATGTTACCCGAAGCATCGGTCGTCAGCTTCACGTTCTTCCTGCCAAAATACTCCACTGCAACGCCCGGTAATGGCTTTTTGTTTGCCGTCTGAACCGAAAGCTTTATCATCTGATAGGCCTTGTGCCGGATGATGATCTCCAGCGTGCCTTTAGAAAAATTCCAGGACTCTACCTCCCATTCCTGGCGGTTGATTTTTATGGATTTTGGCGGCAGAGAGGTTCTGGGCACCTCGTAGAATGTGGCTTTCTTATCTGCAAGGGGGATGAACTCTCCGTCGTTAATTGATATGCTGATGTTCGACGCCGCATTCATTTCCTGATCAAAGGCCTTGATCTGAATCATGCTCGTTTCCTGAGCCAGCAGCAAAGGCGCGCCTCCCACAAGGAAGCAAAAGAACAGCAGTGCCACTTTCTTTACCATATTGATTCGATTCAATAATCTTTCTTAAAACTATCCTTCACTACGACCAATTCGAACCGGTTCTCACCGTATCGCGTCTTGCCCAGGTCAAGACTGACGATTGCCTCGTCGTGATCAGATGAACCCGTGACCTTTATCCGGTACTGACTGAAGTAGGGTATAGTGAGATTGAACTGTCCATTGGCGTCTGAAACTGCCCGTGCAACCACGACGCCTTTAAAATTGTCAATCAACTCGAGGTCTGCCAGAGGATATACTGTCAGCGTTTCTGACGTACGCCAATTCTCCGCCTTATACTTAAGCACACCCGCTATCGTAAAGGGATATGTTTGCAGATCCATTGTCACCTCATATATGTCATCACTATTATTTCTGTTTGAAGACAAATAGCCCTTCGACCGGTCGGCATTGAGCGCCAGGGCAAAGTCATCGAAGTTTGTATTCACAGGATATCCCATATTCTGCACCTCGCCGAAACCCCGATCGCTCACGGCCACGCTAAAAACATCAAAGCCACCGAGGCCCGGTAATCCATTCGAAGAAAAGTACAGGGTATTGCCATTAATAGAAGGGAAAGCTTCATCTCCCGATGTATTAATCTCTGCACCCAGGTTTTTAGGTTTACTCCACGACTTGCCATCAAATGTGGATTGATACAGATCGAGGCCACCTTGTCCGCCACTCATAGCAGCAGATAAATAAAGAACTTTGCCATCCTCACGAACCGAAACTGCTGTGATAGAATAGTTAGAAGCATTGAATTCGTATGAGGAAGAAACCTTCCATACATCCTGATCTTTGACTGCAAAAAACAAATGCAACGGACGTTTTCCCTTTTGATGGTGCTCTGCGTTGCTGGCGATAAATGCCATCTGCCTTTCATTGTCAAAAAAAGAAACGGGTCCTAACTGATATTTTGCCTGAAGCTTGTCAAAGAATGGTACCGGTTCACCATAGTGAACGATGATACCCGTTGAGTCAGGCTTCATTGACGACTGGTACCATCGAAAAAAGGGACTATTACCACCGTCAACATTTTTGATCACCGATGGCCGCATGCGATTCGAAAGAAAAACAAATCCATTCTCGTAGGGGACTGCTGCAATATCCGCCGCAGGAGCATTAGAGTCGAGCCGCTTGATTGTGTAATGCAAAGAGTCTTCAAAAAGATAATTTCGGTTTTTGATCTGCCAGATCTTTTTCATGACCATGGGATCATCATCGGCGATCTTTTCGTAAGCCTTGTAGTAATTGACGGCCTGGTCATACTTGCCTTGAGCCGCAAGTGATTCCGCATAGATCAGCACGTCATTCGCAGGGAGTTCAGCATCGGCAGTGAGGTATTTTTCATACCATTTCGATGCCTCCGCCGGTTCATGAAGGTAATAATGAGCACGGGCAAGCGCGAGATAATAATTCGGATCCTGTGCGCGGTCGGCAAGGGATTCATATAGTCTCGCAGCCTGACGATAACGCTTGTTGGCAAACAGTTCTGAAGCCTTTCTGTTGTCCGACTTCATTATGGTAAAAACTGTCTCCTGTCCATTGGCATCACTTACAATAGTCAGTTGCAGGAATATTCCTGGGATTTGCAAGAGCCATATCATAAGTCTCAGCTTCATCTTGGCGAATCCACGTTGTCGTGCGAGAACTTGAACAAGTAACTGACGCTGATTTCGTGAGTACCGCGGCTGGCATTTACTACTTCGCCGATCACATGATCATACGAGTAGCCAAATTGAAGTTGTTTGGTGAGCTGTGCCCGCAACAGAAAGTCGATAGACTCTTTCTTGCGATAGGCCAATCCCAGGGAAAGCGCATCACGAATGACGAGGCACGTATTGATGTCGAACGAAATTGGGGCACCCGGATAATATTTCAGGAGTATACTGGGCTCCAGTCTCATATTATCTCCCAATACAAAGTCGTACTTAGCGTACAGGAGGTAATTAATACGCTTCCATTTTATGCTGATCGAATCGTTTAATGCAGCTGTCTGGGGGAGCACAGACGGCATCGATAATCCCAGATGGAACCGCTTGCTGCGGTAGTATGCACCCATCCCGATCATCAGCGATGTGGACGACACATCGGATCCTGCCAATTGAGGATCAAGATTTGTATTGCTAATGTTTAGCGAAGAATAGTTGGATCGGACAATAGAAAGTCCTGCCTGCATGCCGAACGATAAAGTGGCCGTCCTACTCACCGGCAGATGATACGCAGCCATGCCGCGCAGATCCTGGTTCTTGTGAATGCCAATCTTGTCGTTTACGAATGAGAGTCCAAGGCCAACCCGTTGTCGTTGAAAGAGGCCATTGGCATATAGACCCTGCGTTACGGGAGCTCCATCAACGGAAACCCATTGGCTTCGATTCAGAAGAGTAAGCTTCAGCGCCTCATCAGCCCCGGCGTATGCAGGATTAATGACGATCGGGTTAAACATGTACTGCGTGAATTGCGATCCCTGCTGAGCATGGGTAACTGCAAGGGGCAGTACCATGCAAAGGCACAGGCAGATGAAGAACAAGCGGTTATTGTTTGTCGCTCTCATCTGACCACTTCTATAAAGCCTCTGGTCTCACTATTTTCAGTTCCCGATCGAACTGTTATCGTATAGAAATAGGTGCCTGACGGTACAGCGTTGCCCAGCGAATTACGTCCGCGCCATACTTTATTTTCGTTATCATAGCCTGTTTCGGAATATACGATACTTCCCCATCGATCGACGATCGTTACTTTGTTTTCCTTATACAACTCTATGTTGCCGATGATCCAGGCATCGTTAACTGCGTTGCCGTCTGGCGTCACGAGTTGAGCGACGTCCAGCCTGGATCGTTCTTGTTTTACCGTGACTGTGAAGCTGCATGTAGCCGTATTTCCTCCTTCGTTCTTCGCCGTGTAAGTGACAGTAGTGGTACCTACTGGAAACTGATCTCCGGGCTGGTGACTTGAAGTTAATGTTGGAGTAGAGCATGCATCCGTTGCAAGAGGTGGTACCCATGAGAACCGCACCCCTCCTACTCCGGTGGTCGAGATGAGCGTGTCGGAAGGACAGGAATTGAATGAAGGAATGTTCTGATCCCTGACGATTACTTTAAAAGAGCAAACGGTCTTATTTCCTGCAGCGTCCTCTGCTGTATAGGTAACGGTGTTGCTACCCGCACTGAAGACAGCACCCGGGTTGTGTGATGTTGTCACAGCCACAGTATTGCATGCATCAGTAAATTTCGGAGGTGTCCAGGAAGCCGTTGTAGTGCAGCCTGAAGTAGTTTGGACGGTGATGTCAGCCGGGCACCCGGTTACTTCTGGCGGTGTGATGTCTTTGACCGTTACCGTGAATTTAGAATTCGTCAAATTGCCGGAAGCATCTTTTGCAGTGTAAGTGACTGTCGTGTTTCCTATAGCGAAAACGGACCCTGAAGTATGCGTGGATACTATACTAGCGACGGAGCAGTTGTCTGTAAATTGTGGGGCAGTCCACGTCGCAACAGCTGTACAGTCATTGCCAGCATTTAGAACTACATCTGGCGTCGCCGTTCTTACCGTAGGCCGTGTGGTATCTGTTACCGTAACGGTGAAGGAACAGGTAGAAGTGAGGTTGGCAGAGTTTCGGGCCGTATAAGTCACCTGCGTTACGCCAACAGGAAAAGACGATCCGGGCGCGTGCGATGAAGTCAGTGATACAACATCACATGAAGGAGCCGAGGGTTCTGTCCAGGTAGCCTTAGCGTTGCAACCGGTGGACGTGGAGACGATCACGTTTCCGGGACAATCAAAAATCTCCGGAGGCGTTACTGAGCCTGAATTGGATGAACAACAGAGCACACCGCCATTCTTGCTTTCAGCAGAAACAATTGTGAATAGTCCGAAGTAAGTGAAGGGATCGAAGGCAAGGGAGCAGTTTACCCTGATCGTCGCATTTAAAACGAGTCCGTTTAAAGTGAAGTAGGCAAAGTTCCCGGCAAATGACCCCGCCGAGCGTCCCGTCACAGTAAAGGTTTGTCCGGGATTAACCCACGCATTGAACAACGCCGGTATCGAGGCGTCGTTTACGGTCACCAGCGCTGGTAAAAAACCATGATAACGAAGGGTGAGTACGCTTATTCCACCGCTGCAGGGATTGCAATTGCCCGGCAACGGGCAACATCCCTGGGCGCGAAGCTCAGCCGACAAGAACAGCAGGCAACCCAGGAAAAAGGATCCTTTTGCAAGGGAAAAAAGCAGCCTGGACATGGATTTCTGGGAGAAAAAGTACGAGTCAATTTAGCCTCGTTATGATAAGTAAGCCAGACCGTTAGACGAGAATTCCGCAGCATTGGTCGAACATGTAAGACGCGCGTACCTTTTCGATTTAACTTCTAATTTCCTGCCCGGTCAATCTTGCTGCCGGCTATAAAAACCGCGTTAATATTTCGCATGTGTTTGATGTCCTGCAACGGATCGGCGTCGAGAATGAGAAAATCTGCCCAGTTTGCCGGCCGGATCACTCCCAAATTTCTAAGACCGAGAAGTTCCGCTGCATGCTTCGATGCCGACATGATGATCTGCATCGGCGTAAGTCCGGCGTCCTGCATCATCTCCATCTCGAGGTGCTCAAAATACCCCATGAATCGCGTAGGCACGCCGCTGTCCGTACCAAACACGACCGGCACGCCGGCGTCAACCATTGCTTTAAGATTGGCTTTAGCCACTGGCAGCTGCAGCTTGTAAGTCGCTGCAGCCTTACTATCCTTAATTTGCTTTTGACGCTCAGGCTGCTTTAGAGGGGCAACGGCAGCGCTATCATACTCGCGCAAAAAGAATGGATCCTTAAAAAAATCAGGTTCAGTGGCATAAACAAATGTCGACAACTCTCTCGTAAGCGTCGGACAATACGGTATTCTTCTCGATGCAAGAAGTCTGAGAAAATCTTCCGGCACGATCTGGTCGCGAATGCTATGTGCAAGCACGTCTGCACCTGCATCTAAAAGTTTGCGTGCATCATTGAGATAATACATGTGCGCGGCAAGTTTGAATCCCAATTCGTGCGACCGCGTGATGACTGCACGATAAATGTCTTCCTGCATTTTTGGTGATGTCCCCAGATTGTCATCAACGCGAATCTTCATAAAATCTACACCCATATGAGCGTTACTATCGACGACCGCAGCTGCAACGTTCGGCGTTGCTCCATTGATTACCGCTCCTGCAATGAACAAACGTGCATGGGTTGATTGAACAGAGTCTCTAACATGACGCACCGACTCAGCGGATGACTGGTCTCCCCCGAGACTCACTACTGTAGTCACACCATAGCGAGCATAAATTTCCAGATTGTCAATTACATTCTCCTTCGAATAGTGTCCCCCTTCAATGCCTTTGGTTTCACCAATATGGCCATGACCATTGATTATCCCGGGTACGATGAACTTCCCTCTGACGTCATGAGTTACAATTCCCGCTGGAATGGTGGTCGACGCTGCACTTCCAACCATTTCGAATTTTCCATCTTTGATCACCAGGATGCCGTCCTTAATAGGCTCCTTCCCTTCGCCGTCAATAATTGTTGCCCCGATAAAGGCAACCATATCACTCTGCGACGACGATTCTTGCCTGGGAGTACACGCAGATAGTAGGCACATGAGAGTGCTTACATACATGACAAGACGGGTTGAGATATAAAAGGGTTTGGCTTGCGGGAAATTATTAAAGTATTGCATGGCAGAAGATAACACACTCCATTTAAAAACAAAAGTGGCAGCCTTTTCGGGCTGCCACCTGGATCAATTACAGAATTCCTATTTGTCAATTACAAAGATGACTTGATTAGTCTTTTTCCTTTAGAACATTGCCATCAGCGTCGAACTTCACCTTCTTTGTGTCCGATCCGTTCTTTAACTCAACAGCGTAAAGTACTTTTCCATCTTTCTCTTTCTTAAAGGCTTTTGAAACCATCCAGCCCGTATAATCCTGACCTTTCAGCTTGTCCTGAATGGCCGCTGGTAGTTCAGTAGCAGAAATTGCGTCCTTGTCAGAATAGTCACTCTTCGGTTCCTGTGCCGGCGTTTGATAACGATCGCTTTGTGTCGCTTGATCGTTTTGTGTGGCCGTTGAATCCTGTGCATGCAACAGTGCTATTGAACCGAGAGATAACATACATGCTAATGCGAACTTTTTCATGATAGTTGATTTTTTGTTAAAAGCTTATTTTTCAATTTAATTCAAGATGTGCCGTTCGCCACTGCCCTGCGAAACACCCCACGAGGTAATGCCCGCTTTTAATTGAACCTGGTATGCGAACGATCTTCATCCTTTTGATCAATCTCTGATCACTTTAACAGGTAGTAACAATCGTGCCGTTGCAGAAAAGATGATCCCATCTGCTTATTCTGGAAGGATCCACATCATGTTCTTATTCGTTGCGCTACAAAGACGTGGAATATAGGGTACACTGTGGGTAGTGTTGAAGAAGTTTGTAGGCAAATCGAGACCATTTCCGGAGTGTTCTGGTTACCGAAAAGGGTGCAATCGAATTAAAATACGTTATTTTAAGCGTCAAAACTGTTACCCCCTAGTCCGATGAGATTGTTATCAGTGATCATTCTGTGTGTTCTTACACGACAACTGCTTGCACAGAACAATGGATTCCCTTTCGGTCACGTTACGCTAAGGGATGTCAGTACATCGTCCAATCCTGCCGACACGGCGGCACATGCCATTGTCCTCAACGAATTTGGAGAGGCATACTTTGACGATTTGGGCGAGCACAACCTGGTGTTCACCTATCATGCGGTAATTAAGATACTGAAGAACGAAGGCCTCAGTCTCGCTGACTATGCATTAAACCTTTATCGTGGAGAACGTAGCCGGGAGTTTTTGCGTACCGCGAAAGCGACCAGTTATAACATGGAAAATGGATCAATGAAGGGTACCGTACTGGACCCCAAATCTATTCACACAGTAAGGGTAAATGAGCGTTGGGACCAGGCAAAATTCGCCATACCTAACGTGCGCGTAGGTACTGTTATCGAAGTATACTATGAGATCGAATCACCGTTCATTTGGAATTTTAGAAACTGGCAATTTCAAACCGACATTCCCAAAGTAAAAAGTGAATACTGGGCCACCATCCCCGGCAACTATGTTTACAACATTACCCTACGTGGCTTTATACCCTTAACCAAAAATGAAAATGAGGTGGTCAGGGACTGCTTTACTCCGGGGGGCGGTGACCGGGCGGACTGTGCCCGATATAAGTGGGCCATCCAAAATGTCCCGGCTTTCGTGGAGGAAGAGTATATGACTGCGAAATCGAACTTCATTTCGATGATCAACTTTGAGCTTTCCGAGGTAATCTATTTCGACGGCCGTCGGAATAAGTTTACAAAAGAGTGGAAGGATGCCGAGCAGGAGCTTCGTACCAGCGATCAATTCGGAGTGCAATTAAAGCGCGGCAAGTCTATAGTTGACGGTCACATTGACGTCCTGTTAGCAAATGAAACCGATCCACTTATCCGGGCGCAAAAGACATACTCGTTTATTCAAAATTGGTATCAGTGGGACGGAATTTTCGGAATATATAGCGAGTTGGGTATCAAGAAGGCCTTTGATGCACGCAAAGGTAACGTGGGCGATATTAATTTGTCCCTGGTAGCAGCGCTACGCTATGCTGGAATTGACGCCGATCCCATGGTGCTTTCTACGCGTGCAAATGGCGTACCGATAGACGTTCACCCTGTTCTCAGCGACTTTAACTATGTGATTGCGAAAGTAAACATCGGCGACAAAGAGTACCTCCTCGACGCAACCGACGACTTCCTTCCCTTTGGGACTATCCCGGAGCATTGCCTCAACGGCAAGGGTAGGGTTTTTGGAGAAAAGGCCTCGTACTGGAGTGATATCAAGACAACCGTGCGAGCAAGAAAGAGGTCCTTGCTAAATCTCAAACTCGATAACGACGGAATCATCAAAGGTAGCATCGAGCAGGTGTACCTCGGATATGACGCCATTGATGAGCGCAAAGAGATTTTTACTGCAGGATCAACCGACGCATATTTCAGCAAATGGAAATCGGATTACAAAGCGGTTGAGTTCACCGGCTATAAAGTCGACAATCCCGATGACCTCAGTAAGCCGGTAACGGTACGGCTGGAGTTTGCGCTAACGTGTTTCGACGATCCTGAGACAAAAAACTTCCTGTTCAATCCATTTCTGTTCGACCGCATTACGCGAAATCCCTTCCGCTCCACGGAACGTCAGTATCCTGTTGACTATGCATCTGCTCTTGAGCGCACGCTGGTGATGGCCTTCGAATACCCACCGGACTTTCAATTATCCGAATTGCCGAACAAAGTCGGCATCGTACTCCCCAACGGATCAGCGAAGTATGCCTATGAAGTAAAAAATGAAGGGAACAAGGTAACTGTTCAAAGCTTTCTGACCATTGGGAAACCCGTCTTCTCAGCAACGGAATATCATTATCTGAAGGAACTGTATTCGCAGATCGTTTCGAATCAGCAAACTGATATGCTGTTTAAGAAGAAGTCTTAACACTACTTCTTTTTGTATCTGCCCGTTCGTTTTAGCGCCTGCGAAATGATCCATTCAAGCTGACCGTTGGTACTTCTGAACTCGTCCGCCGCCCATTTCTCAACTGCTTTCATCACGTCGGCATCTAATCTCAGCACAAAAGGCTTTTTGTCGGCCATCCTCTCAATCGTTTCTAATCAATATTACTTTGTTCTAAGATAGTCAGTCGCCAATGGCGGAATTTCTATCCCAAGGAACAAACGTTTCCCGGTTTTGTTTCTATTGTTATTGATGAAGTGTGCCTGTATTGACAACTGGGGTTGCCTCGCGGTCAGAACACAGCACCACCATAAGGTTGCTAACCATCGCAGCTTTTCGCTCTTCGTCTAATTCGACGATGTTTTGTTTTGCTAAATGATCCAATGCCATTTGCACCATCGTCACTGCACCTTCTACAATCTTGAATCGCGCTGACACGACAGCCGTTGCCTGCTGACGGCGCAACATCGCGCTCGCAATTTCTGGCGCATAAGCAAGGTATCCGATTCGTGCCTCGATCACCCGAATGCCTGCTATTTGAAGTCGCTTGCTAAGGTTGTCCTCCAGGGCGCTGTTAACTTCGTCATGTCCGGATCGAAGTGTAACTTCAGAATCATCGTCAAAATTGTCATACGCATATTCGCCGGCCAGTTTTCGAACGGCCGAATCACTCTGCACTCTTACAAAGTTCTCGTAGTTGTCGACGTCAAAGGCGGCTTTGAAGGTGTCCTCCACCTGCCAGACGAGAATCACACCGATCTGAATCGGGTTTCCAACTTTGTCGTTTACCTTGATCTTTTCGCTGTCAAAATTTCGTGCGCGCAGCGAGATATGTCTGCGGCTATAGAAAGGATTCACCCAAAAGAATCCATTCGTCTTTACCGTACCCTGATAGTCGCCAAACAAGGTCACCACCATGGAAGAGTTTGGATTGAGAAAGAAAAATCCACGCACCATGAAAACACCCACAGTGAGCATAGCTATTGCCACACCCTGCGCCGCCGTACCGACGGCCACCGCAAAAACAAATAAGGCAATCAAACCGCCAACCATAATGTAACCCGAAAGTGGGGTCATCTTTTTCTCGGCAATCATATGAGTGATATTAAAAT
>Ga0247822_10001991_pt1 | contig 12870 bp, 12 predicted proteins | sample 13C_Cellulose_Da_FD_192423 | JGI IMG/M metagenome (GOLD analysis project Ga0247822, IMG submission 192423) | Soil microbial communities from agricultural site in Penn Yan, New York, United States - 13C_Cellulose_Day30 | ecosystem: Environmental > Terrestrial > Soil > Agricultural land | place...
CGCGACGGCAGGCTCGTCGAGGCGGACGACCTGTGGAAGCGCTTCGGCGAGCTGCTCGCACCGGTGCACGATCTGGCGCAGGATCGCAGCGCGCGGGATTACCTCGACCGCGCGCGCCTGTCCCCCAACGACGCGGACCTGCTGGGCACGTTCATCGAGGGCTTCTACGGCGCGACGCTCGACACGATCAGCATCAAGAGCGTCGCCGATGACGCAGGGGGCGCGGGCGACGACGGCGCGAACCCGCGCACGCGCGACGGCTACGGCCGGCTCGTCGGCTGGCTGGTCGATCGGCTCGTCGCGCACCGTGTCCCGATCGCGCTCGGCCGCGTGGTCCGCGCGATCGACTGGCGCGGTGACCGTGTGGTGATCGACGCCGGCGAGGACGTGGTCGCGCGACGAGCGATCATCACGCTACCGCTCGGCGTGCTGCAGGCGGGCGACGTCCGGTTCGCGCCGGCGCTCGGCGATCACGGCGCGGCGCTCGCACGCCTGGCGATGGGTCAGGTCGTGAAGGTCGTGCTCTCGCTCAGGGCGCCGATCTGGCGCGACGTCGTCGACGATCTGTCATTCGTGCGCGCGCACGGCCAGCCGTTCCCGACGTGCTGGGTGCGCTCGCGCGGCGGCTCACACCACGTGACAGCGTGGGCCGGCGGGCCGCACGCACGCGCGCTCGCCGCGCTGTCGCGCGACCACGTCGTCGACCGCGCCGTCACCACGTTCGCCGCGTGCCTCGGTGTCCCCGCATCGCGGCTGGCCACCGCCGTGCGCGCGGCGTACACGCATGATTTCGGACGCGACCCGTTCGTCCGCGGCGCGTACAGCTACGCGCGGCCGGGCGGCCTCGATGCGCCGGCGGTCCTCGAGCGACCGCTCGCCGATCGCCTGGTGTTCGCGGGTGAGGCGACGAGCGGACCGTACGAGGGCACGGTCACGGGGGCGCTCGCGAGCGGTGCGCGTGCCGCCGGCCAGATCCTCCGCATGCGCGCGTAGTACGCTGCGCACGATGAAAGCGTCGTCGCAGCGGGTGATCGCGGACCTCGAAGAGCTGGCGAAGTTGACCTCCACCGAGCGCGGCGCGCAGCGCGTGGCGTGGGGCCCGGTGTGGCGCACCACGCGTGAGTGGTTCACGGCGAAGCTCGAGCGCGAGCTCGGCGTGACGCCGCACCGCGACGGCGCCGGCAACCTGTGGGCGACGCTGCCGGGCGCGAGCTCGCGCAGCGTGGTGCTCGGCAGTCACCTCGACTCGGTGCCGGGCGGCGGCTGGCTCGATGGCTGCCTCGGCGTGCTCGCGGGGCTCGAGGCGCTGCGCCGCGCGAAGGCCGCGGGGACGCCGCCGTTGACCCTGCACCTCGTCGACTGGGCCGACGAGGAAGGCGCCCGGTTCGGCCGCAGCTTGACCGGTTCGGCCGCGTCCGCAGGCACGCTCGACGCAGAAGCGGAGCTCGCGCACCTGACGGACCGCCAGGGCGTCGCGCTACCGGCCGCGCTCGCCGAGAACGGGGTCTCGCTCGCGTCGATGGCGACCGCCGCCGACTACTTCCAGACGCTCGACGCCGCGGCCTACCTCGAGCTCCACATCGAGCAGGGTCCGGTGCTCGAGGAGATGAAGGCGCCGGTCGGCGTCGTGCTCGGGACGATGGGTGTCGAGCGCTACAACCTCAAGTTCGTCGGGCAGGCCGCGCACTCGGGCGCCGCGCCGCTGCACCTGCGCAAGGACGCGTTCCTCGCCGCCGCGGAGTTCGCGCTCGCGTGCCGCGAGATCAGCATCAAGTGCTCGGGCAAGACGCCGCGGACGCGGGTGGTCGCGACGTGCGGCGTGGTGAAGGTCGAGCCGAACTTCGTGACCGCGGTGCCGGGCGCGACGGAGATCTCGATCGATCTGCGCGCCCTCGACGCCAAGGTGCTCAAGCGGATGTTGACCGAGGCCAAGGCGGCGGCGGCGAAGGCGGCGAAGAAGCACCTCGTGAAGGTCGAGTGGAGCCCGCTGCTCCACATCACGCCGCGGCTGTTCGACGAGCGGCTGATGGACATCATCCGCGAGGCGGTGACCGAGGTGAGCGGGCGCGCCCCCGAGATCCCGTCGGGACCGCTGCACGACGCGGCCGAGATGGCGGAGGTGGTGCCCACGGCGATGGTGTTCGCGCAGTCGAGCCCGGGCATCTCGCACACGCGGTTCGAGGACACGCCGCGCCCCGCGCTCGACAAGTCGATCCGCGCGTTCCTCATCTCCGTCGAGCGCACGGTGGCGATGCTCGCGGCCGAGCCGGTGCGTCGCCCTGCCCAGAAGCGCCGCCGCGCATGAAGCGCCACGCCCCCGCGACCGAGCGCAACCGCGAGCCGATCCGCGAGGTGCTCGCGCGCGTGCTGCCGCGCACCGGGACGGTCCTCGAGATCGCGGCAGGCAGCGGCGAGCACGCGGTGTACTTCGCGCGCGCGTTCCCGCACCTGACGTGGCAACCGACCGACGCGGATCCGGCGGCGCTCGAGAGCATCGCCGCATGGCGCGACGAGGTCGCGCTGCCCAACCTCGCCGCGCCACTCGCGCTCGACGTCACGCAGCCGTGGCCGGTCGATCACGCCGACGCGATCGTGTGCATCAACATGGTGCACATCGCGCCCTGGGAGGCGGCGCTCGCACTGTTCGCGAACGCGGGCCGCGTGCTCGCGCCGGACGCCCTGCTCTACCTCTACGGGCCGTACAGGTTCGGCGGCGCGACCGCACCCTCGAACGAGGCGTTCGATCAGTCGCTGCGTGCGCGCGATCCGCGGTGGGGCGTCCGCGACGTCGACGACCTGACCGCCGCGGCCGCCGGCCACGGCCTGCGCCTCGTCGACACCGTCGCGATGCCGGCGAACAATCACTCGCTCGTCTTCCGTCGATGACGTTCGCGCACGGCAGCAAGCGCCGCCTGTCGCCGCGCGACCTCGGCCGGTTCCCGAGCGAGGCGCTGTTCGATCGCGTCGCACGCGCGGTGTGCCGCGCGGAGTGCCTGCCGCGCAAGGAGCTGTACGAGAGCTGGGAGGTCGCACGGCGCACGCGGCGGCGCGCACGTGGCGGCCGCATCGTCGAGGTCGCGAGCGGCCACGCGCTGCTCGCACACCTGATGCTGATCCTCGACGACAGCTCGCCCTCCGCCGTCGCGGTCGATCCCCACGCACCGCCGAGCGCCGCCAGGCTCGCCGCCGAGCTCGTCGCCGCCTGGCCGCGGCTCGCCGGGCGCGTCAGCTTCGCGCGCACGCTCGCCGACCTGACGCTGTCCGCCGACGATGTCGTCGTCGCAGCCCACGCGTGCGGCGGCCTCACCGACGACGTGCTCGACGCGGCGATCGCCGCCCGCGCGCGCGTCGCGGTCCTGCCGTGCTGCCACGTCATCGGCCCGTCACCGCTGGCGGGCTGGCTCGACGGGCCGCTCGCCGTCGATGTCGCGCGCGCCCACCGGCTCGAAGCCGCGGGCTACACCGTGCACACGCAGACCATCGACGCCGCCATCACGCCGAAGAACCGCCTGCTGCTCGGTCTGCCGCGCTAACCCTGCCCGAGCAACTCGTGCACGCGCGGCGCGACCTTCGTGCCGATCAGCTCGATGCTGCGCAGGAGCTTTGGATGCTCGAGCGCGCCATTGCTGTACTTGAGATCGAAGCGATCGAGCCGCAGCACCTTCGCGGTCGCCGCGATCTTCTGCGCCACCGTCTCCGGGGAGCCGACGAACAGCGCGCCGGCCGGTCCGGCCTCGCGATCGAACTGCGCGCGCGTCGGCGGTGGCCAGCCGCGCTCCTTTCCGATCCGCGTGCGCATCTCGAGGTAATGCGGCCACAGCTCCTCGCGCGCCTGCTCGTCGGTGTCGGCGACGTGCCCGGGCGAGTGACATCCCACGGGCTTGGTCCCTTGCCCGAATTCGTGCAGGCCGCGGTGATACAGCTCGACGAACGGCGCGAACCGGGCGGGCTCTCCGCCGATGATCGCGAGCATGAGCGAGAACCCATAGTGCGCCGCGCGCACCACGGACTGCGGCGTGCCGCCGACGCCGACCCACGTGGTCAGCAGCCCTCGCTCGATGGGTGGATAGATCTTCTGGTCCTTCAGCGGCGGTCGCGTGCGCCCCTCCCACGTCACCGGCGTCTGCGAGCGCACCGCGGCGAACAGATCGAGCTTCTCCTCGAACAGCTCGTCGTAGGCCTTCAGGTCATAGCCGAACAGCGGGAATGACTCGGTGAACGAGCCGCGTCCCAGGATCACCTCGGCGCGACCGTTCGACAGCGCATCGAGCGTCGAGAACCGCTGGAACACCCGGATCGGATCGTCGGAGCTGAGCACCGTCACGGCCGAGCCGAGCCGGATCTGCTTCGTCCGTGCCGCGATCGCGGCCAGCACCACCTCGGGCGCCGACACCGAGAAGTCATCGCGGTGGTGTTCGCCGACCCCGATGAACGCCAGCCCCACCCGGTCGGCGAGCTCGGCCTGCTCCACGATGTCGCGCATCGCCTGCGCATGCGAGACCAGCTCGCCTCCTGCTCCGCGGGTGCGATCACCAAACGTGTCGAGCCCGATCTCCAGACGTCCCATGCCCGCGGTCTACCACTCCTCCGCAACGCACGTGTCTGCCCCCACGCAACGCTCAATTCCAGCTACCGTGCGCCGGTGGACGCCGCCCTCGTACTCCGCGCCCTCAGGGCACGCGACGACCTCGTCGCCGGGCGCCTGCGCTGCCGCGCGCTCCGCGACCTCATCCTCTCGGTCCCGACCGCCGATCGCGAGACCTTCGTCGACGAGGTGCTCGGCCTCCCCAGCCCACCGCCCGACGAGGTCCTCCCGCGGGGCGCGGTCCCCTACCTGCCGTGCAACGTCGACGATGTCATCGCGGCGCTCTACGCCGTCCCCGTCAGCCCCCACGATCGCTTCGTGGATCTGGGCGCGGGCCTCGGCCGCGTCGCCATCCTCGCTCACCTCCTGACCGGCGCCCGCGCCCACGGCGTCGAGCTCCAGGCTCCGCTCGTCGAGCTCGCGCGCGCCCGCGCCGCCGCGCTCGGACTTCCGGCCGTGACCTTCGCCCACGCCGATGCGGCCGAGGCCGAGCTCGCCGGCACCATGTTCTTTCTCTACGCGCCGTTCAATGGCGACCTATTGCGCCGCGTGCTCGTGCGCCTCGAAGCCGTCGAGCGGCCGTTCGTCATCGCGACCGTCGACCTCGAGCTGCACGGCGCGCCTTGGCTTCGCGCGCGCCCGTTCACGAGCAGCGCCGTGACGATCTACGACGCGCTCGCGGCTTGATGCGCCGAGTAGCTGCTGTGGAGCCCGCTCGGCTTCGAACGTCCGAGGGACTCGGGCCAGGTTCTCAGTATGCTCCCGCGACCACCTCCTGGCAGACCGCGAGCGCTGTGACCGGTGACGGAGCTGTGGCCGGCGCCATGGCGCCCAACGCTCTCGAGTTCGCCGCCCCCAGCTCCTTGGACAAACCTTCGGTTTGCCCACACCGCTCACAGCACCGCTGCTACCAGCTCCCTGAACTTTTTCTTCGGTTTTCGGATCCCGACCACACGCGTCGAGGAGACGTTGTCGCCGTTCGTCAGTTGGCCCTGGCCGGACGCCCTTGGCCTGGCCGAGAAGGTGACGTCTGCGCGCTCGGCACCTCGTGGCCGTCGATGAGCCCGTACATGCGCCAGCCCGTCGAGAGCAGCCAGGTTCGAGGTAACCACACGAACATCGACAGATAGCCCGCGGGGACGGACCACATGGTCAGCCGTCCCTCGAGCTGCTGCCAACCATTGAACAGGCACCCGGTCGAGTACGGATCGACCAGCCAGGTTCTCGCCTTCGGGCCGCCATCCTCGCCGTGCTTGCGCCAGTTGTTCAGCACGTACGCCAGCGCGTGCCGCGCCCTCCGCCGCGACGTCAGGATCTCGACGTGATAGCGCTCGCTGAACACGCGCCCGCGCCGCCGCTCACCACGTTCCTTCGTGATCGCTGCATTGATCTGCTTGGCGGCAGAGATCGTGAATCCCTGCATCCCCCGCGCGAGCGCCAGCTTCTGCTGAGCCTCCACTAGCAGGTGCACGTGCGTGCGCTGGATCGAGAGGTGAACGATCCGGAACGCCTCGCTGTTCCGCGCCGCGACGAGCGTCGCCTCGCGAATCGCGTGATAGAGCGCCCGCCGCCGCAGCGTCCCCACCGACTTGTCGACGCGAAGCACGACATGCAGCGGCTCGCTTGCCTTGAAGCTCTTCCGCCGAGCGTGCGGCGCCCCCGCATACGGCTTCCTCGGCCGGCCTGGCTTGCGGCGCTTGCCACCTCCGCGCGCCGCCGTCCTGCTCGCGGCACCTGTGCCCCGGAGCCGCGTCCCCGTCGCGTTCAGCATGTCGAGCTGAACATGCCGCTTCCTCACCCTCACCATGTTCCATACCTACATCACTCACGCGACCATGGTCCACTAGTTTTAGCAGATATTTTTCTGCAGCGCCACTACGGCGTCGTTGGAGGTCTCCGGCGGCGCTGTAACGAGGAACCAACAAGAGAGAAATCAGGGGCTGGTAGCAGCGGTGCTGTGAGCGGTGTGGGCAAACCGAAGGTTTGTCCAAGGAGCTGTGGGCGGCGAACCCGAGAGCGCTCTAGCGACGGTGCCGGCCACAGCTCCGCCACCGGTCACAGCGCCCGTGGTCTCCCGGGAGATCGAGTCCGGGAAGATCCGACCTGCGGCGCGCGGCCGGTGGAGTCCACGCTGAAGGAGCAACAGGAATCGGCGCGGCTGATGGAGGCGGTGCGGCGCGTGCCGCTGAATCAGCGCCAGGTCGTGGTGCTGACGCTGGCCGCCCGCCGCGCCCGCGCAGCCGTCGCGCTTGCGTTGGAAAGGTGTTCGGCAAGCGAGCGCGCGGACTTCCGGCGCAGCGAACCTCCCCATTTCGTCATGCCGGCGTGGTCCGGCCTCGGCGACGCGAGCGCGGCAGCCCTCCGTGGTTCGCGCGCCTCTCCTACAGCATCTTGGCCAGGTAGATCGCCGTCTCGCCGGGCATGTATGCGCCGTAGTAGAGGCGGTCAGCCCCGCACAGGTCGTAGCCGAGGCGCGTGTAGGCGGTGATGCCGGGAACGTTGACGTTGCTGGTCTCGAGCCAGACGTGGGTCGCGCCGACCTCACGGCCGTAGTCCTCGACGCGCTCGAGGAGGCCGCGCCCGACCCCGCGGCGGCGCCACGGAGGCGAGATGTACAAGAACCACAGGATGAGCCGTGCGTGCCAGGGCTCGTACTCGACGGTCGCGAAGCCCTGGATGCCGTCGTCCTCGGCGACCCAGCCGGTGTCCCAGCGGGCCCAGCCGGCGAACACCTCCGCGATGGAGTAGCGCTTCACGAGCGGACGCTCGAGGGCGCGCTCGACGAGCTCGATGCGGCGCGGCGTGGTGACGAGGTCGTAGACGGTGGAGGTCTCGAAGCTGGTGTCGATCGCCTCGACGGCGCGACGGTCGGTGGCGCGATCGAGCTCGCGAAAGGTGATCGGCATCGGGGCGAGTATGACCGCGGGAACCGATGCGCGGGATCGGTGTCGGAGCCCGCGATGCGAGCCATGATCGCTGCGTCGGTCCTCGTGGTTTGTGCAGCTTGCGCCGCGAGCGCTCCGACCAAGCCGGCACCGAGGCCTCCGTCTCCGAGTGCGACACGGAAGCCGCCGCCCGCGCCCGCGCCGCGCATGTGGTCGAGCACGCGGATCGTCGCGCTCGATGACGGCGCGCTCGTGATCGACGAGGACAGCGGCATGCTGGTCCGGACCGATGTCGAGGGCCGGCCGGTCTCCGAGGTCGCGATCGGCCGCAGCGCCGGGCAGCTCGCGTTCGACGAGCGAAGGAAGCGCGCGTACGTCGCGGATCGGATGGGCGATCGGCTCGTCGTCGTCGACGTCGGCGCGGCGCTGCAGATCGTGCAGGCGTGGCCGACCGCCGCCGAGCCGTATGGGGTCGGGTTATCGCCGGACGGCTCGCTCGTCGTCGTGGGGATGATCGCCGACCGCGTGCTGGTTGGATATGACGCGGCGAACGGCCACGAGCGCTATCGCATCCCGCTGTCGCCCGAGCCGCGATCCGTGGTCGTGTCGCCGGATGGCAAGCGCGCGCTGGTCGCGTCCGCGCGCATGGGCGTGCTCGACGACGTCGCGCTCGATCAGTCGCGGCCGTCGTCGACGATCGCGTTCGATCTCGCGTGCGATGACTGCGCGGTGGGAACGGCGTATGCGCGCGGCGGAGGCGCGATCACGTTCCTCGACGCGCAGCGCGCGGTGGTCTCGTTCCAGCGCGCGGTTCCGGAGGCGCTCGGCCAGCGCGCCGTGAGCCGCTACGGCGGCGGCAGGCTGACGCCGGTGACGCAGCACCTCGCGTTCCTGTCGTTCGGCGAGACCACGGGGCAGGTCGTCGGTCAGATCGTCGCGAACGATCCGCGCGCGATCGCGTGGGATGCGGCGCGCGATGCGCTGTACGTCGCCGGGCGGGCGTCGGGGACGATCCTCCGGCTCGCCAGCCTGTCGCACAGCACGCTCGACGAGATCGGACACTCCGCCCAGTCGTTCGAGGTCACGGGCTCGGAGATCTGTGGGCCTGACGGGATCGCGCTGTCGACGAAGGGCACGGTCTACCTCTGGTGCTCGCTGTCACGGCGAGTCGTGCACGTACGCGAGACCGGCATGGCCGAGGGGCCGGCCGTGGCCGCATCTGCGCTCGCGCCCGACGAGCACCTGGGGATGGTGCTGTTCCACGCGACCAGTCGAGCGATCAACACGGACCATGCCCTCGCCTGCTCGACGTGTCACATCGACGGCCGCACCGACGGGCTGAGCTGGAAGATCGGTCACAACACGCTGCAGACGCCGCTGCTCACGGGGCGCCTCGCCGACACCGCGCCGTACAAGTGGGACGCGCACGACGCGACGCTCGGCCGCAGCATCGCGAGCACGATCGGCCGCCTCGGCGGCATCGGGCTGTCGGTGGCGGAGACCGACGCGCTCGTCACCTACCTCGAGCGTCTGCCGGCGCCCCGCAAGCCCACGCTCGACGCGGCCGCCGTCGAGCGCGGCAAGCGCGTGTTCGAAGGCGCCGCCGGCTGCACCGAGTGTCATGGCGGCCCGCGGTTCACCGATCGCGAGCTTCATCGCTTCAAGCGCAGCACGCTCGATCGCGCCGACACCCCGAGCCTGATCGGCCTCGCCGCGAGCGCGCCCTACTACCACGACGGGAGCGCCGCCACGCTCGACGCGCTCGTCCGCGGCGACGGTCACGTGAAGATGACGGACTTCACCACGCTCGCCGCAGCCGACCGCGCCGACCTCGTCGAGTATCTGCGGTCGCTGTAGCTACGGCGCGATCAGCCGGTACCCGGTGCACGTCGCGTCGGAGACATACTCGACGCCCGGCGCGGGCCCGAACGGCATCGGCTCCTTGAAGTCCGGGTGATAGCAGTCGAGCACGTCGAGCTTCTTCGCTCTGGTGTCGTTGCACTTCGTGCTCAGCGCCCGCTTCGCGCGCTTGCAGTCGAGCGCGAGCTTCGCGGTCCCCGTCGAGACGTCGAGCGCGAGGGATGCTCCATCGGTCGCTGTGCCGCGGTAGCGCGCGAGGCCTTGCGCGCTCTGCACCTCGAGCAAGGCCGCGCCCTCGGCGAACTGCAACGTCCAGGTCTCCGTGCGCTGCGCCGTCGCGTAGCGGAACACCCACGCCGGAGCGTTCGTGACGGTCTCGGGCACGCCCGCGTCCGGGGCTGCGTCGGGCACCGCCGCGTCGATCGCGACGGGCTCGACGACCGGCTGCGCGGGCGCCGGCGCGGCAGAGCTACAGGCCGCGAGCGCGAACGCCGCGCCCCACTTCACGAGCCTGCCTCGATCGGGACGAGGCGCACGAGCTCGTCGGCGAGCGCCGCGCTCTCGCCCTGATCGGTGAGCCGCGCACGGATCAGCGCATTCGCGCACTGCCCCGCGCGGAACCGCCCGCCCTTGGGCACCACGGCGACATCGCGGCGCTGTGCGCGATCGTGGCGCACGCGCACCTCGATCGAGCCGATCGCCGACTCCAGCCGCGCGAGCGCGCCGTCTGCGATCCCGTGCGCCGCATCGGGATGGACCGTGACCACGAGCGGCCCCTCGAGCGGCCGGGCCCATTGCGAGGCCTGCGCGCGCTCCGTCGAGAGCGACAGCAGGAACAGCGGGAGCTCCGGCGTCGGCACCGCTGGCGCCGGCGGCACCTCGGTCATCAGGTTGACCCGCCCGGTCGGCGTGGCGAACGTGCGGCCCTCGAACGCGATCGGCCCCGCGAACGGATGCTCCATCGGCCCTTGCTCCTCGAGCCGCTCGAGCGTGATGCCGTGCGCTTCGAGCGGCTTCAGGATCCGCCGCTTCCACGCGCGCGCATCGCCGGCCACCGCGTCCGCGAGCCCGACGCGCGCCGCGAGCGCCTGGATGATCTCGAGATCCGAGCGCACGCCCTCGGGCGGCGGCGTCACGGGGCGCGACACGCCGACGTAGTGATGACCGTAGGAGCCGAGCACGTCGTCGTCCTCGAGCAGCGTGGTCGTCGGCAGCACCACGTGCGCGCGCTCCGCGGTGTCGGTGAGGAACGAATCGACCACGACCACCAGCTCGCGCGTCTCGAGTGCGTGCGCGATCGTGGAGGACTCCGGCAGCATCGCGACCGGATTTGCCGCCGTGATCCACACCGCGCGGATCGGAGGATCCTTCGCGTCGAGGATGCCGGGGCCAAGCAGCGGCTCGGCGATCCTGCGCGGCGCATTGCCCGCGATGAACGACATATCGAACGGCCGCCGGCGCTTCGCCTCGAACGTCACCGTGCCGCCCGGGATGCCCACGTTGCCCGTGATCGCCCCCAGGGCGTCGAGCGCGCGCACGATGCCCGCGCCGTTGAGCCGCCGCCCCATCCCCCAGCCGACCAGGATCGTCGTCGGTCCCGCGTGCAGCCGCCACGCGAGGTCCTCCGCCGCGGCCACGTGGTATCCGCCTCCGCGCACCACGCCTCCACCGACTTCGACTCCGCGAGCGCGCGAAACGCGTCGAGGTGATCGCACCACGTGGCCGCGTCCGGGTGCGTCCACCCGCGCTCGAACAGCACGCGCGCCGTCGCCATCGCGAGCGCGAAGTCGCCGCCCGGCCGCGGCTGCACGTAGCGGTCGCTCAGCTCCGTCGTGCGGTGATGCACCGGATCCACGAGCACCACCTCGGTCCCACGCGCCTTCGCCTCGCGCAGCACCGGCAAGAGGTGCGTCCACGACACGTACACGTTGCGGCCCCACAGCACCACGTGGCGCGCGTTCGTGAGGTCCGAGGGATCACTCGCCTCGAAGTCGCCGAAGTCGGTGTTCTGCGCCCACTCCCCCGCCCCCGTGCAGATATCCCCCGCGCGATCGGTCACCGGCCCGAACTGCTCGAAGAAGTAGCTCGTCACCGCCTTCACGAACCCCATCGCGCCCGCCGAGCGGTAGTGAAAGATCGACGCCGGCCCCGACTCGCGCCGGATCGCCAGCAGCCGCTCGGCGATGAAGTCGAGCGCCTCGTCCCACGTCGCGGGCTCGAGCTTGCCGTTCCGCCGCATCAGCGGCGAGGACAGCCGCTCGGGCGAGTACTGCGTCCTCAGGAACTGACTCGTCCGCGGGCACAGAAAGCCCTGCGTGATCGGATGCGCCTTGTCGCCCTGGATCTTGGTGATGCGCCCCTGCTCGACGGTCGCGACGATCGAGCACACGTCGGGGCAGTCGCGGTTACACAGCGTCTTGCGCGACTCGGCCATGCCTCCGAGCATCGCACGCCGCAGGATCTGTCGTCGACGGTTAGCCATTTGGGCCCCGCGCCACATCGCCGCAGACTACGCTCTGGTCATGCGAGCGGCTCTCGCGATGCTGGTTGTCGTCGTGGCGGCCCGGCCCACGCCGGCGTCGGCGTGCAGCTGCGCGTTGACCCCCGACGTCTCGCCCGCAGATGGCACGACCGACGTGCCGCTCAACGCGAAGGTCATCGTTCGCTCCGTCGTGTCGCCCGACGCGAGCGTCGTGCTCGAAGACGTGGTGACCGGCGATCAGGTGCCGGTGACCGCCGAGCTGCAGAACGTGCGCTACTACCCCAAGACGTACATCGGGACGCCAAGCGCACCGCTCGCGCCGAATACCACGTACCGGGTGACCCTCACGAACGCGGGCGGCACCACGCCCAGCGCGTCATCCGTGTTCACCACGGGCACGCAGATCGACGGGACCCCGCCCGCGTTCGCGGGCTTGCTCGCGGTCCACCCGGAGGCCATGCGATACCCCGACCCCGGCAGCGGGTGCATCTCGTCCTGTTTCTCGTCGAACAACGGCTACATCTCGCGCCTTCGGCTCGAGCTGGCCGATCTCCCGCCGGACGTGGTGCACGCTGTCCTCGAGCTGTACCGACCGGGCGATACCTCGCGCGAGCTGATCCCGCTCGATCCGACGAGCCCGTGGCGTCTCGGCTTCGACGGATGCGGCCCCTCACCAACGCTCGAGCTCGATGCCGATTACTGCGCGCGGGTCGTCGTCTACGACGTCGCGGGCAATCTCGCCGGGCATGCGGCGGAGGTGTGCGCCCCCGTGCAGACCTGCGCCCCCCACTCCACCGAATCCTGCGAGCCGAGCGACCTCTGCCTCGCCGAGACCGGATGTTCGTCCACGCCGGATCCGCTCGACCTGTGTGTCGACACAGCCGGCGACGACGGTGGCTGTGCGACCACGCGCGGCCCGGGCTGGCTCCTCGCCCTCTCTCTCCTCGTTCGACGCCGCCGGCGCTAATTGGCATCGGCGATCATCGCGCGCACGGCCTCGACGGCCCACGCACGATCGATGCGCATGCCCGGCTCGCGCCGCGCGCGCTCGACGAGGC
>Ga0247822_10001992_pt1 | contig 12868 bp, 9 predicted proteins | sample 13C_Cellulose_Da_FD_192423 | JGI IMG/M metagenome (GOLD analysis project Ga0247822, IMG submission 192423) | Soil microbial communities from agricultural site in Penn Yan, New York, United States - 13C_Cellulose_Day30 | ecosystem: Environmental > Terrestrial > Soil > Agricultural land | place...
AAATAAACCGCAATCCATTAATGGTTGAACGTTCTTGCGGATCATTTGACATTACGCCCGATAATGCATTGTAGGGAATGTTAATGCAGGTATAACACACCATCATCAACAAGTAGGTGCAATACGCCCATACAATTTTTCCATTTTCCGACAAATCCGGCGTGGTGTAAGTTAATACCCCTGCCCCCGCCAAAGGCAGCGCCATCCAAATCAAATAAGGGCGAAACTTGCCAAAGCGGGTATTGGTGCGATCTGCTGCTGCACCAATAATAGGATCAGTGAACGCGTTGACAATTTTGATGATAAACATCATCGAGGCTGCCGCTGCCGCTGAAATACCGAATACATCGGTATAAAAAATCATTAAGAAAGTGGCTATGTTCATCCAATAAAAATTGAAGCCGCTATCCGCCAAACCGTAACTGATTTTTTCACGCCAGGGCAACCGCACTAAAACCGGTGACGGAGTATTTTTGTTGTTATCCACGCATAAACCTCAACATTATTTTCATTGTTAACCGAATTTATATGCGACTGGTAGACGCACGCTTGCGGATTTCATAACCCATATCCACTTTTTTGGATTCAATCGGTTTTTCGTTAAGCACACGAATGATCATCTCCGACGCTTTCACTCCCATCTCGTAACGACCAACCGACACACTGGTCAGTGAAGGATTTACATATTCAGCCGCTTCAATATCGTTAAAACCACAAATCGCCATATCCTGGGGAACGCGGATATTCATGCGCTGCGCTTCAAATAAAGCGCCGAGCGCCAAATCATCGTTCACACAAAATACGGCATCGACTACACCATTAGTGGAAGCCATCAAACTTTTAAACAATTCACCGCCCACACCAATCGATGAAGGCTCAGGAGTGGTAACGATAAAGTTTTTTTCGAACTTGCCTACCTGCTCCAGCGCCAGCTTGTAACCCTGCATACGCTGCTGCACCCGCGGGTCCATACGCGCGCCGATAAAACCAATACGCTCATAGCCCTGCCCCAATAAATGTTTCACCACATCAAAACCGGCCCGGCCATGGGCAAAACCCACATTCATATCGATAGGATCGGCGAGCAATTCCATGATTTGCACAATCGGGATCCGCGCTTTATGCAAGAAGTTCTGGCAGGCCTTGGTCTGGTCGCCGCCGGTAATGATCAATCCTTCGGGGGATTGGCTCAGCAAGGTGCGGATCATCTTTTCTTCTTCCAGTGGCGAATAGTGCGTATCCACCAAGAGGACCTTATAGCCCGCTGCGCCCATCACCTCATAAATACCGCGCAATACCTCGGTAAACACGATGTTACTTAATGATGGGATAGCAACCCCGATCACCCGGGATTTGGACGATGCAAGCGAACTGGCGTGCTGATTGGGGATATAACCAAGTGAATCAATCGCCTTTTGGACCTGGATCCGCAGGGATTCCGATACTTTTTCCGGCTGGTTGATCACCCGCGACACGGTGATTGCACTAACACCCGACGCATCAGCCACATCAACCAGGGTGATTTTCTTATCTGAACTTCTTTTTTTTGCTGTTTTCATAGGTGATATCTGCACTTGGTTATTATTTTTTGCTAACATAGCACAAGTGCAATGATTGCGCTATCATCAACATATACGCATATTTTGATCACTGGATGTACACGAGAAAATCTTCACATGTCTCACTCAATTGCCTTATCCAACCCTGATGCCAGCACCAACCTTATCATCCTGATGGGGGTTTCCGGCTGCGGAAAGTCATCACTGGCCAAGGCACTGGCAGATCACTATGGTTACGCTTATCGGGATGGGGATGACTTCCACAGCCAGGAAGCGCGTGACCGCATGGCTCAAGGGAAGCCATTGACCGATGATATGCGTCTGCCATGGGTAATCCGCATGCGTGATTTTTTCCGCGATGCGGCGCGCAAACATCAGCACTCAACCTTGGCTTTTTCCGGCCTTAAACAAGTCCATCGCGACGAGCTGCGCAAAGCCGGACTGAGGACTATCTTCTTATTTCTCTCCAGCGATAAAGACACCATCCAAACCCGCGTGAACAAACGCGCCGGACACTTTATGGCGCCAAGTCTGGTCGATAGCCAGTTCGAGAGCCTGGAAGATCCCAGCCAGGAAGCGGATGTAGTCAAAATTGATGTAAACACGCCTTTCGAACAAGTACTCGCACAGGCGATCAACGTCATTGACCGCGAACTGCTACTGCAGAAAGATGCATTGCTCGCCTGATAAGTCAGGCTTGGCATTCCGCTTTACACCAGCCAGAATGTGAACTCTTGAACCCGATGTCGCTCTAATGAACAGCATCAGCCACGGAGAATCACAGATGTCATCTTCAAAAGTTATTCTTGTTAGTAGTCTATTGGTAGTTGCCGCCACCCTCTCCGCCTGCGCAGGGAAAACCCAATATCGCAGTGCCTGTGATCAGGAACTCGATGCCGCCTGGAGCGAATTATCCATCGCCAAAGCCGAAGGCTTTAGTGGCACAGTGAGCTATACCAAAGCACTGGGATTGATTACCTCTGCACGCACCATGCAAACCGTAGAAAATTTTGACAACTGTTACAACCAAGCCAAGGACGCACGTTTTTACATTCGCGAATCGCGTAAAGGCCAATAATTTTTACCGCCCCATCACCTAAAAAAAGGCTCACCATTGGTGAGCCTTTTTCTTATTCTTTAAAGGTTAATCAGCAGATACCCATCAGGTGCCAATCACACCACCATCATTTTTCGTTACCAGCACCGTTGTAGAGCGTGGACGGGTTTTACCGTCACTGGCGGGATAACTAATGCCTGGATGTTGGATATTCAGCCACAAACTTTTTCCATCGGGCGTGCCGGTCAAGCCGGTAATTTCGCAACCGCGCGGGCCTACTAAAAAGCGTTTCACTTCGCGTGTTAGTGGATTTGCGCACAGCAACTGGTTGCAGCCCATTGCCTGGTACACATCTACCTCATCATCAAAATCCGTTTCAATCCACAAGCGACCATCCGCATCAAACCAAAGCCCGTCAGGGCACGAAAATACATCGCCGTGGATATTGCCCTGAAGGTGTTCCGGGATTGAGGTATTTGGATGATTTCCTGCAAGCAAAAAAATCTCCCACTTAAATTCAGTCGCCGCTGGATTTGAATCTTTCTCGGACCAGCGCAGGATTTGTCCATGATGATTTTCTTTGCGCGAATTTGCACTGTCCACCGGCTGATCGAGCTTGATGCCGCGCTCAATATTATTGGTGAGCGTGACATAAAGCTCGCGCGAGTGTGGATCAACCGCTACCCATTCAGGGCGATCCATGGGTGTTGCACCGAGGATGTCGGCAGCAGCGCGCGCATTGATGAGCACATCAGCCTGATTCATAAATCCATTGCGCGGTGTCAACCCGCGCTCACCCCAGACCAGCGGCAACCATTCACCGCTACCATCGGCATGAAATTGTGTGACGTATAAAATCCCCTCATCCAATAAATCGAGTTTTGCTTTTGGATTGGCTTTATCGAAACGCTGCTGCGCAACAAATTTATAAATATATTCACCGCGGGTATCATCGCCCGAATAAATAGCGACTTCGCCATTATCACCTATTACTACTGTGGCGCATTCACGCGCATAGCGGCCAAGTGCGGTGCGTTTTTTGGGCAGTGACTGCGGATCGAAAGGGTCAAACTCAACCACCCATCCAAAACGATTGGGTTCATTTACAAACCCTTTGAAATATTGTTTGTCCGTTGGTGTGGCATCAAAACGCGGATCAACTGTTTCCCAATAATATTTACTGCTGTTGGCGCCATTGGAAATACCATAGCGCTTATGGGATACACGCTGCTGCCAATCTGCCGTATTGCGATTAACAAAATAATTGTTCCAATTCTCTTCGCAAATTAAATAAGTGCCCCACGGGGTTTTACCCATCGAGCAATTATTCAATGTACCCAGCACACGCGTGCCCGTCGGGTCCTGCGCCGTTTTTACATGTTCAGAACCGGCCACCGGGCCGCTCAATGCCATAGGTGTATTGGCCGTCAAGCGACGATTGAGCGTAGAACCTTTTACGCGTTGCCACTGGCCATGCTGATCGCGTTTGATTTCGATTACGCTCACGCCATGGGCTGCCTGTTCTTTTAATACTTCATGTTCAGGGCGATGAATAATACCCTTCGCATCGCGCGTTTCAGTGGGGCCATTGGGGTGCAAGGTGGGATTGGTGTATTCATGATTGATCACCAATAAGCCATGGTCGTTAGGCGCATCTGCAAACGGAAAATAAGCCATGCCGTCGTGATTTTGGCCGGCTTGCAGTTGCTGCTCCTGCCAGCTATTACTTGCATCCGCTTTCCAGGGGGCAGCGCCTGTAACAACCTCATCGCCCCAGGAAAAAAATGCGCGTGCGCTATAACCATCCGCAACCACTACACGATCAAAATCTTTTGTGGTTTGTATGGCGACGGAGGAAAAACCAATTTTGGGTGCAGTAGTTTTTACTGGAAATGGTAGTGATGTTTTTTTATCGCCTGTTGCACAAGCAGATAAGCTCCCGCCTAAAAACCCACCCAGCGCCAACCCCAAGCTGCCTTTTAATAAAGTGCGGCGATTGGCAACGACTTCCGACAACCATGGATTCGCCGAAGGGTTTACCGGAATATCATCAATATCCATTGCCGGTGTTTTATTGTTACTGTTCATTCTCGATACCATTACTCAAGCGCCAATGCGGCACGAATTTTTTCCCAGCTAACATATTTAAAATTTTGCGGAGCTTCAGGCATGACTTTATGACCATCCTGCACAACCAACATGCCCTCTGAGAAAACACCACCCAGATTGGCATGGGTCACTTCAAGGCCATCCGTTTCCGAAACACCATCGATACTTTTTTCTGCATCCAAATCAATACGGACTACACCGCGTACTTTATAGGGCGCACTTGCCTCAAGGATCACGTAACTATTATTACCCTGACTTGATACCACCAGATAGTTTTTATCCTTGCCTTGATAAATACCCATACCCTCTACATCTGCCACCAACACATCACCGGCACGCAAGACTAATTCAACTTGTGTTCCTGCACCAGGCTCGGCGCCAATGGTCCACACGGCTTCATCTTCCTCACCGACAAACAAGCGTTGGTTTTTATCATCCGCAACGCAACCTTCAGGCTGGCTTTTCACAAAAAAGCTACGCACTTTTTCACCTTGCCACACCCATGCATTTTTATTGTTTGGGTTTTCTACAGCAGTTAATTGGATTTGCTGGAACTCACCACTTTTTGCATTGGGAATAGCATAGGTGATGCCGCTGGCATTTTGATACAAACAAAATCCGTAAATCTCTTCCAGATTCGTTGCAACACTGCCCGAGAAAGTCAATTTTCCACTCTTAGGATCAATAGTGTAGATCGCCAGGCTATTGTCATCGCGATTAGTGGCTACGGCGATATCGACAATTTTTTTACCAACCTGCACACCGTAACGCACATCGACGTTATTGAGTTTACCCGTGTTGAAGTGTTGCACCTCATTGCCTTGCAAATCATAAACAAACAGACCTTGTTGTTTGTTGGTGCCGATCACCAGACTTTTTTGCGGGCGCTTTTTATTAACCCAGATAGCAGGATCATCTGCCGCATCACCAAAGCGCGCCATGACTTGTGTTTGCACATCGGCAGTGACACTTACAATCGAATGTGTCGGCTTGGCTTGCGCTCTGACATTCCAAGGCAATGACAATTGCTGGTTACCGGTTTTTTCATCACCCACCACTAGCGTGATGGAGTTTTTAGTTGCACTGTTTTCTCGTGCAACGGCTTTAACCAATTCAGGCTCATCGGTGCCAGGAAGGTCGATTACTTGTAGTTGGGAAAGTTTATCTTTCTGAACACTGTAAAGCGCGAGTTGTTTTTCTTCGGCAATGGCAGCGATCAAGCCTTGCGGTACCAGCGCAAGCGATTCCACACTGCCGGATAATTTTCCAAATGGCTTTTGCATATCCACAGCAACACGGCCAGGTGCCGACTCTTCCGATGCGCCCTGCGCCCAAATACCAACACCCTCTTCGGCGATAAACAATAGATCCTGTTCATCATCAACCACACAGGATTTGCTATTAGGTGCAATGGGTACACGGCGCAGCAGTTCTGCATTGGCTTTACCGCTGGCATCAACCACCAACCAATGCTCTGCAGTGCCGCGCTCATCCAATAAATACAGTGATAAATTATTGCTGCCCGCACGGCTTAAACACAGGTTTTCGATTTTAAATGTGGGGGTTGGTATGCGCAGTAACTCGCGCAACTTTCCTGTCGCCGGATCAAGTGCAACCAAACCCGGTTGCTGTTCAGGCAAAAAGACCGTTGCTGCAATTAATTCTTTTGTTATTTTTCCTGCATGCTGCACTTGCACTGGATAACGCCAATCCACCAGTTCTGCTGGTTGCTTGAGTTGTGCCAGTAAATTCCCGCGCTCATCGCGCCAATCGATAGTATCGTCCAATGCAAGATAAGTAATATGTTGCTGATGCTCTACCGGTAAAGGCGCAAGTGTTGGCACTTGCAAAGACGCAGGTAAATTATAGGGTGTACTACTCACGGCACCATTCACTGCACTATTTACCGCATGACTTACTGCACTACTTGCAGCAACAACAGGCACACAAAAACCGACAAAAAAACAGCTTATTAACGAGTTACGCAAACGAATCATAATCAAAACCTTTTTATAAAATGGCTCCCATAGGAGCCATCCAGACTACAAACGCAGACTTAATCAAAGCTTAAAATTGCATAAAGGTAATGCCCAGCTTATAAGTCGCACCGTAGCTTTCGTACTGCGAATTGTACTTGGCATCTTTAACGTAGGAGTAATAAACCTCGTCGGTCAAATTAAGCGCTTCAAAATGCAGTTTGATGGATTCAGTAAGATAATAGCGCAATGAGAAATCCAACTGCAGTTGATCATCGACATAAGCATCGTAGTCCGCATTTGCCGGCTCTTGAACCTCCAACAAATAGTTGGATTTATAGTTAGCCGACAACCGCATACTGATACGGTCAGATTCATAACCCACCATCAGGTTGGCTGAGGTATCGGACTGGCTCGGCATAGGAATGTCGCGCGCAACAAATTCCCCGTCATCATAACTGCCAATTTTCGCTTCCGAATCCACAAAGGTGGCATTACCACCAATCAGTAAACCATCCCAAGGGGCAGGAAGGCTGGTAAATTGTTTTGATGCAGCTAGTTCAATACCCAGAATATCTGCGGTATCGCCATTAGAAAACGTTATTGCATGGTCATAGCTTTCGTATTCGCCAATTCCACCCAAGTCCGTTTGATATACAAAATTATCGATCGATTTATAAAAAGCAAAGGCTGAAACCACACTGGCCAAACCGGGATAATGCTCAATACCGAAATCGATATTGCTGGATTCCATGGATTTTAAATTTGGATTACCAAATGCTGCTTCTCGTTCTTCATCACCAGTAACATCTTCAGCGCCCTCATCAAACTCCTCCAGGCGGCCAGGTGATAATTGAGCAAAACCGGGGCGAACAACAGAGTTAGTCCAAGCAGCACGAATCTGGGTTTTTTCATCAATACTGTAGCGAATATGTAATGCTGGCAAAAAATAATCATCCGAGTTTTCGAACGATTGTTCACTGAACAATTCAGCTTCCTCGTCGTATGCATAGCCCTGCGCAGTGAAATCAGTGTTTTCATAACGCACACCGGCAAGTACACGCCAATCACTGATATCCACAGTTCCCATTACATAAGCAGCGCTAGTGTCTTCAGTGATCTCATAGTCGCCAATGCTGCTTTCAACTTCATTTTCTTCTGCTTCATCTATCGCTGCGATGACCGGAGCTGATTTGATCGTATTGCCAAAGCGACCAAAGGCATAATCTACTTCGCCACCGGAAAAGTCAGTGAGTGATGTATCGCCAGAAAAATCCTCGACAGTCCAAACATCAACATCGTTATCTTTGCTACGGCCGATATATTTTGCACCGAACTTTAATTGTGTCGGATTGCTGCCCCAATTGAGGTCGCGGGTAAAATCGAGATTGACCGCGGTACTTTCATCATTGGTATTGGTGCTGCCCAATTCCACTTCGTCCAGGTAGTAGCTCGATGGCTGATAATATTCTTCTGGCGCGCTGATGAATATTTTGTCGGTATTGGTATAGGAAAGATCAAAGGCTTCATCGGCAATCACCTCTTCATCAATTTTAAATACCGCACCGGCAATATTTTGCGGCTCGTCTTCACTGGAGTCGCTGTAGGCCACACGGTAATCGATCGTCCATTTATCCAAACGGCTTTGGCCGCCCAACGACGTCGACAGGATCTCTTGAGTTTCAGTGCGATCTTTTAATTCGCGCTGCACGCCTGCAGTACCTACCTCACCTTCATCCATTGCCTCGTCAAATTCAATTACATTCGCTAAACGAATTTCCGAGTCGGTATATTCACTGTAGAGATTGCGCCAGTACAAATCGGTATTGTCACTAGGCTTGTAATCCAAATTGAGCGTCACACCTGAGCGTTCGCGAGTAATGGTGTAATCGCGCTGTTCCATTTCCTCCAGGCGAGCTTCACCGTCTTCAAACTCCCAGGCACCTCCGGTTTCAACATTATCTGAACCGAATTTGCGTTTGAATGAGCTCACCCCAAATGCAACACCGAAATTATTTTCATCGCCACCCAAACTGAATTGGTTGCTCGCCGTTAGCGCACCTTTTGGGCTGGTCTCTTCGGTGTTGTCATCGTAGCTGCCTTCGGCAGTCAGCTGATAAAAAAAGCCATCGCGATCAAATGCCGACAAGCTTTGTACATCGATGCTACCGCCAAGGGAGTTGGCATCCATGTCCGGCGTCAGGGTTTTGGTGACGGTCAAGTTTTCCAACAGGTCTGAAGGAATCACATCGAGCGCTACTGCACGGCGATCTGCATCCGGGCCTGGAACACCTACACCATTAATGGTCACCGCGTTAAAATCCGGCCCCATGCCGCGCACGCGCACATAGCGGCCTTCGCCCTGATCGCGCTCAATTGATAAACCCGGCAAACGCTGCAAGGATTCAGAGACGTTAGTGTCGGGGAATTGACCAATCGCATCGGCCGACACCGCCGTGACAATATTGTCGGCGCTGCGCTGTTTATTCAACGCTTTGTTAATGCCTGCCGCTTGCCCAACCACGATGACGTTTTCTACCAGACCAGACACACCGACCAATTGGAAATTTTCGCGCGTGGTTTTTTGATCCACTACGGTCACTGTGCGCTGCATATCGTCAGCGCCTATGTAACTGGTAACCAGTGTGTAATTGCCCGGCTTTACATCGAGAAAAACAAAGCGGCCATCGCGCTGGCTAACAGCTTCGCGATTCAACTCTACAATACGAACTTTTGCGCCCTGCAAAGCAATCCCTTTTTCAGTTGCTTTGATTTGGCCTTCAATGCGGCCATCGGCCAGCGCACCGCCGGCAAAACCAGCAGAGAGTCCGGCAATGACAACTGCCATTGCCGTTTTGGTAAAACGATTTTTTTTGCTTGTTATCGACATAACATTTTTCACAATAAATCTCCCCGAGGCGTGAGTGCTTTAGACGACGCCAAACTAGGGGGGAAAAATGACACTTCTGTGACGAGCGGGCTTGGCTCCCAATAAATACCCTGAGCTGATTTGCCTCCCGGTAAGTTATTCATTGCTTTTTGCATCATCCAACCTGCATTCATGAAAATGTCATATTCATCTGCTATCGGTGCAGCACCTTTATTCCTGTCATCTTTTTTTGAACCGCCTTTTTCTGTTTACCATCTCTGCTTCAGTGAAAACGATTATGTTGAAACATCACAAATGGAAATTATTTTTTGTCGGCATGGGCGCAAATTGTGTATTGCTCGCCGGTTTGGCAATTGCCGACATAAAGTTCTGGAGTGAAATTAATTGGCTGGATGTACTGAGCGAAGGTGGCGCTGCAGGTTTGGCATTAGTCTGGCTGCTGCTGATATTGCATAGCCGCCCTGCTGGACGGGTAACACAATTTTTAAGTTTGGGGCTCAGCTGTGTGTTTATTGCAGGGTTTCAGGATTGTCTGGATGAATTTCTGCGCTTCCCTGAAGCATCGCGCTGGGATCATTGGGTCGAATCCGGTTTGATGCCGATTGGCTTGATGCTGCTCACTCTCGGCATTTATCACTGGCACAAAGAGCAGCTCAGCATTACTGAGCAGCTGCGTAAACGCGAACAATTATTTCGCGAACATCGCGGGCTGGATTTCACCACCAATCTCAATGGTGCAGATTATTTGCGCAAGCAATTAACCCAAACACTCGCGGCACAAGACCAGGCAACTACAACCCTGGCGTTGTTATTGATTGATGTCGATAACTTTAGCGAAATTAATCGCCGTTATGGCCATCAACAAGGCGATCACTTACTCCAGGCGCTGGGTGAATTGATTTTGCTCAATATTCGCCGTCAGGATTTGTTGTGTCGCTATGCAGGCGATAGATTCGCACTGGTGCTGCCCAACACCGGGCGCCTGGTGGCAGAGACCATTGCCCGTGAAATTTCGGCGGCGGTGAACAACTTTGCCTATAAAACTCATGCCCAAGGCGAAAGTGTGTTTCACTCGGTCAGCATCGGGATTGCATTGAGTAATCCCGAACACAATAGTATGGATAACCCGGCGATGCTCATTGAGCGCGCGACACTTGCCCTGCTATCCAGCAAAGAAAAACGCAATCACACTATTGCTTGTGCTGCCTGATGATCGCCGTGATAAATTCAACTCTCAGCGCCGCGCGCTCTACTGCCGAGCACTATGCTCCCAAGCCCTATTACGAAATTGATACTGCCTTTATTGCGGCGCAACACTGGCCGCTCGCGCTAATTGAATTGGCGCTCAGTCGTGGAGTGGAAGAGCATAAGCTACTGCGCGGTACTGGCATTTTTTGCGAAGACATTGCGCGCAACAATCTGCAGCTGTCACCGCAACAGTGTTTCCAATTAATTCACAATGTGCAAAAGCACAGCGCACAACCAGACTTGAGTTTTTTATTAGGGCACAGATTGTTGCTGGACAATACAGAGGCCGCGACCGTAATACTCGCGAACGCCCACAGCCTGCAGGATGCGCTCGACACGCTTATTGCGCACCCACAATTATTGAGCCCTTTTATTGCGCCGCGGCTGAGTTATGAACAGAATCGCTTGGTCATTTACTGGCAAGATGCTTGCGGTGCAGACAGCGCGCAGATTTTTTTGCTGGAAATGATGGCAACGGCACTCAGTTCTCTCAGTCGCTGGCAAACCGGCACCAGTTTGCCCTGGCAATTTTATTTTACGCACAGCGCCCCTGCATATATTGAGCAGTATCAAGTTCACTTGCACACTCAATGCTATTCAAACAGCAAAGTGCAATTTAATGCACCGGTCAATGCCATGGCGATTGAGCGCTCGCACTTGCACCTTCCCTGGAAAAAATCCAATCCGGAATTGGCCACCAATGCCCGCACCGCAATGACCTTGAATGCGCCGGCAATGCAGCAAGGTTTTTTAGCCGAGACTTATAATTATTTGCACAATAATATCCAGCACGCCCCCAACCTCGAACAAACTGCCGCAGACTTTTCCATGAGCAGCGCCAGCTTCAAACGCAAATTGAAAAAACACTATAGCCACTTTCAAGCGCAATATGATTTGGTGCGGCGGGATTTGGCAATTAAATGGCTAAACCAGGGTGGATGGACCCATGAGCAGGTCGCGCAGGAATTGCATTTTTACGATGCAGCCAATTTGCGCCGCGCATTTAAAAAGTGGACAGGAAAATTACCACAGGCGATGGCACCGCTGGATTAATGCCGACTTAATACTGGAAAAAATAAAATTTTATTTTGAATCACCCATGTGGGCGTGAAGATATTGATTGGGCGTCACCCCAAAGCTGCGTTTAAACATGGCTGAAAATGCACTGGGGCTGGCATAACCCAAAAAGCGGGCAATACGCGCAATACTCTCACCGCGCCCCAAGCGGCAAATCGCTTCAGCGAGCTGCACCTGTTGCACCCACTGGTGATATTTCAGCCCCGTCTCTTTAGGAAATAAGCGAATTAATGTGCGGGTACTGGCGCCGGCCATAGCAGCGAGATCATCAATCGTATGGCTGATGCCGGGAGAGTTCATCACAAATTGGCAAACGGTTTGTAAACGGCGATCTTGCGGCCAGGGAATTTCTACCGCTTGCGTTGCCGCGCGATCTATCTCCATCAAAATCAGTGCAACCAGATGTTCACCCCGCCCCGGAATTGGATATTCAGCAGGCTCCTGCAGCAAACCTAAAATCAATTCGCGCAATAACCCTGACACTGCAATGGCGCGACACTCGGTGCCGAGCGACAGCGGAATATCGGCACTCACATAGAGCGTGCGCATTTCCAAATCGCTCATCATAAAAGAGTGGTGTTCAACATTAGGCGGAACCCAAAGCGCGCGATGGGAAGGGATCGTCCATACGCTGTCCGGTGTTATAACGCGCATCACCCCTTCAACGGCATAGAGCAACTGCGCGCGCGGATGGGTGTGTACCGGAATTTCATCGCCATTGCGGTAATGGCCACTCCAGGCCACGATGGGGCGCGGTACATTTTGCAAAGCCTCAGGACTGCGCTGCTGAACAATACTCATCACATCTCCAAAATCCAGCCAAACATCAACCAATAACTTGTCACTTATTCGACAGTTTATGTCATTTCTGTTTTTTCCTGCGCAGTATACTGCCACTTTTTGTAATTTCTGCGGAGATACCGACCACAATGAGCCAGATGGAGCCCGTTCC
>Ga0247822_10001993_pt1 | contig 12863 bp, 7 predicted proteins | sample 13C_Cellulose_Da_FD_192423 | JGI IMG/M metagenome (GOLD analysis project Ga0247822, IMG submission 192423) | Soil microbial communities from agricultural site in Penn Yan, New York, United States - 13C_Cellulose_Day30 | ecosystem: Environmental > Terrestrial > Soil > Agricultural land | place...
GGATGAACGCGAACTGCAGGAGCAGCACGCCGCCGATCAGCGAGACCGTGCGCAGCGAGACAGCGTCCCGGAGTTCGGCCCAGAAGCCCTGCGGCTCTACCAGTTCTTCCGGCGATCCCTGCCGACCGTGCACGGGTGCCGTGGTCATCGTACATCCTTTTCGAGTTGGTTAAGACGAAGTGCCTAGGGAGGATAGCCATAAGAGTTGACAACTTCAACATGCTGTCGCGTCCAGAGTTCGTCCGCGGCCGAGGTGGATGGCCACCGTCGTCGGGTTCTCCCGCCGGAGTTCCTTCGGCAGCGCGGCGGAGAAGTCGAAAGCTTCGCGCAAGCCGTGCAGCACCGCTTCGGTCCGCTCGGTCGGCAAGGCGATGGCGAACGGTGCGTTCGAGTAACTCCAGGTGACGATCAGCACCGGTACGAGTTGGCGTCCATCGGGAAAGTCGCCGTGGATGTGGCCGAAGTCGGCTTCGCAACGGCGGCCCGGCGGATGATCGAGCGGGATGAAGGTCTCACGCTTCTCGAGCCGACGGTGTTGAAGGTAACGCCGGACTTGATCGTACTGGCCCCTGTAGTCGTGCTCAGCGACGAGGAGGCGGAAGATCTGCGGCGCCGAGTGCCGCTGCTTTGGAGGTGTCTTGGTATCGCCGGCCACGAGGGCATCGACGATGGCCCGGAACGGGCCAAACACCGGGCAAGATCGTGTGACGGGCGGAGGAGGCGGTTCGGAATGCCGGAGAGTTTTCAGCACCCTTTTGGGCGAATGGGTGAGGTGACTTGCAATTTGCTGGATGGTCCAGCCGTCACGGCCCAGCAGTCGGATTTGGGCGTAGTGATCCACCGTTAACATCCTCGCCTCCCTGCGGTAGCATCATCGCCACACGCAGAGAAGTGGTACGGTGTTTCCCTTCCCGGCGCCGATAATTGAAAGCTTCCCGGGGCGCTGACGGAACTGTGACCGTCCGCCGAGTGGCGGGATGTCCAGGGCAACGCCGCGGAGACCTCTCACGAGGCGGGCAGGTGCGCAAGCGCCTGGCCGAGGAGCACCTGAGCGTCGGCAAACGCAAACTCCTGAGTCCGGCGCAGGAATTGTTCCCACGTGGCGGCGTCGAACGCAGGACGCAGACTGGCCTCATTCTGTTCGGTAAACGTCAACGCGCTGGTGTCGAACTCGGCGAACAACTTCGTGAGCTGCGCGGCGACGGCCCGGGTGTGGGCCGGAGCGACGGTCGCGGCGGCAGGTGATGCCGTGGTGCCCGTTGCGAAGGTGGCACGGAGTTCGGCGAGTAACGGATCGAGAACCGCCGCAACCCTCCCTAGCGCGGTATCGACGGCGTCTGCCGGAGACCCATCCCGCAGCAATTGTTCAACGTAGGCGGCGGCAGCTTGCACGGGCCCGGCACCGAGACTGCCGGCCACTCCCTTCAGCGTGTGCGCCACCCGGGTAGCGCTCTCGGTGTCATTCGTGGCCAGCGCCGCACGGATCTGTTCGACCGCGCCGGCCTGCTGGCCTGAGAACTGGCGGAGCAGTTTCGCGTAGAGCTTGTTGTTGCCACCGACACGACGCAGGCCGTCCGCGTGGTCTAGCCCGTCAATCGGCGGGAGGTCGGTCGGCGCGGAGACGCCGGCTGCGGCCGGTGCGCTCGTGCCGTAGGTCGCGTCCTGCGGAACTGCGCGGGCCACCTTGCCAAGGGTGTCGAAGAGCAGCGCCGGATCGATGGGCTTGGCGATGTGGCCGGTCATGCCGTTGGCGAAGCAGAGGTCGCGTTCTTCCAGCGTGGCATGCGCCGTCATGGCGTAGATCGGCAGCGCTGCGAAACGCGGGTCGGAACGGATCTTCGCGGTCGCCTGATGCCCGTCCATCACGGGCATCTGCAAATCCATGAGCACCGCGTCGTAAGGGGGCGGTGTCGGCCCGCCGACCAGTTTGTCAACAGCCTCCCGTCCGTTGTTGACAACGTCCACCTTCGCCCCGACGCCTTCGAGGAGCTCGACGGCGATCTGCTGGTTGATGTCGTTGTCCTCGGCGAGGAGGAGACGCAGGCCCGCGAGGCTAACTCCCTCGGCCGCGGCGCTCGCCACGGCGGCTGACTGATCGCCGGGCTCGGCAAATGCGCCCACCAGCGTATCGACGAGCATGGATCTCGTAACAGGCTTGACGAGGAAGCCGTCGAGATCGAGCTTTTCGGCCTCCTCGCGCACCTCGTCCCGGCCGAACGCCGTGACCATCACGATCGCCGGCGGGTGCGTGAGAGACGCGTCCGCCTTGAGAGCGCGCGCCGCCTGCAGGCCGTCCATCCCGGGCATCCGCCAGTCCATGAAGACGACGTCGTAGGGGGCGGTGGTGTCGGCCTGCCTGACGGCCGCGATGGCCTCCGGGGCGGAGGCGACCGCGTCCCTTTGCGCGACGACCCCCTTGAGCAAGTCGTCGATGATCTCGCGTGCGGCGGCGTTGTCGTCCACAATCAGGGCCCGCAACGTCGTCAGCTTGTCGGGCACAACCCTGCCGGCGCCCTTCTCCCGGCCGATGCCGAGCCAGGCCGTGAAGGAGAAGGTGGTGCCGACCCCCGGTTCGCTGTCGAGCCAGATTTGCCCGCCCATGAGCTCGACCAGACGCCGGCTGACGGTGAGTCCCAGCCCCGTGCCGCCGTACTTGCGCGTGGTCGACATGTCGGCCTGGGTGAACGGCTGGAACAGCCTCCCGGACTGCTCCTTGGTCATGCCGATGCCGGTGTCGCGCACCGAGAACTTGAGCTGACACTTCTCCCCGGTGTGCTGGAGGAGCGCGACGTCAACACAGACCTCGCCGCGCTCGGTGAATTTCACGGAGTTGTTGACGAGGTTGGTCAGGATCTGCCCCAGCCGCAGCGGGTCGCCGACCAGCGACTGCGGGATGCCCGGCGCGACGTGCGCCAGGAGCTCGAGCCCCTTGTCGGTCGCCTTCTGCCCGGTGACCGTCGTCACCGAGGTGATGACGTCGTCCAGGCGAAAGTCGGCGGCCTCGACGTCGAGCTTGCCGGCCTCGATCTTGGAGAAGTCGAGGATGTCGTTGATGATCGCCAGGAGCGAGGTGCCGGCGTTATGGACCTTGCTGATGTAGTCGCGCTGCTTGGGGCTGAGCGAGGTCTTGAGGGCGAGGTGCGACATGCCGATGATGGCGTTCATCGGCGTGCGGATCTCGTGGCTCATGTTCGCCAGGAACATCGACTTCATGCGCGTGGCTTCTTCGGCCTTCGACTTGGCCGCCTTCAGCTCGACCTCCGCCTGTTTCCGCTCGGTGACGTCGCGCACGGAGACGGCGACCTGGATCCCGACGCCGTCCCGCGCCGGCACGGGGGCGAGGGCGATATCCACCGGGAAGAGCGAACCATCCTTGCGCCGGCCGTGCAGTTCACGCAGGGCGCCCATGGCGCGCGTCGAGGGCGAGCGGTGAAACGACGCGCGCAACTCCGGATGGTGCGGACGAACCTCGTCCGGCACGAGGACGTCCACTTTCTGCCCGACCAGTTCGCTGCGCGGGTACCCGAACAGCTTCTCGCACTGCTCGTTGGCCAGGTGGATGACGCCGTCTTCGCCGACGACCAGGAAGGCGTCCGGCGCGCGTTCCAGCACGCTGCGGTAGAACTGCTCGACCTCGCGCAGCCGCTCTTCGCTCGCCTTCAGCTCCTCTTGCTGCGCCTGGTTGTGAAGGTTCCGCCGCAAGATTTCCAGGCTCATGGCCACGACCGGCATCACCTCGTCGAACAGCTTCTGCTTGCGGGCGCCGAAAGGGCGAAACGAGGCAATCTCGAGCACACCCAGCAACGATTCCTTGGCGAGAAACGGCACAGCGATCGACTGCTGTGGCGAGGCGGATCCCAGGCCGGACTCGATGCGCAAATAATCCGGCGGCAGGTCGCTGAGGATAATCGTGCGCCGCTCGTGGGCGCACTGGCCGACCAAGCCTTCGCCCATGCCGAAGCTGTCCGTGGCGGCCGCCTCCGCCAGGCCGAAACCGGCGACGCGCCGCAGCCGCCCGGACTTCTCCTCGAACACGTAAAAGCCCCCCACGCCGCCGCCGACGATCGGCACCAACTCCGAAAGAAGTCCCCGGCCGAACTCGGTGAGCGTGGTCGCGCGCGGCAACCCGCCCACGAGCTTGGCCGCGCTGGCGCTCACCCAGCGGTGCTCCGCCATCGCCTCGGCGCTCTTCTTCAAGACGTCCACGGAACGGGCGAGACTGCCGATCTCATCCGTCGCCTGCGTGTACGGCACTTCCTGGGCGTAGTCGCCGGCGGCAATCGCCTTCACCGAAGTTTCCGTAGCTTGAAGCGGCACGGCGATGCGCTTGAAAGTCCAGTAGCCCAGTGCAATGGTCACGACCATTGCCAGCACCATGCCCACCCACCACTTCGTGCGGGCCTCGCTCGTCGCGGCCACCGTCGCGTGCGTGGCCTCGCGTGCCAGACGTTCGTTATGCTCCGCCCACTCGCCGGCAGCCTTGTGGCCGCGTTCGCCCAGGGCCGGCAACGCCACGAACATCCGATCCAGCGCCCCCTGGCGCTGCCCGGCCGCCGAGAGAGCGATGAGCTGGTTGGCCTCGGCGATCCATTGCTCCGTCAGGTCCCGAAAATCACGCAGCAGCCGGCGGTCGCGCTCGTCCGAAGTCAGCGTGTCGGAGTACTGATCGAGCAGTCGATGCAGTTCCTTCTCGGCGGCCCGAAACGCTGCCAGCTCCTTGGCCCGCTCCTTGTCGCCCGCAGCCAGCAGGTAGTCGCGCAAGTCCACGCGCAACTCTGCGTGCACGCGGGTGATGTTGCCGATGCTCGCCACACTGGGCATCTGCAGTTCGGCGACGTACTTGCCGCGATCCTCGATGGTGCGCAGTTGCTGGTCCAGCAGACCCCCGAGAACCAGGAGGGCCACGAGGGGCACGGCCAGGAGCAGCACGAGGCGTTTGGCGATGCTCATGGAATTGGTCCTCCGCCGGCCATTCCGACCTGCGGCGTGTCGGAGTACTTTTCGCGCACGGCCAGGATTTGCGGCAGAATGGCGACGAACTTCTGGACCAGTTCCGGATCGAAGCTCGTGCCCGACTCGCGCTTGATGAGCGCGACGGCGTCTTCGACGGGCCAAGCCTTCTTGTAGGGGCGCACCGACGTCAGCGCGTCGAACACGTCGGCGATCGCCGTGATGCGGCCGACCAGGGGGATCTCTTCGCGCTTGAGGCCCCGGTGGTAGCCGGTGCCGTCCCACTTCTCGTGATGGGTCAGGGCGATGACCCTCGCCATCGAGAGAAGGCCGTCGGTGTGCTCGCCGATGATCTCGCCGCCGAATGGCACGTGCTGGCGCATGATCTTGATCTCGTCGTCCTCCAATTTCCCGGGCTTGAGCAGCACGTTGTCGCGGATGCCGATCTTGCCGATGTCGTGCATGGGCGCGGCGTTGAACAAGAGGTCCACGTCCTCCTCGTTCATGCGCACCGCCTCGCCGAGCAGGCGGCAGTAGTGCGCCACGCGGACGACGTGCATGCCCGTCTCGTTGTCGCGGAACTCGCCGGCGCGGCCCAGGCGTTTGATGATCTCCATGCGGGTGTGACTGAGTTCCGCCGTGCGCTCGTGCACCATCCGCTCCAACTCGCGGTTCTGATCGTAAAGCGCCAGCTGCGTTTTCACACGCGCCGTCACGATCGGCGGGCTGACCGGCTTGGTGATGTAATCGACCGCCCCCAGTTCAAAACCGTGCGCCTCGTCCTCGACCTGGTTCATCGCGGTCACGAAGATTACCGGAATCTTGCGCGTGCTGCTCTCCGCCTTCAGGCGCTGGCACACTTCGTGGCCGCTCATCCCCGGCATCATCACGTCCAGCAAGATCAAGTCGGGCGGCGGATCGCTGCGGGCGATCTTGAGGGCCTGTTCGCCGTTGATGGCCGCCAGGACCCGATAGTCGCCGCGCAGGATTTCCGACAGAACGGCAATATTGCTCGGCGTGTCATCCACGACCAGAATGGTGGCTTGCATGGATTCTTCCTCAGTCGTGAGCCGAATGCCTGCGGCGGACGGTCCGGTACTACCGGGTCGTCAACGTCATCCGCGACAACGCCGGGTTTCCCGAGCCGGACAAGAGAAACGCGGTGAAGAAGTATCCGGTCGAGCGGGCTGGCCGGGTGGTGCCGCGCGACTCGCCGGACACGAACTCGACGCACGGCCCTTATTTGTAGAACCAGGTGACTTCAAAAGTGTACCCGGCCTTCACCGAGGCCATTTTGAAGGCGATGATACTGGGGTCGTCCGCCATGTAGTCCGTAAGCCCCTTCACGACTTCGGTCGTTCCGGGTTTTCCCGACTCGTAACGAAGGATCTGATAACTCCGGTATTGTTTGCCGCTCGGCAGCAGAAACCAGCGCGTGACCTCCAGCGAGTCTGCCTCGGAGTGAAACGCAACCGTGGTGGAGTTCCCGCCGGGTTGCAGGAAGACCCCGGGCGAGCAGTGCTCGTAGACGACGTCCACGATCTGGCCGTTCGGCACCTTGCTCAAATCCACGCTCACCTCGAACTGACACGACGCCTCCTGCGCGCCCGGACTCTCCACGTACATCCGCCGCAGCCGGGGCTGGTATTGCGAAGGTGGAAAGCGGAATTGCGCCTCCGGGTGCGTCGTGAGCGCGGCCGTGCGAAAGACGTCGTTCGTGTCGTCGTCGGCGTTCCTCATCAGTTTCAACCGGCGATACCCGTACACCAGCGAAGTCGGATCGCTCGGGTTCCACGTCCGCAGATCGAGAATGCGCGAGTCCTGGAGGATGCTGAAGCCTTTGTAGTTCCGCGGCTCGATGCTGCGAACTTCCTCGGAAGGTTCGCCCTTGAACGGCTCGACCGGCCCCACCATTAGTTGGCGCATGATCTCGTAATCCGGGCTGCCCTGGGCCAGGGACACGACGAGGCGGTCGGTGCGCTGGGAAGCCAAGTAGGACTGGACCGCCAGATACGGCAACAGAACCAACACCGAAAACAGCAGGGGCACGTAGACGTAGGCGGTCCAATCCCGAAGGCTTAACAGGCTACTCCAGATCCGGCGCGAGGCCGAGGGTTGCAGCATTCGCGCCTGAATTGTCGAAGGAGAAGTATCCTGTTTCGTTCCGGGAAGCGGAGAATCTGGACCGCCGTTCCGGGGAATACTGGCTGGGGGAACAGGATCCCAGGGCGGGTTGGTGGGCAACTCCGCCCCGAACAGGTCCGGCCGTGACCGACACGCCTTCCGGGCGATGCAGTAGCCGTGGCGGATGAGGCAGCTGATTTCGAGGGGCGAGAAGGAATCGAGGTCCGTCCGGATGTTGGCCGTCTGTCGTTGCACCTCGGGGTGCAAGGCGGTCGCGTCCTCGTGCGGGCCGGCGACGTCGGTGGCGCGAGCGAACACGAAGCCGAACGTGTCCTGAAAGTTATCGCTCTCGAGTTGCCAGACCCGGTCCATGAGGATGTCGCACGAGCGCATGGCGGTGCGGATCAGCCCGCCGGCCCGGCGGTTCAACTGCACTTCGAACGGCTTGCCCACGTCGCTGACCAGGACCCCGTCGAGCGCCTTGTCCCCGGTCAGCAGCGGCGTCAGCCAGCGGAACATGCGGACGCCGAGGTTGTCGAAGACCGCCCCGTCCGTGTACGACTGCTGACCGAACTCGCGGCCGCGGGCGCCGACTTCGCGTCCCGTCAGTTCGAGCGGAGGGAAGAACCCGGGAAATGCCGACGACGCGGTCACGGCCATCGACACGGTCATCAGGCCGACGCGAACCCGTTCGATCTGCGAGCGACCCGCCTTCTGCTGCATCATCCACAGGCCGTCGCGGCTGAACGAGCACAGGCATCCTTCGCTGAGGTTGGTCGCGAGGATGTGCAACTCCGGAGTTTCCGGCAACTCGAACAAGCTCTTGTCGCCGTAGAGGTGTTTCTCGTACCGGCCTTCCAGCAACCCGGTTCGCGTCAACTGACGATTCGACAACCCCAGCAACCGACGCGGCCAGCGCACGAGCAGGCCCAGGGGAAAGCGCCTCAGGATGCGATTACGGACGTCCAGTTGGGTGAAGTCGAGCACCTGCGACACCGCCTGGTCGAACTCCTCGTCCGACCCGGTGTAGCGGTCCCAATTCAGCGCCAGGTGCGCGGCCATGATGCTGCCGCCGGACACCGAGCTGATGTGCGTGACCTGGCGCAAGAGGTCTGCGTCGCGCAAAAAACGGATGAGTCCGAGATGATACAACGTCGCACGAAAGCCCCCGCCGGAAAGGGCGAGCCCGATTCTCTTCATGGGAGACTCACGCACAAGTGCGAGCTTCGTCTTCGGTGAGACCGGTTTGACGAGTCATACCGGCCTCTGACGGAGTCGCTGATGCCACGACGTTTGCCTCGGACGATGCGGCCTCCCTGCCCTCGTCCAGAGCGGAGTTGTGCAACCCGGATCTGGTCCCCAGAGCGGAGTTGGAGCAACTCGCACGTCTTGAACCGGTAGTCGGGAGTCTGGATCGGTTCGCCCGCGGGTTGCGCCCGGGAAGGACATAGAGGGAGGCCGAGTCCGGGTAAGGCACCCGATGCGAGAGATGAGCGACTTGGAACGTGGAGCGGCGCAGGTTCCGGTATTCCAACGACTCGGAAGCTCAGCCTGAGATGCCCAATCTCTCAATGAGCACCCTAACCCCACTCGTCGCACCGTCGCCTGACTCGCGCGATCCGAATGCCACCCGCTCGACGAAAGCCTTCAAGCTGCTTCCTGAGACAGCGGGCAGAGTCGATAGATCCTCGTCGATAGATCCTCACGGACTTGACCAAACAGTACATCCGGGTTCGCAGCCCGCTGTACCGCACCACGGCCGCGCTGGGGCCGGCGTTGCTGTCCCGCCTGATCGCTGATGTTAAACTGTACCACAGATCAAGGTCACTGCCAGCGCCGCCCTACCGAGATGCAGGGTCTTGCGGGTTCGCCGGTGCTGTGGGATCGGAAGGAATCGGTGGTAGTCGTGAGATCGACTTACCCGATTGCACTCGCCATTCCGGTGAAGTCTCCTACTTCTTCGGCCACTTTCCCGGATTTCCACGCCAACCGCAGGGAATTGATCGGTGGTTACGGAGCCGGGGGGATCGCCGCAACCGTTGCCGGCACTGTCGTCGGGGGGAAGAGTTGCGGGTCGAGCCGGGTCAGCAGTTGGCGGATCTGCGGGATTTCCACCAGCGCGGCGGCCTCCCCGATCGCGGCCAGTTCCTTCGACCGCATGAACTCCGTGAGGTCGAAGCCCGTCACGTCCGGGGCGATCACCACGTCCGCCGGCTGCACTCCGAAGGCGTTCAGACTGTGGTTCTGAACGAGCAGGCTGCGGAGGATCGTTTGCAGCGTGGAGGGCCGATTCCGCGGCGCCGGCCCGTCCGTCTTGATCCCGCCGAACCGCTTCTCCATCTTGGCCGTCACGCTGACGGCGATGACGAAGTTGCACCCCATCGAGACGAGCACGTCCGCCGGGATGTTGTTCACCAGCCCGCCGTCGATCAGCGCCTGGCCGTCGCGCACGATCGGGAGCGACAGCACCGGCAGGTTGATGCTCTCCAGCACCGCGTGGACGGCGTCCCCGCGCTGGCGGACCACGGAACTCCCGCTCACCAGGTCGACCGTCACGGACAGGCAGGGGAGGTGGAGTTGTTCGAGCCGCCAGTCACGGAGGTACTCGCGCAGCATCGGGTCGAAGTGCCCGCGGCGGTACTTGTACAGGAGGAACCAGTGGTTGCCGCGGGGCAGCCGGCGGAACAGCCACGACGGCCGCAGGTCGGCGGCGAACCGGTTGGTGGACCACTCAGCTTCGAGGCCGGAGGCGTAGACGATGCCGGTCATGGCCCCGGCGCTGGTGCCGGCGATCATGTCCACGACGATACCGTTCTGCTCCAAAGCCTTCAGCACGCCCAGGTGGGACATGCCGCGGGCCGCCCCGCCGCCGAGTGCCACCCCGATCCGCACCCCGCGGATGTCGTGAACCAGCCGCTCCAGCCCGCTGTCGAGCGACCGCCCCCACGGCGGTTGCGCGGGCGCTTCGGAGATCTTGAAGTCGCGGCAGGCGAGTTCGTGGAGACCCGGCACGACCGGGGCGACGGTCCGCCCGGCCTCCAGGAGCCAGGCGATGCTCAGCTTGTCGCGCCACCCGCGCCCCGCGACGTCCAGTTCGCGCAGCCGGGTGGCGGCGGCCCCGGCCTCGGCCGCCGGCACGAAGTACACGGCCCGGTCGACGAGCCGCATCATCTTCTCGACCTCCGCAGGCGGGATCTGCGCGCCGACGTCGAAGACGATGCGGGTGGCGTCCTGCCACTGGGCCACCTGCCGGCGGACGCCCTCGTCGCCGAGCGGCTGGCCGTTCGGGTTGAGGGACTGGAACCGCACGCCGGGCACCTCCCGCCAGTGGTCCGAGCCGCTGAACACGGCGAGCTTCTCCCCGATCCCGCGGAGGCGGTCGACGAGGCGCTCGGCGGTGCGGCGCGAGGCGGGGGATTCGTGGAGCAACCCGAGCATCACCGGGGCGCGGAGCGCGGCGACGCCGAAGTAGTGCTTCCGCAACCCGGCGCCGTAGGTCTTCAACCACAGGCGGCGCAGGTCCGGGTGCGCGAGGGTCAACTCAACCGCGTGTTCGTAGTCCACCTGGAGGACGGTCGAGGCCTCCAGCGAGAAGACGCGGACGGGGATCGGCTCCTGGAGGCCCCCCAGCATCATGCCCAACTGCTCGCCGCGCTCCATCACGCGGAGCGGGGTCTCCCGCCCCTGGGCGTCCACCTTCACCGACTTCAGCCGGCCGCGGAGGATGAACCCGACGGAGGTGACGGGGTCCTCCGGGTTGTGCGCCACCTCCCCGGCCGCGAAGTGCCGGACCCGTGCGACCGCCAGCACGTCCCGGAGCGCCTCCTCGCTCGCCCCACGGAAGTAGTCGTGGACCCTCAGAAGCGCGGGGATGTCAGCGTTCATGGCGTCGCCTTTCCAGTTCGCGGCGGACGTAGTCGCCGAAGCCGGCCTCGGGTGCCGCGTTCGCGATGTCGTTGATGAGGGCGAGTCGCCGCAGTTCGTCGAACGGGAGCGACCGGTCTAGCCGGCCTTCCGCGTACAGGGCCTCGTCGAGCCGGCCGTTGGCGATCACCCGCCAGTCGCGGAAGACCCGGCTGTTTGGGAAGCGGTAGTACGTGGTGGTGCAGTTCGCGCACAGGCCATGATACCAGCGGGGCCGCTCGTACAGGTCGTTGACCGCCCCGACGAAGTCGAGCAACGCGGTCCGCACCCTGTCGGGGGCCGCGGAGATGCGGTACAGGTGGGCGGTCTGCGGCTTCCCGAACTTCGTCCGCCGCAGGATCACGTCGCGCTCGTCGGCGACGACGAAGACCAGCTCCTGCTGGCGGTACAGGCTGCGGAGCATCGAGAACCCCTGCCCCTTCCGGTACCGGACCTCGATCGAGACGCAGACGCGGCCGTCGGGGCCGAAGTCGAACACCAGGACGGGGTGGCTCATCCACCGCAAGCCCCAGTTGAACAGGATGATGTCCACCCCGCACAGGTTCGACAGGCGGACGGTGCGGGCCTCGTACCGCCGCGTGAAGTCGTCGGGCGAGCGGTACTCGAAGTTGCGGACGTTCTCGATCGTCAGTTCGTCGCCCCGGGTCGTGACCCGCGGCAGCACGGCGACGCTCTCATCCCAGTCGCGCTCGTGACTCGGCTTCTGCCGGAGCCACCAGACGAGGAAGAGGGCGAACGCGCCGAGGAGGGCGGCGAACGGCTGCCAGAGGGGTTGCCAGACCACGAACGTTGCGGCGACGCCGGCGAGCCAACCGGCGGCGGCGAACCGCCCCCTCCGGGTTCCGCCCCACAGATCGAAATAGATCGCGCCGGCCGTCCAGAGCGAGATCGGGGCGGCACCGGCGAGGATCAGAGCGTTAACCGCCCATTCGGATAGCCCGCCCATGACTGATATCTCGGCGACGGGAGGGGGAGTTGTTCAACGGATCGCCGGTCGGCGAATAGCTGGTTCGTTTCGATGGCGGCGCGCGTGGCACCGCCCCCCCCAGTTCCTCTCAGATCTCAGAGAATAGTCGCAACTTCCGAACGCCCGCCCTGCCCCGAACGAACTCCGGCAGCGGTGCGGGGTCGCAAGTGTTGAACCACCCCACCTCCGTCATCTGCCAGCCTTCTGCCCCCCCGGCGAGATCCGCGAGCGCCTCCCGCTGTGGCCCGGTGAGGCGCGACTCGCCCCGGAGATGCGTCGATTCCCGGCGAGCAACCGGGCGAGGGCCTCGTCCGCGTAAGGCCTTGATTGCTCAGGGGTTGCCGTGGGATGGTCACCCCGGGTTGGTTCTCTCGTCGCGTCTGGGTGGCTCCACCAGCGGCACATCCACCGCCTCGACCAGGGAGGCGTGGCGGTTGATCGGCCCCACCCACTCTCCGAGCCTCTCGAACCGCAGCCGGTCGCGGAACTCGGCGTGCGCCCCGACGATCCGGAACCCGATTCCCGTGGCGGCCAGTTCGTCGTGCAGGCGCCTGAGCATCCGCGCCCCCGCGACGTCCGCGTGGGGGTGTTCGAGAGGTTGTGCACCACGCGGCGCAGCCCGGGCTCGCCGTCCACCCGCTGGAGCACCGTCTGCAGGACGTGGTGCGCGTTGAAGTAGACTAGAGCGGTTCCCGAGATGATCTAGCGCTGGCGGTTTGTCGGGGTAGTTTGGTGGCCACTCACGGGAGGGCTACCGATGCGGGCGTACTCGGCCGATCTGCGGGAGCGGGTGCCGGCGGACTGCGACGGGGGGCTGGGCACCCGGGCCGTGGCCGCCAAGTACCGGGTGAGCGAGTCCTGGGTCCGAAGGCTCAAGCAGGTCCGCCCGGCCTCCCGG
>Ga0247822_10001995_pt1 | contig 12855 bp, 9 predicted proteins | sample 13C_Cellulose_Da_FD_192423 | JGI IMG/M metagenome (GOLD analysis project Ga0247822, IMG submission 192423) | Soil microbial communities from agricultural site in Penn Yan, New York, United States - 13C_Cellulose_Day30 | ecosystem: Environmental > Terrestrial > Soil > Agricultural land | place...
ATTGGCAATCACCGTCAGACCGCCCCCCGTGACCGCCCCGGCCACCAGAGCGTACTTGAGCTCGTCGCTGATCCCTTCAACAAGGGAGCCGAGGTACGTCAGCGCGGCGTTGTCCGTGATCGCCGTCAAAGCCGTTGCACCAAAATATAGCGATGAGCCTCCAAGGCTGATGATGAGCGGCTTCAGCCAGTACTCTTGCAGGCTGCCGAGCGTCACCAGACCTGCCAGGAAGAACCCGACGAGGAGACCTTCGCGGAGCTTGAGCCGGTCCTGGTATTCGCGGGTCGCTGTCGCCAGCCCCAGGAACAGCATGAACACCCCCAGGAACACATCCGGGTGATGGGCCAGCCCGACCACGGCCGCCAGGAACAGGCAGTGCAGGATCGTCAGCCACGCCGGGATCGGGCGGGCCACCGCTTCGACCGGTTCAATTGCCGCGAGTTCCTGGCGAAAGGCCCACGCCGTGAGGGCCGTCGAGACCAGTGTGCTGAGGGCGGCCCGCCATCCGAAGTGCGACAGCATGAACCAGGTGTCCCACTCCCACTTCCGGGCCACCATCAGGACCGGCGGCGCGGCGAAGTGCGTCAGGGTTCCGCCGATCGAGACGTTGACGAACAGCAGTCCCAGCAGGGCGTAGGCGAACCGGGACGTGATCTCCCGGTCGAAGTACCGCCGCTTCAGAACGAGCGCCAGGAGCGTCATGGCGGCGGGCTCCGTCACAAAGGAGCCCAGGAGAGGCCCCACGGAGAGCGCTGTCACGAAGAAGGCGGTCTCATGGGGGAGCGGCAGCAGCCGCGAAACGCCGTTCAGGATCCGCTCCGCTAGCGCCACGACGGGCCGGGTGGCGGCGATCACCATCACGACGAACACGAATTTGGCCTCGGTGAAGTTCAGCCCGTCGATGTAGTGAGCCGCCTGCTCGACTGAGCCCGTGACCGCGACGATCCCGACAAACAGCGCAGCAGCCCACAGTCCGAACACGACCTCGGTCTCGGCCAGAAAGTGGAGCAGGTTCTCGGCGATCGAGCCTTCGGGATAGCGGTGGGCCCACTTCGCAAAGCGGCCGACGAGGAACGTGTGCAGAACAGCCAGGGCGAACAGCACCGTCGCCAGAATTTCCAGAGTGGAGGGAGTCATGGCACCATGCGCGGAGAGTCCGATCCGGGCGAGAGGGCCGGTATCGAAAGGGGACGAAGGAAGAGCCAGCGTCGAGGGCCGGTCCGCTACCAGCCGCCGCCATTCGTCAGAAAGAGCTTGAGATAGAGATCGTGCTCAGAAGAGGGGCGCGGTTCCGCCGGGCGGGAGCACTTCGACGGCGTGGAACGGGACCCTCTCATGTCGGCCAGTGTAGCGGCCGGAGGGGGGGCGGCAACGCGGTTCGCCGGTCCGCTTGCGAAGAACCTCACAACCGACAATCGGACCGGGAAAAGGGTTCCCGGTCCTCCGGCCTCGCCCTACGATGGGGGCTGGCAGCAGCCGCTTCGGCACGCTGATCCGACTCACCATTGGGCTCATCGTGAACCGGGACTTCACCACCGAACACGATCTCTACCTGAAGCTCTTCATCACCAATGGAGGCGGGTGGTAGCGCCCGTCCACGCTTCCCCGTCGTCATCCCGCTTCCGGCCCCGCCAGGGATGACTCTGTTGCGCGCCCTCTGACACGGCGCGCCCTCTCTCGCTGTTTCCAATGGGAGATTCCCATGAGTTCTGCGCCGTACTCCGCGTCGATGATAGTCGTGTTCTGTCGCGTCTTCTGGATGCTCTTCGGTCCGCTCCTGTTCGCTCTCTCGCTCTACCACGTGGCGACCGGCGGCCTGGGTGGATTTCGCCCCGCGGACGCCCTCTGTTTGACGATTGCGGCCGCCCTGCCGATCGCCCGCTGGATCGAGTTCTTCGGCGGCGACCCTCGGACGGCCATCGGCGACCCGGCCACGCGCGACCACATCCGGCGATACAGCTGGATCGTGATCCTCGCCGGACTGTGGTTGTGGGTCACGACCCGAGCGGTTCTGCTGCTGGTTGATGACAATTGAAGTCTTCCCAACGCCGATGGCTCGCTCCAATGCCGGGGAATTGACACCAAGCCTTTCTCCAGAGCTCGGCAACTCACGTTGAGTCGCCCGATGAGCATGGTTCTGTCTTCGACGCGGTCGGCGATGTCTCGTTCCCCAGGCGCAACTCTTCAGTCGAACGTGACTCCCGGCGGCACTCCCGCAACCACTGGAGCAGCACCACCAGATCCGCCGGATCGTTGAGGTATCCATGTGCCGCACTCTCCGGCTTGGACTGGATCCGCAACATCACCCCTGTCGGGAACCGGCGGAACACGTCCTCATCCGTTTCATCATCGCCAAAGAACCACAGCCGTTCCGGCGGAACTCCCCACTGTCGCAACAGCGCCGCCACGGCGTCTGCCTTCGTCGCCCCGTGCCGCGGACGAAGTTCGATCACGGCGTGCCCTTTCCGCATTCCAATCGTGGTCCGTGTCTCGATGAACTCGGCGATCGTCGCATGGACCTCGTCCCAGAACTCCGGCGGCGTGGCCCGGACATGGACCGTGAGCGTCAGTGTCTTGTCTTCGATCCAGACGCCCGGGGCCCGCAGCCGCCCTGGAAGCTCCATCCGGCAGACTTCCAACTCGTCCCGGTAAAGCGGAGGCGGAGGGACCACGATCGTCCCGTCGTCCAGTTCCAGACCGTGGTTGCCGGCAAACCGCAGACCGTCCACGGCAACGCGGGGCCGGACGTCCGCCAGCGCCCGCCCCGAGACGACCGCCATCCGAATCAGAGGATCTCCGGCCAGATGTTCCAACAGTTCCGGGATGCCGGGCTGAAGCTGGACCAATTCCGGGCGCGGCGCGATCGGGGCCAGCGTTCCGTCGAAGTCAAAGCAGAGGGCCAGCGGCCCCCGCGCGACGGCGGCCAGATCCGGCTGAAGAGAGAGCCAGTGCCTCATGGTTCAAACCGGTCCGAAATCCGCAGCAGCGTCGAAAGGAACTTTCCGCCCCACCGATAGACGTTGTTCTGCAGCACGTGCTCGCGCATCCGCGACATGCGGAGCGCCTGGTCCTCCGGGGACATGGTCAGCGCAAAAGCGATGGCCTGCGCGACCTCGTGACTGGCAAAGGGGTTGATCCCCACCGCCTGTTCCAGTTCGCGGTACGCCCCGGTGAACCGGCTCAGGATCAGGACCCCCGCGTTGTCCGAGCGGCTCATGACGAACTCCTTGGCGACGAGGTTCATTCCGTCGTGCAGGGAGCTGACGGTCATGTAGTGGGCCAGGCGGTGCAAGGCCATCATTTCCGGCTGCGACTGGTGCTCCTTGATGAGGACCACCGGCTGCCAGTGGGGCTGGCGGAACTTCCAGTTGATCCGCTCGATCGCCAGGTCCACTTCCTCTTCGATCCGCTGGTACTCCGTCAGGTGCGACCGGCTCGGTACGGCGATCTGCAGGAAGACCGTCTTGCCGTGCCACTCCGGATGCTCCGTGAGGAACTTCTCGTACCCCCGCAGCCGCTCTGGAATCCCCTTGGTGTAGTCCAGCCGCTCGATCCCCAGCCCCAGCAGGCGGTTCCCCAGCCGCAGCCGCTTCCGCCACTTCTCCATCCGGGCCGTCACGTCATCCGAGTCCGCCATCCGGGCGTGGGCCTCGGCGTCGATGCTGATCGGGAACGGACGGACCATTGTCGACTGTCCCTGCCGCGTGATCTCCGAATGCTCGTGATCGATCCGCGCTTCCAGGAACCGATCGACGGTGGTCAGGAAGTTCTGGCAGTGATAGCGGATGTGGAACCCCAGCAGATCGTTCCCCAGCAGGCCGTCCAGCAATTCCTCCTTCCAGGGGAAGGGACGAAACATCTCGTGGTTGGGCCACGGAATGTGAAAGAACTGCAGGATCTTCAGATCGCCTCCCCGCTCCTTCAGGAGCCGGGGGAGCAGGCAGAAGTGATAGTCCTGGATGAAAACGACAGCCGGCTCTCCATCCGCTTCCCGGATGACGGCGTCGGCGAAGCGTTCGTTGACGCGGCGATACGTCTGCCAGTCTGCCTCGTCGAAATGCGGCCGGGTGAACGTGACGTGGCACAGAGGCCATAGCGCGCGGTTGGAGAGGCCGTAGTAGTACCCTTCCTCCTCCTCCTTCGTGAGCCACACCCTCCGCAAGCGGTAACGCGGCGAATCCGGGGGGACCTGCAGGCTGTCGTTCTGATCCACGACCTCGGCATCGGCGTCGCCGGCTCCGTGGGCAATCCAGGTCCCGCCGCTCGCCATCATGATCGGGTCGATCGCGGTCGACATACCGCTCGCCGGCCGAAAGCAGGCGATGCCATCTTCGGTGAAGCGGTGGATGTAGGGCTCGCGATTGGAGACGGCGATGAACTTCCGGTTCGAGAGTTCCGCTCCGATCAGACCTTCCAGCCGGGCCCGGTCCCACGTGGTTGCCATCATTCCCAGTCCTCCCGGTGGTTCACCGCCCCACCATGGCGACTCATCCCCTATGCGCCAACCTCTGTCATCAACTTGGACCGAATTCGGAGACGCGGATGTCCCGGAGCAGCATCCGAATCCGCAGCTCCTCTTGGGAGTCGAGGCCGTTTCCTCTGTCGATCGGATCGGTCAGATCGGCCGCGCTGAAGAGGGTCTGCGGGCCGGTCGGCCCTCCCATTCGTTACACTCGACTTTGAGTGCGACTCGAGTTTGATCAGCATTGGAACCGTGATGAAGTCATTGGCCGCCGTCGTCTCTTGGTTCGTGGGAAAGGAAAATGCCAGCATTGCGAAGTGGATTCTCCTTTCCAGTGCTATCGGGATCGTGGCGGGGCTGGGAGCGATCGTCTTTCAGATCTCCAGCCAGGCGGTCTTTCACCACACCCTCGGCAGTCTCGCGCACTACTCGCCCGGTGAGCCGCGAGGAGAACATACACCTTTCACGCACGATGCCGAGTCCCCGTTGTCGCCAGTGATGTTGCTGGTTGTCATCACGCTGGGAGGACTCGTTTCCGGGATTCTCGTCTACACATTCGCGCCGGAGGCGGAAGGACATGGCACCGACGCCGCGATAGAAGCCTTCCACCAGAAGCGAGGCTACATCAAACCGTTGATTCCGATCGTCAAGCTGGTGGCCTCCGCCGTGACCATCGGCACCGGCGGGTCGGGGGGACGCGAGGGACCGATCGCCCAGATCGGCGCCGGATTCGGCTCGTTCCTGGGAACGCGGCTCGGACTCTCGTCTCGCGATCGACGGCTCATGTTGACAGCCGGAATCGCCGCGGGGGTCGGCTCCATCTTTCGAGCCCCCCTGGCCGCGGCGATCTTTTCGGCCGAGATCCTCTATCGCGACGCCGATCTGGAGACGGATGCCATCATCCCTTCGGCGATCTCGTCCATCGTTGGATTCAGCGTCTACTCGCTGAGTCTTCCCGCAGACAAACGGTTCATGCCGTTGTTCGGCAATGGTCTGGGATACTCCGTGACGTCGATCGCTGAGTTGCTTCCTCTCACCTTGCTCGTTGCGGTGCTGGTTGCGGCCAGCTTCGCCTACGTCCGCGTCTTCTACGGGTTGCACGCCGCCTTCAAGAAAATGCCTGTGCCGCCGCAACTGCGGCCAGCGATCGGAGCATTTCTGACAGGCCTTTGCGGGCTGGGCCTCTATGTCACTTCGGGCCGGAATCCTCATCTTCTGAGCGTACTCTCCACGGGTTATGGAGTTCTGCAGACGGCCCTGGAGAATGCGCAGAGCCTGGGAGCGACGACGCTGATCCTTGTCGCGGTCTTCAAGATTCTCACGACATCGCTGACGATTGGGTCGGGAGGCTCTGGCGGCGTGTTCGGCCCGTCAATGGTCATCGGCGGCTGCATGGGTGCGGCCGTAGGGCTTGCAGCACATTCCGTAGTCCCTTCCCTAGCGCCCAGGCCCGAGATCTTTGCGATCGTCGGAATGGCGGGATTCTTTGCCGGGAGCGCCCACGCACCGATCTCGACGATCATCATGGTCTCAGAGATGACGGGCGACTACCGCCTTTTGTTGCCCACCATGTGGGTTTCCACGCTTTGCTTCCTTCTCTGTCACCGCTGGTCGCTTTATGAGAAGCAGGTTCCAACTCGCATGGACTCGCCAGCCCACCGCGGAGACTTCCTTGTGGATGTCCTCGAAGGTCTGCACGTGAAAGACGTCCAGCTCCGACAGCGAGAAACAATCCGCGAATCCATGACGATGAAGCAGATCATGGACGTCCTGCCGACGACGCGTCAGAGCATCTTTCCCGTTGTCGACATGGAGAACCGGGTCGTCGGCGTGTTCTCGATCGACGATGTCAGGTCGTACTTCTTCGATCAATCGATCTGGACGCTCGCCAACGCGAGGGACGTGATGACGACTCGCATCGTGAGCCTGACGCTGGAAGACGACCTGAATACGGCCCTCCGACGTTTCACTTCTGTGAACGTCGACGAGCTGCCCGTCTTGAGCGGGGATGGGGCCAAACTCCTGGGCATGCTCGCCCGCAAGGACACGGTCGCCGAATACAACCGTCGGGTGCTGGCACACCGGGAGGCCGTTTCAGCGCATGCGTAGGCGTACGTGTCTTTCGCATGGGGACTGGGGACCTCCTCGTTTATCGTCCTCTATCTTCCGTACTGAGCGTCCGAGAAGCACGCGCCCTACGAGGTCGCCAGCATGAGCCTCGTCGATCTGGTGGCAGGCGAACATCATCGATGTCGCGAACTGCACGCCGAGCCTGGTCCTCGACCCCGAAACCGGGCTCCTGAGCCACTACTACTATCAGCGTGGATGGGGACTGCCGCGCCGCCGGGTCGTCGACCCCGCGAACGTGTTCGGCCGTCCGTTCCACTGGCCTGCGTCCGAGGTGGTCGCCACGGGAGCCAGGTGATGTTCGACGCGGGGAACGTGAACGCCACCCGTTGTGGCAACAGCCACGCCCTCGCCTTCTACTCTGGCAAAGGCCCTCGACACGTCGGTCCTGGTCCCCGTGCTCCCTGTGCCGCCGGCTGCGCCCGCCGCCAATGACGCTTCGATTCAGCAGTGAAAAGCGTCTCACAATGAAGATATGACGACACAGCCAAACGCCCGCATCGTCAAGGTCTGCCTGCTCGCCCCCCCCAATGGAACGTTCCCTCCACGACTGCAACCTCAAGCACGACAAGTACCGGTCTCTCGTCGCTCACTGCAACCGCCGCGGCAGTGACCGCGCCCCGATGATCACGTTCTCTTCCAGTGTGTGACGGCGACTCCTTGTCTGAGAGTCCAGAGCCGCCGAACTCGAAGTGCGGTCAGGGATGCGACCAGTTCGAGCAAGGAGGTGCTGAAAACGACGAAGGGCGTCTACGGCTGGATGAAATCGAGCGACTCCCACCTTCGCCATCGAAAATTCGATGATTGCCTCGACCTCCGGTGGCCTCTGCAGCGCTGATCCCCCTAAACTCACGAAGCCGAATCTCAGCGACCTCAACATGACGAGTACAACGACCGTTCCACGCGAGCGCGACGCGGGCGACTGAGAAGATTCCTTCCAATCTGCACGGTTCGTCTGGCTTCAATCTGCGAACCCGTTCGGCAGACCGATCGTCAGGGAGAGACTTGCATGCTCCTGCAACCTTCACACGTCGTCCTGGGGCTCGGGGTGCTGCTGGCGTCCTTGTCCGCGAGCCCGCAGGCGGAGTGCGGAGAGGAACCACGCTTCCAGGGCCGGAGTCTGACGTTGTGGCTGAACGACCTCGCCTACGGTCGCTATCCCGACATGGAGAAGCACAGCGCCGCAGTGAAGGCCGTCTGTGGGATGGGCGTGGACGCAATCCCGATCCTCATGAATCGCATCACAACTACGAGCGAGAGCCCGACGCAGCTGTTGCGCAGCGAACTCAAGCGGGACGCGCAGATGCTGCAAGACACACAGACCGTGTCCGCCTTCGAGGCACTTGGACCAGCCTCCCATTCCGAAATCCCGACACTCATCGGTCTACTGGCACCGCAGTATGACGCGGCAGGCGAGTCTCCTACGGAACCGGAATGCTGGCTCAAGTACCGCAGTTCAGATCTGGCCGGAAGAGTGCTTGAGGTCATGGGGGCCGCTGCCGTCAATCCGCTTCTCAAGGCCCTCGAAGAGAAAGACCCGCGGATCCGCTTTGGTGCAGTCGGGGTGCTTGAGAACACTTACCGGCGTTCTCAAGATGACCGGATCGTTCCGGCCATCCTGAAGCGACTGCGAGATGAAGATACTCAGGTTCGATGGGGCTCCGCCCGTGCTCTGGGTTCAATCGGTGTTCTATCGGAAACTTGTGTTCCCGCGCTTGCCGAATGTGTTCGCAACGACCCGGAGGGGAATGTGCGATCCTACGCACTGATGGCGTTGAAGAAGTTTGGTCCGCGAGCCAAAGTCGCTCTTCCGGCCGTGATGGCAGCGACTACTGACGAAAACAGCGATATTCGTTCATACGCGCGCGATGCGGTCAAGGCGATCCAGGCGGACGCACCAGGAACGCGTTAGTGCGAGTCACTCAACTGAATCGTTCCCCCGGGACGACTCGGATACGGACGGACGATCAACTTCGCCATTCGTGCTTCACTTGAAGTGTCAGATTCGGCGTTCTCACGGAAGCGAGCACGCCGATGATCGCACTTGGAGTGAATCATGTCCTAAGATGCCGAAACTGGATAGGCACCCACCACTTACGCCGACGCATAAAGGCGAGGAGGCTGGCAGTGGGACGGAATGGGGCCGTTCCACTCGCGATTCGCCATCACCTCCGGTAGCCCCCTTCATAATTGCCAATCTTCTGCCGAATGCGATTTTTTGCTTGCCGCTCCGTTGATAGCCCTCGGTAGTTTGGATGAAGACGGAGCTTCAGAATTCTGCATGGTGGCGGCTCAAGTCTTCTGCTCTGGGCCCATTCGATGGACATCCCGCTTTGGCCGGCGCGGAACGTCGCCGAGTTCGCGTACTGCCCCCGATTGTTCTACTACATGGAAGTCGAGGGCATTCATCTTTGCAGCGACGACACGGAGGAAGGCCAGCGGATCCACCGACGCGCCGATAAACCATCCCGAATGCGCGCGGAAGAGAAGCCAGACGGAGAGGCACCCCAAACGGTCCGGTCTCTCACGTTGACCGATTCTGAGCTGCAACTCACGGCCACGCTCGATCTGGCGGAGATCGACGGTCTCACCGCGGTTCCGGTTGAGTACCGAAAAGGGCGGCCTCGTTTCGCGCGAGGAGACGACGAGAAGAACGGAGGCGCCGCGGAGCTCTGGCCGACCGATCGAGTCCAAGTCGGTCTGCAGGCGGTGCTGCTCGAGCGAGCGGGTTATCAGGTCCCGCGGGCGGTGCTCTACTACGCCGCCATCCGCCGCCGCGTGACAATTGAAGTCGACGATGCCCTTCGCGCCGAAGCGCTGGCCACGCTTCAGCTGGCCCGCGCTTGCGCGGAAGGCGATCGGCCGCTGCCGCTCGTCAACGACTCCCGCTGTCCGCGGTGTTCGCTGCAACCGATCTGCCTCCCTGACGAGATCAACTCCGCGCGCAGCGCCAATGAAGAGTCACCCCGCAAACTCTGGCCGCCGCGGGACGACGGCATCCATCTCGTCGCGCAACGGAAGGGAACCCGGATCGGTGTTCGCGGGGCCTGTCTCCAAGTCACCGAAGCCGACGGCGGGACTCTCCAGGAACTCCCGCTCGCCGGCGTCGAAAGCCTGTCGCTCCTCGGCTCGGTCCAGATCTCGACGCAGGCACTGCAGACGCTCACCGACCGCAGTGTCCCGGTCGCTTTCCTTTCCGCGGCCGGCCGCCTCGTGGCGATGCTCGATCCGCTCGACTCCGTCAGCGCCGACACGAGGCGCAATCAGGTCCGCCGCTGCGACGATCCCGCCGCGGCTCTCGTCCTGGCCCGGGCCCTCGTCGCCAGCAAGATCCGCAATCAGCGAACGCTCCTGATGAGGAATCACGACACCCTTCCGAAAGTCGCCTCGGACGCCCTCGCGACCGAAGCGGCCCGCGCGGAGTCCGCCCCGTCGATCGACAGTCTCCGTGGGCATGAGGGGCAGGCTGCCGCCATCTACTTCGAGCACTTTGGCGGGCTGCTCAAGGGGGATCTCGGTCCGCTCTTCGACCAGCACGGCCGCCAGCGGCGTCCTCCGCCGGACCCGGTGAACTCCTGCCTCTCTCTTGCCTACACGATGCTCACCCATGAGGCAACCGCCGCCCTCCGCACGGCCCGTCTCGAACCGGCGATTGGAGCCTACCACGTTTCACGTCCCGGCCGGCCCGCCCTCTCGCTGGATCTTCTCGAACCATTCCGCCCCTTGATCGCCGACTCGATGACGATCACCGCCTTCAACAAAGGGGAGCTCCGCGATGGTCACTTCGACCGCACGGCCGCCGGATGCCTCTTCACCGAACACGGCCGCAAGGCGTTCTTTGCCGCGTATGGACGACGGATGACCGACGAGGTGACGCATCCGATCTTCGGTTACCGGCTCAGCTATCGCCGGATGATGATTCTGCATGCCCGCATGATCGCCGCGTGGATGAACGGCGAGATCCCCACGCTCTCGTTCCTCACCACCCGCTGATCCAAGGCCCTGCCATGCGCCGTTGCTTTCTCGTCTGTTACGACATCTGCGACGCCAAACGCCTCCGGCAAGTTCACAAGATCTGCAAGGGCTATGGAGAGACGTGGCAGTATTCGATCTTTTTCTGCATCCTGAAACCGGTGGACCGCGTCCGCCTCCAGACCGAACTGGAAGCGGTGATGAACCTTAAGGAGGATCAGGTCCTGATCATCGACCTCGGCACCAACGAAGAGACCGCCCGCGCGAACGCCGTCTCCCTCGGACAGCCGCAGGATGAGCCACTGGAAAGCGTTGTGGTGGTGTGACGAGTCCACTCCCGCTACTCTCGGCATGAGGATGCAGACGTAGTCCGTTAAAGTCATTCAGGGCAACATTCGCGGCCAGTCTGGGCACAAAGATCCGCACTCCTTTCTTCCATGCCAGAAACACCTACGACGACTCGCGCGTACACACTCAAACTCTCCGGAAATGACGACTGGCGAAAGTCCCTTTGGACGACGCACGTCACGGTCAACCGCGGCGTCCAGGTCTGGGGCGACTGGCTGCTCTCTCTTCGCGGCGGACTTCCCGCTTCGCTCACCGACGCCGATCCGAAACGCCGTATTCTCCTCGCCCTCTCGTGGCTCTCCGTCGAAAGTCCGGCTTCGCTGGTGGACGAGAAGTGGATCGTCCCGGGAGCGACTGGACTTGAGAAACCAGAAACCCGCGCGGCGGCCATCCGATCCCGATTCACGGCGATCCTGAAACGCCGCGGCATCACCGACCTGCAGCCGTGGCTGGACGCCTGCCTCCCCGCCCTGACCGCCCGCATTCGCGATGACGCGGTGTGGGTCGACCGGGACGCCGCCTTCCTGGACCTCGTCAAGCAGACGAAGAACCGGCTCATCACCCCTTGGGCGACCAGCACGCTGTTTGAGCTGCTGGGAGGAGAGGCGGAATTCTTCAAAATGGAGGATGAGGAATCGGATGAGCCCAAAGCCCCGGCCGAGGCCAAGGACTTCGTTCAGAAGGCAGGGGGATGGCTGAGCCGCAACTGGGGCTCAGGGAAGAAGAGCGACGCCCAAGGCATTGCGGACCTGCTCACTACGATGAGCGAAGTGTCGTCAAAGAAGCTTGTCGGAAAGAGCGGCGTCGGGGCGCTTCGCACTCTTGTCGAAGCAATGGGGGGAGAGCCGGCGGGTTCGTCCGGCGAAGATCTGTATTCTTCGCTGAAGCGGACCGTGGGGTGGAAAGGACGGTCCTCCAAGGGGGCGATGGCGCTCGAAAAGATTCGTGACGCCAGCCTCGTCGACGAGGCGACCTGGACCCTCGTTCGGGGAAAGCTCCAGGAAGAAGCGGCTGCCCAGGCGGGAAAGTCCGAGACGAAGGCCGCCGCTCCCGACTGGATGCCGCTGGTTCGTTCCACGCTCGAGAACCGGATCGGTATGCCCTTCCGCATGCAACGCGACCTGACGTGGGAACACGCAGTGATCCTCGACCATGCGCTGCGACGCGTCTCCTCCGCCCACTCCTGGATCAAGCTGGCTGAAGCGGAACGCCGCAAGTTTCAGACGGAAGCCGAACTCGACCGAGGGCTTTCCGCAGAGGCAAAACGCTGGTTGGATCACTACTGCGACGAACGGTCCGAATCGAGCGGTGCGGGCGAAGAGTATTTCATCCGCAAGCGGGCGATCGACGGATGGGAGAAGATCGTCTCCGCTTGGGCCGGACTGGCAAACGCGACTCCCCAACTGAGAGTCCAGGCAGCCCGCGACGTGCAGTCCAATCTCGACGACAACGAAAAGTTCGGAGACATCCAGCTCTTCGAGCATCTCGCGGTTGACGATGCTCAATGCGTTTGGATGTCCTCGGGAAAACCCGATGCCGCCATCCTCAAGAATTATGTCACGGCGACTTCCGCCGCCTTCAACCAGAGACGGTTTAAGGTCCCCGCTTACCGCCATCCCGATCCGCTGAGGCATCCGGTCTACGTCGACTTCGGCAACTCGCGCTGGAGCATCGGATATTCCGCGCTGGAAGAAGTCCAGAGCCGCAAGAAACTGTCGGCGAAGCTTCCGTCCGCGAAAACGGAGGCTGCCCGTAAGAAGATCCAGTCGGACCTGGACCGCCCCCCCAATCTCCACGGCGTCACGCTCTCGCTCTGGACTGGGGACGTGGTCGAACCGAACGAGTTGCGGTGGCACAGCAATCGTCTCCGTCGCGACTTCGACTTCAATCACTTCGGCGAGGATGCTAAAGGGACCGTCTCGCGGGCGGACCGCCTCGGCCGGGCC
>Ga0247822_10001996_pt1 | contig 12850 bp, 8 predicted proteins | sample 13C_Cellulose_Da_FD_192423 | JGI IMG/M metagenome (GOLD analysis project Ga0247822, IMG submission 192423) | Soil microbial communities from agricultural site in Penn Yan, New York, United States - 13C_Cellulose_Day30 | ecosystem: Environmental > Terrestrial > Soil > Agricultural land | place...
CCCCACCCCAGTCCCCGGTACCGACATGCCCTTTGCTCCCCTGCAGAACGACACTTTTCTGCGCGCCTGCCTTCGCCAATCCACCGACCACACGCCCGTCTGGCTCATGCGCCAGGCCGGCCGCTACCTGCCCGAGTACCGCGCCACGCGCGCCCAGGCCGGCAGTTTCATGGGACTGGCGACCAACACCGACTACGCCACCGAAGTGACGCTGCAGCCGCTGGAGCGCTACGCGCTGGACGCGGCCATCCTGTTCAGCGACATCCTCACCGTGCCCGACGCCATGGGCCTGGGCCTGTCGTTCGCCCTCGGCGAAGGCCCGAAGTTCGAGAAGACCGTGCGCACCGAGGCCGACGTGGCCGCGCTGGCCGTGCCCGACATGGACAAGCTGCGCTACGTGTTCGACGCCGTCACCTCGATCCGCAAGGCGCTCAACGGGCGCGTGCCCCTGATCGGTTTTTCGGGCAGCCCCTGGACGCTGGCCTGCTACATGGTCGAAGGCGGCGGCAGCGACGACTACCGCGCCGTGAAATCGCTGATGTACGCGCGACCCGACCTGATGCACCGCATCCTCGCGGTCAACGCCGACGCGGTGGCCAGCTACCTCAACGCGCAGATCGACGCCGGCGCCCAGGCCGTGATGGTGTTCGACAGCTGGGGCGGTGTGCTGGCCGACGGCAAGTTCCAGGACTTCAGCCTGGCCTACACGCGCCGCGTGCTGGCGCAGCTCAAGCGCGAACACGACGGCGTGGTGATTCCGCGCATCGTCTTCACCAAGGGCGGCGGCCTGTGGCTGGACGACATGAAGGACCTGGACTGCCACGCCCTGGGCCTGGACTGGACCGTCAACCTGGCCCGCGCGCGCGCCCAGGTGGGCGAAGGCGCCCACGGCAAGGCATTGCAAGGCAACATCGACCCCAACGTGCTGTTCGCGCCGCCCGATCGCATCGAGGCCGAGGTGGCCGCGGTGCTCGAGAGCTTCGGCCGGCCGCACCAGGGCGCCGGCACCGGCCCCACGCACATCTTCAACCTGGGCCACGGCATTAGCCAGCACACCCCGCCGGAGCACGTGTCGGTGCTCGTGGATGCGGTGCATTCGCATTCCCGGCGGCTGCGCCAGGCGGCCTGAAGCGCTCCCGTTTTTGCAGTTGGGCCGGGGCTTTTGGCCTGCCCCGGCGCCCTTGAGGCGGCGGATGCAACGCCCCGTTCTGGCGTCATGAAGGCGTCAAAAAGCCGCCGACTGAACCGGCCATAACACAAATAATGCCGAAAAAGTCACTTGACACGCCTTACTTATGCACAAAACTCGTGCTGCGGTGCGCCATGAGGCCCGCCGCGGCCAGGCGCCAGACAAATCCTACAAGTGCCTCGTAAGTTATTGATTCATATAGATTTTATTTTCTGCTTTTTTTGCGGGCAGTTTAAGCAAACCCTTGATTTGCAAGGCTTCCGACGGCGCGCAGGCAAACTATCAACAAAGTTATCCACAAAAAGTCTGGATATGTTCCGATGCTCTGTCAAATCAACAACTTAGCGCGCGTTCCGACAGTCCAGCTGAGGAATGGGCGCTAAGCATGGCTTTCTGGCCCAGCGTCGTCGTGGCCACCCCGGCCCACAGCGGGGTGGGTGCCAGCCTGACTTACCGGAGTGAGTTGTCGCTCGCACCGGGCACCTTGGTGCGGGTGCCGCTGGGTGCCCGGGAGGTGCTGGGCGTGGTCTGGGAATGCCCCGACCAGCCGCCCGAAGGCCTGACAGAAGCCCAGACCAAAACCGTGGCCGGCGTGCTGGAAGGCCTGCCGCCGCTCAACGCGCGCTGGCGCCAGCTGCTGCGTTTCGCGGCGCAGTACTACCAGCGCAGCCTGGGCGAGGTGTCGCTGGCGGCCCTGCCGCCGCAGCTGCGCGACCTGAACACCGTGCAGCTCGCCCGACGCCTCAAGAAAAGCCAGAAACAGCAGGCCGCCCGCGCCCCGCAAGCCCCGCCCGACGGCACGGCCACCGACATCGGTCTGGACCTGAGCGACGAGCAGCGCGAGGCCCTGCAGGCGCTGGAAGCCGCGCAGGCCCCAGTGCTGCTGTACGGCGCCACCGGCAGCGGCAAGACCGAGGTCTACCTGCAGGCCACGCAGCACGTGCTGCAGGCGCAGGCCGACGCGCAGGTGCTGGTGATGGTGCCGGAGATCAACCTCACGCCGCAGCTGGAAGCGCGCTTTCGCGAGCGCTTCGAGCCCCTGTTCGGCGCGGGTGCCCTGGTCTGCCTGCACAGCGGCATGACGCCCGCGCAGCGCCTGGCCGGCTGGCTCGCGGCGCACACCGGCCAGGCGCGCATCGTGCTGGGCACGCGCATGGCGGTGCTGGCCAGCCTGCCGGGGCTGCGCCTGATCGTGGTCGACGAAGAGCACGACCCCAGCTACAAGAGCCAGGAAGGCGCGCGCTATTCGGCGCGCGACCTTGCGGTCTACCGCGCCAAGGTGGAAACGGAGGCGCTGGTGGCCGAGACGGGCGATGCGGCGGCGCGCTGCCGCGTCGTGCTCGGCTCGGCCACGCCCTCGCTGGAGAGCTGGCACGCGGCCGACCAGGGCCGCTACCTGCGCCTGTCCATGCCGGCGCGCATCGGCGGCGGCGCGCTGCCGCGCCTGCGCCTGGTCGACATGAACCACCAGCCCAAGGGCGCGGTGCTCGCCCCGCCCCTGGTGGCCGCGATGGCCGAGCGCATCGCGCGTGGCGAACAGTGCATGGTGCTGCTCAACCGGCGCGGCTACGCCCCGGTGCTGGCCTGCCACGACTGCGGCTGGAAGAGCGCCTGCCCGCACTGCAGCGCCTTTCGCGTGTTCCACAAGCTGGACCGCACGCTGCGCTGCCACCACTGCGGCTTCACCGAGCGCGTGCCGCGCGCCTGCCCCGAGTGCGGCAACCTCGACATCGCGCCCATCGGCAAAGGCACGGAACAGGTGGAAGAGCAACTCGCCAGCCTGCTGGCCGACGTGAAGCGCCCCGATGGTGGCCCCGCGCGCGTGGCGCGCATGGACGCCGACTCGACCCGCCTCAAGGGCAGCCTGGAACAGCAGCTCGCCACCATGCACAGCGGCGAGGTGGACGTGCTGGTGGGCACGCAGATGATCGCCAAGGGCCACGACTTCCGCCGCATCACGCTGGTGGCCGGCATCAACGCCGACTCGGGCCTGTTCGCCAGCGACTACCGCGCGCCCGAGCGCCTGTTCGCGCTGCTGATGCAGGCCGGTGGGCGCGCCGGGCGCGACGCGGCTTTCGTGAGCAGCCAGGGCAGCGAGAGCGAGCTGTGGGTGCAGACCTGGACGCCGCAGCACCCGCTGTTCGCCGCGCTGCGCCGGCACGACTTCCCGGCCTTCGCCACGCAGCAGCTGGGCGAGCGCGAAAGCGCGGGCATGCCGCCCTTTGGCCACCAGGCGCTGCTGCGCGCCGACGCGAAAACCCAGCAGGCGGCCCAGGCCTACCTGAACGCGGCCGCGCAGGCCGCCGACGGCCTGCCGCACCGCGACGAGATCACGCTCTACCCGGCGGTGCCGCTGACCATCCAGCGTGTGGCCAATGTGGAGCGCGCGCAATTGCTGGTGGAGGCCGTCTCGCGCGCCGCGTTGCAGCGCTTCCTGAGCGCCTGGCAGCCGGTCTTGCTGGAGTGCCGCGGCCTGCCGCAGGCGCGTGGCCTGGTCCGCTTCGCGGTGGACGTGGACCCCCTCGCGATCTAGAGGGGTCCCCCCGCGCCGCCTGCGGCGTCACCCCCCGGGGGGGGCGACACCTGCGGGCCGGCGAAGCCGGACCCGCGGTGTTCTGGAGGGTGCCTCTTCAGGCGACGAGGATTTCCGGCATCGGCCAGAGCTGCTCCAGCGTGTGCACCACGTCGCGCAGGCGGAAGGGTTGCAGCAGCAGGCGGCGCACGTCCAGCTCCTTGAGGCGCACCACCAGCTCCGCGTCGGCGCTGGCCACCATCACCGCCACCGGAATGTCGACCTCGCAGCGCAGTTCACCCGCGCGCAGCCGCGTGAGCAGCGCCAGGGCCGCGTCGCGCTCGGCCAGCGAGAGCAGCAGGCCGTGGTCCACGTTGCTCTGCATCCATTTTTCGCCCTGGGCGATGCTGGTCGCCTGCTGCAGCCGCACCAGCTGCAACTCGCGGCACACCGAGGCCACGGTGCCGCGCACCAGGCCATCGGGTTCGATCAGCAGCACCTGCGGCCGGCCGGCGCTCACGACACCGCCTCCTCGCGCCGGAACAGCTCCTCCACCACCAGGTCGCGCAGGCCGTTGAGGATGGCCTCGTCCAGTTTGTCGAAATCGCGCGGGCGCCGGTCCATGATGCACAGCGTGCCCACCACCTGCCCGTACGGCAGGCGCAGCAGCGCCCCGGCGTAGAAGCGCACATAGGGCTGGCCCACCACCATGGGGTTGTCGGCGAAGCGGGGATCGGCCAGCGCATCGGGCACGATCAGCGTCTTCGCCATCGCCACCGCGTGGCCGCAGAAGGAAATGTCGCGCGGCGTTTCCTGCACGTCCTCCAGGCCGAAGGACGACTTGAACCACTGGCGATCGTGATCGACCAGCGACACCAGCGCGATCGGCACGTTGAACTCTTTCGCCGCGAACGCCGAGATGCGGTCGAAACGCTCCTCGGGCGGCGTGTCCAGGATCACCAGGTCGCGCAGCGCCTTCAGGCGCTTCGCTTCGTTGTGCGGCAAAGGGGGCTTGATCATGCGGGCTCCTGGCCGGTCATGTGGCCGGCTCGCCTTGAAGATCGGCAGTCGGCCCGAAAACGTGAGACCCGCAAAGCCGACCGCGCTCAAATATAAGTAAATTGCGATATAAGAGCAGGCAAGACTACTGGAGACGACCCGTGCCCCGACTTTCCCTTCGCTGGTGGCTTGCGCCCCTGATCGCCCTGGCCACCTTCGCCGCCCAGGCCCAGCCCGCCGCCGACACCGGCCCGGCCATGACCGTGGAGGCGGTCGGCCCCCACAGTTACTACGTGCAGGGCCTGACCCAGCTGGGCTCGACCAGGAACCAGAACTTCATCAGCAACGCCGGTTTCGTGGTCACCCCCGAGGGCGTGGTGGTGGTGGACGCGCTGGGCTCGCCCCGGCTGGCTGAGCGGCTCACGCAGGCGATCCGCCAACGGACCGACAAGCCGATCACGCACGTGATCCTGACCCACTACCACGCCGACCACATCTACGGCCTGCAGCACTTCAAGCAGCTGGGGGCGAAGATCATCGCGCACAGCGCGTCGCGCGAGTACATCCAGTCCGACACCGCGCGCCTGCGCCTGGAGGCCTCGCGCACCGACCTCGCGCCCTGGATCAACGAGCAGACCCGCATCGTGCCGGCCGACGTCTGGATCGACGGGCCCACCGCCCTGAAGGTCGGTGGCGTGGTGCTCGAGCTCACGCCGGTGGGGCCCTCCCACACGCCCGAAGACCTCACGGTGTTCGTGCCCTCGGAAAAGGTGCTGTTCGCGGGCGACCTGTTCTTCAACGGCCGCCTGCCCTTCGTGGGCCAGGCCAACAGCCGCCAGTGGATCTTGTCGCTGGAGCGCCTGCTGGCCTTCGACGCCAAAGCGGTCGTACCGGGGCACGGCGCCGCGTCCACCGACCCGAAGAAGGACATCGGCACCACGCGCGACTACCTCAGGCACCTGCGCCAGAGCATGGGGGAGGCGGTGGAGAACTTCGTGCCGTTCGAGGAGGCCTACGAGAAGACCGACTGGTCCGCCTTCGAGGCCATACCCATGTTCGGCCCGGCCAACCGCATGAACGCGTACAACACCTACCTGCTGCTGGAGCAGGAGGCGCTGAAGCGGTAAGTCGGCCGTCAAGGCGCCTTGAAGCGCCACCCCGCCTGGGGGGCCATGGCCATCGGCAACGCGGCCTCTCCGCGAGAAACCGTGTCGCGCAACGCATCCCAGACGCCTTGTCCGTGCGCGGCCAGGGCATGCAGCAGATCGCAGAACGCCTGCGCGCTCGGTTCGACCGGCAAGGTCTGCTGCAGCGTCATCACCACCGCCTCGCGCTGCGGGAGCACGCTGAACAGCACATCGCCGCCCGCGCCCATCAGAAAGTTGCTCCACAGCAGGCCCTGCCACAGCTTTTCACGCGGGCCGATTGGCGCCATGCCCAGGTCGAGGCTCACCTGGAAATGCCCGGGCACCAACGGGTCGTGCCGCAGCAGCATGTCCATGCCGTCCACCCGCAGGCTGCCCTCGCCACGCCGCAAGGCATGGCGCTCGGCGATGCCCACGTGGTCGCAGAGCGCGTCGATCAGCGGCTCCCAGCCATCGGGCTGCGTGGACACGGGCCGCCGGGTGCGCCGCAGCGGAGCCAGGGCATGGAGATCGGCCATGGCCTGCCGCGACGGCAGGGCCTGCCAATGCGCCCGCGCGCAGACCAGCAGCTCACGCAGCCAGGCGGCCAGCTCGGCACCCGTGGTCTGCGTGTCCAAGGGGTGGTGCGCGGTGAGCATGGCCAGATCGCCCTCGGGTGACAGGCTCCAGCCCAGGCTGCCGTTGCACGCCCATTCGAAGTTGCTGACCAGCAGCCGGTGCCAGATCCATTCGCGCTGGTGCGGGTCGGCCGGTCCCAGGTTCAGGCGCGCCTGGACCAGGTGTGGCGCATTTTCTGCGTCGTGATGCAACAGCAGCTCGTGCCCGCCCACCTCCAGCAGACCGCCGTCCTGCAGGCGGTGCACGTCCCGCAGGCCGAGGTGTTCGCCCATCTGCGCCAGCACCCGTTCGAGCTCGGAGCGCACCATCGACCCGGCCTACCGCGCAGGCACCCAGGTGCCGGACCGGAAGCGGTAGCTGGGCGCGAGCACGCCCTGGTCCTTCGTCCAGGTGTCGTAGATCGACCCTGCCTGGCACGCCCATGCGGGTTCGGAAAATCCGTTCGACAGGTTGTCGAACAGGCCCGACGCGCCGTGCATGGAAAACACGGCGGACTTCACCAGCAACACCGGCAGGCAGACGCACAGCATCGCAAGCACGCCCTGCACCTTGCCGTCGCCGGTGGCCAGCCAGTCGGCGAAACCGTCGCCCCACAGCGCCCGCACCAGCCGGCTTTTGCCCAAGGACTGGGCCAGGCCCCCATCGCCCCACTCCTTCGAGGCGCATGCCACGGCATACGCCAATGGAATCGTGACCGTGTTCAACGCCAGCAGCAGCGGAAACGCCAGCACGGCCGTGAAAACACGGAACACCCTGGCCAGACGTGGGTGCCTTTGCGCAAACGTGGGCAGGCTCTTCACGGCCTGGACATCCTGGTGCACCAACACCCGCGCCCTCACCGAGGGAGGGTCCTCTCGCTGCGACGACGCGGAGATCGAAATGCCCGAAACATCATCGAAACTCGGCAAGGGGCCAGAGCCGACCTTCGTCGATGCCCAGGTGTTGCCAGGGCTGAGCGCAATGCCCCTGGGGCTTTCCACCTTTTTGATGGAGTCGACCCCGACCTGGGCGCCCCTCCTCGCGTTGAACCCGACCGCGTCCATGAGCCACATCCTCACAACACAAACACAAGACCCGTCCCCATCGCACCGCGACGGGTCCAGCATGAGTGCGCGCCCGTGATCGAAAGTTTGGTTGATGCAGCAACGGCATGGGCCTCGCCGCCAGGGACATCGGCCCATGCTCAAAACAAAAGCCCCGGATTCGGCATCCCGGGGCTTGAACGGATGCCCGAAACAATCAGGCGATGTCGAACCGGTCCAGGTTCATGACCTTGGTCCAGGCGGCCACAAAGTCCTTGAGGAACTTCGACTGGCCATCCGCGCTGGCGTACACCTCGGCATAGGCGCGCAGCACCGAGTTGGAGCCGAACACCAGATCGTTGCGGGTGGCGGTGTACCGCAGCTGGCCACTCTTGCGGTCTTTGCCTTCGAACACCTCGGCCTCGGCATCCACGGGCGTCCACACGGTGTTCATGTTCAGCAGGTTGACGAAGAAGGCATTGGTGAGTGCGCCGACCCGGTCGGTGAACACCCCGTGCTGGCTGCCGTCGGCGTTGGCGCCGAGCACGCGCAGGCCCCCCACCAACGCGGTCATCTCGGGCGCCGTCAGCGTGAGCAGCTGCGCCTTGTCGACCAGCAGCGCTTCGGTTGACGCGGCGCTCTTGCCCGCCTTGTAATTCCGGAAGCCATCGGCCTCGGGCTCCAGCACGGCGAAGGATTCGACGTCGGTCTGGTCCTGCCGTGCATCGACCCGCCCGGGCGTGAACGGCACGTCCGCGGCGACCCCCGCGGCCTTGGCCGCCTGCTCGACACCGACCCCACCGGCCAGCACGATCACGTCGGCCAGCGAGGCCTTGCCCGAGGCTTTCTGGATCTCCACCAGCTTGGGCAGCGCCCTCACCGCCACCTGGTTGACTGCCCAGTCCTTCTGCGGCGCGAGCGCCAGGCGCGCGCCGTTGGCGCCACCGCGCTTGTCGCCACCACGGAAGGTGGAGGCCGAAGCCCAGGCCACCGAGACCAGCTCGCTCACCGACAGGCCCGAGGCCGCGATCCGGGCCTTGAGGTCGGCGATGTCCGCCGCCGTGGGGTTGTGCGTGGCCGCGGGCAGCGGGTCCTGCCAGATCAGGTCTTCCTTCGGCACTTCAGGGCCGAGGTAACGCGCCTTGGGCCCCATGTCGCGGTGCGTCAGCTTGAACCAGGCGCGGGCGAAGGCCTCGGCGAAGGCTTGCGGGTCGTTGAGGAAGCGCTGGGAGATCTTGCCGAACTCGGGATCGAAGCGCATGGTCAGGTCGGTGGTGAGCATCTTGGGCTTGTGCTTCAGACCGGGCACGTGCGCATCGGGGATGATCTCTGGTGCGTCCTTGGCGACCCACTGCCTGGCGCCCGCGGGGCTGCGCTCCTCTTCCCATTCGAACTTGAACAGGTTCTCGAAGAAGTTGTTGCTCCATTGCGCGGGGGTGGTGGTCCAGGTCACTTCCAGGCCGCTGGAGACGGTGTCCTTGCCATGTCCACTGCCGAAGTCGCTGGTCCAGCCCAGGCCTTGCGCTTCGATCGAACCGCCCTCGGGTTCCTTGCCCTTGTGCGATTCCGGCGCCGCGCCGTGCGCCTTGCCGAAGGTGTGACCACCGGCGATCAGCGCGACGATTTCCTCGTCGTCCATGGCCATGCGATAGAAGGTGGCGCGGATGTCCTTGGCCGCGGCCATGTAGTCGCCGCTGGCGTTCGGGCCTTCGGGGTTCACATAGATCAGGCCCATGTGCGTCGCGCCCAGGCTCTTGACCAGGACACGGTCGCCCTCGAAGCGCTGGTCGTCACCCAGCCACTTGGTCTCGGCGCCCCAGCTCACGTCGGTATCGGGTTCCCACACGTCCTCACGGCCCGCCGCGAAGCCGAAGGTGCGAAAGCCCATGGACTCCAGCGCCACGTTGCCCGCGAGGATCATGAGGTCGGCCCAGGAGATCTGCTGGCCGTATTTCTGTTTGATCGGCCACAGCAGGCGGCGCGACTTGTCGATGTTGACGTTGTCGGGCCACGAGTTGAGCGGCGCGAAGCGCTGCTGGCCACGGCCACCGCCGCCACGGCCGTCGGTGGTGCGGTAGGTGCCGGCCGAGTGCCAGGCCATGCGGATGAACTGCGGGCCGTAGTGGCCGAAGTCGGCGGGCCACCAGTCCTGGCTGTCGGTCATCAGCTTGTTCAGATCGGCCTTGAGTGCCTTGTAGTCCAGCTTCTTGAATTCGGCCGCGTAGTCGAACGATTCGCCCAGCGGGTTGGACTTGGCGGAGTGCTGGTTCAGCACGTCCATGCGCAACTGGTTCGGCCACCAGTCCTTGTTGCTGGTTCCGACACCGGAACCGTGGTGGAAGGGGCACTTGGCTTCTGACATGGGGATCTCCTTTGTGGTTGGCGGGGTGAGCCAACGCACTTTAGAGAGCCACCCCGGGGGTGTCAAAACAAAAGCCTGGATGAAGGACATAGGCAGTGCCTATCGAAGCTTCATTCTCCCGTCACGAAAGCTTCAGGTCAGCAACGCCACGGCCCCGGAGAACGTGAGGAAGGCGGCCGCCGTGGTCACGAGGATGATGCGGGCGATGCGCCCGTTGTCGGCGCCGAAGCGCTCGGCCAGCAGCGAGACGTTGCTCGCGCTGGGCAGCGCGGCCACCAGCACCATCACCACCAGCGTCGGCCACGACAGTGGGGCACCCGCGCGGATGGCCAGCCAGCCCACGGCGAGCACCAGCAGCGGGTGCACGAAGAGCTTCATCAGCGCCACCGGCAGGTAGTCGGCCAGGGGCATGGGGTGGTTGGCCCTCATCTGCGCGCGCGCCAGCACCGCGCCAATGGTGAACAGCGCCACGGGCGAGGCCGAATCGGCCAGCAGCCACACCGTCTGCTCCACCGGCTTGGGCAGGGTGAAGGCCCAGGCCGAGGCCAGGCCGCCGAGCACGATGGCCCAGGGCATGGGGTTGGTGAGCACGCCCTTGAGCGCCTTGCGCGTGGCCTCGGCCACCGCCGAGCGGCCCTGGCCCTGCGCCTCGTCCAGGCGCGAGAGCGCGATGCACAACGAGCTGGTGATCACCATGTCCACCACCATGGTGAGGATCACGGTGCCCGCCGCCGACGCGCCGAGCAGGGCCACGATCAGCGGCACGCCCATGAAGCCCGAGTTGGGAAAGGCCGCCACCAGCGCGCCCAGGGAGGCGTCGTTCCAGCGGATGCGCGCGTTGCGCGTGAAGGCGATGGTGGCGCCCACCACGATGAGCCCGCACAGCAGGTACAGACCGGCTACCCAGCCGTCGAGCAGCTGCGCGATCGGCGTGGTGGAGCCGAAGCGGTACAGCATGCAGGGCAGCGCGAAGAACAGCACGAAGCCGTTGAGCCCGGGAATGGCCTCCAGCGGCAGCATGCGCCGGCGCGCGGCCACGTAGCCGGCGAGCACGAGCGCGAAGAAGGGGAAGGTGACCAGCAGGATGTGCAGCACGGGGCCGATTGTCTCAGGCGCCCGTGGGCGGCCCGCGACACCCCGCCCGGTATGATCCAACGCTCTTTTCCCGCCTTTCCCGACGCCCGCCCGCCTCCCTCCATGTCCCACGGCCTGAACCTCGCGCAACTCGAAGCCGTGAACCACCTGGCGGGGCCCTGCCTGGTGCTCGCGGGCGCGGGCTCGGGCAAGACGCGCGTGATCACGCACAAGATTGGCCGGCTCATCCAGGCCGGCCTGGCGGCCGACCGCATCGCCGCCATCACCTTCACCAACAAGGCCGCCGCCGAAATGCGCGAGCGCGCGGCGCAGCTGGTGGGGCGCGACGCGCGCAAGGTGCTGATCTGCACCTTCCACGCGCTGGGCGTGCGCCTGCTGCGCGACGACGGCGAGGTGCTGGGCCTGAAGAAGCAGTTCTCCATCCTCGACACCGACGACATCACCAGCCTGCTCAAGGACTGCGGCGGCACCACCGACGCGGCCACCGCGCGCGGCTGGCAGTGGGGCATCAGCGCGTGGAAGGGCGCGGGCATGAACGCGGCACAGGCCCTCGCTCAGGCCAAGGACGAAAACGAGCGCGTGATGGCGACCATCATGGCGCGCTACGAAGAGCGCCTGGTGGCCTACCAGAGCGTGGACTTCGACGACCTCATCACGCTGCCGCTCAAGCTGCTGCGCGATCACGAAGACGTGCGCGCGCGCTGGCAGAAGAAGATGGGCCATGTGCTGGTGGACGAGTACCAGGACACCAACGCCACGCAGTACGAGCTGCTCAAGCTGCTGGTGGGCGAACGCGCGCGCTTCACCGCCGTGGGCGACGACGACCAGTCCATCTACGGCTGGCGCGGCGCCACGCTGGACAACCTGAAGAAGCTGCCGCACGACTTCCCCGAGCTCAAAGTCATCAAGCTGGAGCAGAACTACCGCTCCACCAGCGCGATCCTGCGCGCGGCGAACAACGTCATCGGCCCCAACCCCAAGCTGTTTCCAAAGACGCTGTGGAGCGACCTGGGCGAGGGCGAGCCGGTGCGCGTGGTCGATGCCGACAACGAGGAACACGAGGCCGAGCGCGCGGTGGCGCGCATCCTGAGCCTGCGCGCGAGCTCGCAGCACAAGGAGTGGCGCGACTTCGCCATCCTCTACCGCGCCAACCACATGGCGCGCCCGTTCGAGCAGTCGCTGCGCCGCGCGCAGGTGCCGTACAAGGTCTCGGGCGGCCAGAGCTTCTTCGACAAGGCCGAGATCCGCGACCTCTGCGCCTGGCTGCGCCTGCTGGTGAACAACAACGACGACCCGGCCTTCCTGCGCTCGGCCACCACGCCCAAGCGCGGCATCGGCCACACCACGCTGCAGCAGCTGGGGGCCTTCGCCACGCAGTACAAGCTGAGCCTGTTCGAGGCGCTGTTCGCCAACTCGCTGGGCACCGCCCTGCCCCCGCGCGCGGTGGCCACGCTGCACGAGTTCGGCCGCGCGGTGAACGACCTGGAGTACCGCGCGCGCCACACCGTGGGCCACGAGGCCGGGCGCGCCTTCCTCACCGAGTGGCTCAAGGACATCGACTACGAGAAGCACCTCTACGACAGCGAGGACAACGAGAAGGTGGCGGCCGCGCGCTGGACCAACGTGATGGACTTCTGCGACTGGGTGGCCGGGCGCTGCGGCGGCAAGCTGGAGGAAGAGGACGGCGTGAAGATCGAGAGCGAGCGCAAGAGCCTGCTCGAGGTGGTGCAGACGATCGCCCTGCTCTCCACGCTGAGCGAGCGCGAGCAGGACCAGAACGTGGTGACGCTCTCGACGCTGCACGCCTCCAAGGGCCTGGAGTGGCCGCACGTGATGCTGGTCGGCGTGAACGAGGGCCTGCTGCCGTTCAAGATGGACGAGGAGCCCGGCCAGAGCGACGCGCAGGCG
>Ga0247822_10001997_pt1 | contig 12848 bp, 13 predicted proteins | sample 13C_Cellulose_Da_FD_192423 | JGI IMG/M metagenome (GOLD analysis project Ga0247822, IMG submission 192423) | Soil microbial communities from agricultural site in Penn Yan, New York, United States - 13C_Cellulose_Day30 | ecosystem: Environmental > Terrestrial > Soil > Agricultural land | place...
CCCATACAGATCCTCCCCCAGAAGGGGGAGGATCTGTATGGGCGACCTCCTCCGCAAGGGGAGGTTCCTCGAGACCGCCTTCCTGGGCCTTGTGCCCAGGATCCAGGGTTCAGCCTGCTCAGATTTTCGAGTTCGGCTCAGGTTTGAGCAGCGGCCGGCATGGGCCCTCGCCACGAGGGCGAGGGAAGCGGGTGTTGGTGGGGCGCGCGATCGGCCGGCGTCTCGAAAGCTGAGAACGTCCCCCTCCGGCCCTTCGGGCCACCTCCGCCAGAGGGGGAGGATCTTGGCGCGTCGGCTGTCGCGGCGTAAGCCCTCGCTCTCCCTCTGGGAGAGGGTCGTTCAGCCTCCGATCCCGCCCAGCACGCGCCGGGCCTGTTCGATCAGGGCGCGGCGGCGTTCGGCGGCTTGCGCGTGTTGGCGCTCGACGGCGGCGAGGTCGGCGGCGCAGTGGGGGCACTCGGTCTCGTGGGGCCAGACGTACTGGTCGCACGAGCGGCAGACCTTCAGCCTGGACGGCAGGGCGCCGCCGGCGGCGGTGCGCTCGCGATGCGCCACGTGCACCTTCGCGGGGTCGCGGACGGGCAGGGGAACGGTCTGGGCGCCGGGTATGGGTTCGCGCACCAGGGCGAACTCGCCGATGGCGAAGCTGGCGGCCGGGGCGTCCTTGATCTTGGTCACCCGCTCGCGCCAGCCGTGCTTGGCCAGGTCGAGCACCCGGTGGTGGCAGTAGGGGTTGTTGCCGCGCTTGCCCAGCAGGGATTCCGAGGTCCAGGTGCAGCCGGCCCGGCAGACATCGGCGTAGTAGCAGGTGCGGCAGTAATCGTAGAGTTCCTCGACGTCGCGCACGCGGCCGAAGGCCATCTTTTCGCTGTGGTGCCAGATGTCGGCGATGCTCATCTCGCGCACGTTGCCGGCGGCATAGAGCGAGGTGGCGAGCGACGGGCAGCCCTTGATGGTGCCGTCGGCCTCGATGCCGATGCCGCCCTGGCCGGCGGCGCAGCCGTTCCAATGGTCGGCCTCGTCGCCGAGGCCTCGCCACATGCGCTCATAGGGGCCGAAATAGCCGACATTGTTGCCGACGATCATCAGGAGGCCGCGCTCCAGCCCCTCGCGATAGAGTTTGGCCAGGAGCGGCATGACGTCGAGCAGCTGATAGGGCTGGAGCAGGAGGTCGGGGTTGTCGACGGCGTTGCCCATGGCCACGGTCAGCTGGATCTGCCAGTGCGTCGCGCCGGCCTCGATGATCCGCTCCATCAGTTCGGGCAGGTGGGCGGCGGTCTCGGCGCCGATCTGGGTGTTGACCGAGACGGCCAGGCCCCGGGCCTTGGCCCGCTTGAGGGCGCTGATCGCCTGGTCGTAGGAGCCGGGCACGCCGCGTACGCGGTCGTGCAGGTCGGGCAGGCCGTCGATCGACACGCCGATTCCCTGCAGGCCGGCCTCGGCGGCTTCGTCCAGGCGCTTGTCGGTCAGGTTGCGGGCGCCGGTCTGCACAGCGGTGCGGATGCCGTTGGCGCGGCTGCGGCGGATCAGCTCGATCCAGTCGCGGCGCAGATAGGCCTCGCCACCGATCAGGGTCAGCTCGCGCGTGCCCAGGGCGGCCAGGTGGTCGATCAACTCCAGCGCCTCGGCGGTGTTCAGCTCGTCCGGACGCGGCCGACCGGCGCGCGAGCCGCAGTGCTGGCACTTGAGATTGCAGGCGAGGGTGACCTCCCAGACCACGTGGACGGGGGTCAGCTCGGCGTAGTCGCGCTCGGTGCGGAAGCGGACCGACTTGCCCTCGGGCGTCGAGCGGGCCTCGGACGCCGAGCTGCGAAAGGCGGAGCCCCGGAAGCCAGGGCGCCGGACGGCAGGGTGTCGGTCATGCGCGCTTCCCCCGAACTTCGTTGGCCCCGAACCGCGAAACGAAGGCGGCGTCCCCGCATGGAGACGCCGCCCGCGGGTCAGTAGCTCTTCTTGCCTTCCAGCTTGGCGATCTCGAGCCGGAGCAGCGGCAGCAGGGTGGCCACGTCGCCGTATTCGTCGAGGTGGGCCTGGGCGGCGGCTTCGGCTTCCTTCAGGCGCGAGAGGTCGCCCGAGGCGATGGCGTCGGTCACGGCGACGCCGTAGGGCTTGATGTTCATGGCGATCAGGCCTCGGCTTTGGCGATTTCGATCTTCAGGGCGGCCAGCAGGGTGGCGACGTCGCCGTACTGGTTGAGGTGGGCCTCGGCCTCGGCCTGCAGCTTCTTCAGCTGCTCCAGGTCGCCGGTGGCGATGGCGTCGGTGATGGTGACGGCATAGAGCGGACGGAAAGACGACATGGTGTTTTCTCCCCACGGGCGCGCCGGTTGATCCGCCGGTCGCGCGGTTGCGTGCTCGGCGCGGTTGGCGCGCCGAAGGTCGTTAAGCTGACGGGCACTGGCGGGGAGCGGCGCGTGGCTTGGCCACGCTGAACGGCGGTGCGGGACCGACCCCCAACGCGTGGAGGGTCGGCCACGTGGCGCACCTTGTCAATTCAGGATTGTATATAGAAGCCGTGTAATCTTTGAGTGTTTTTACACAGCCGGACCGGTCGCGACCGGGGCGTCGTCGCGGCCGCCCCACTCGGTCCACGAGCCGTCGTAGACGGCCGCCCGCGGCTTGCCCAGGCGATGCAGGGCCAGCGACACGACCGAGGCGGTGATGCCCGAGCCACAGGTGGTGGCGATCGGCTTTTCGATGTCGACCCCAGCTTCGGCGAAGACGACCTTCAGCTGGTCGGCGGGCAGCATCGTGGCGTCGGCGGCCAGGATGGCGGCCAGCGGGATGTTGCGCGAGCCGGGGATGTGGCCGCTGGCCAGGCCCGCGCGGGGTTCGGGAACCTCGCCGTTGAAGCGGCCCGCGGCGCGGGCGTCGATCACCTGCTCGCGGCCGGTCTCCAGGTTCTTCTTCATCTGGTCGAAGGACCGGACGAGGTCCGCCTGCAGGCGTGGGGTGAAGTGGCGTTCCTGCGCGGCGGCGGGGCCGTCCTCCAGCGGGCGGCCCTCGGCGATCCACTTGGGCAGGCCGCCGTCCAGCACCACGACGTCCTCGTGGCCCATGACGCGGAAGTTCCACCACGCGCGGGCGGCCGGCAGGATGCCGGTGCTATCGTAGACGACGATGCGCGAGCCGTCGCCGAGGCCGAGCTTGCGCACCCGCGAGGCGAACTTGACGCCGCTGGCCAGCATGTGGGGCAGGGGCGAGGCCTCGTCGGAGATCTCGTCGATGTCGAAGAACACCGCACCGGGGATGTGGCCGGCCTCGAACTCGGCCTTCGGGTCGCGCGGCGTGCCGGGCATGAACCACGAGGCGTCGACGATGCGCACGTCCGGGGCGTCGAGATGGTCGGCCAGCCAGGCGGTCGAGACGAGAGGATCGGCGTGGGTCATGGCTGGCCTTTCGGACTGGCGAACAGGGGCGGCAACTTCACGTGCGCCGCCATTCCGCGCAAGCGCGCCTTACAGCCAGGGCGGCGTCGGCAGGCCCTTCTCGGCCAGGAACTCCGGATTGAAGAGCTTGCTCTGGTAGCGCGAGCCGTGGTCGCAGAGGATGGTCACGATGGTGCGGCCGGGACCCAGGTCCCTGGCCAGGCGCACGGCGCCGGCGACGTTGATGCCGGTGGAGCCGCCCAGGCACAGGCCCTCGTGCTGCACCAGGTCGAAGATCTGCTCCATCATCTCCTCGTCGGAGACGCGGTAGGGATGGTCGATGGCCAGGCCTTCGAGGTTGGCGGTGATCCGGCCCTGGCCGATGCCCTCGCTGATCGAATTGCCCTCGGCCTTCAGCTCGCCGGCCGCGTACCAGTTGTAGAGCGAAGCGCCGCCCGGGTCGGCCAGGCCGATCTTCACCTCGGGCTTGCGCTCGCGCAGGGCCTGGGCCACGCCGGCCAGGGTGCCGCCCGAGCCCACGGCGCAGATGAAGCCGTCGACCTTGCCGCCGGTCTGCTCCCAGATCTCCGGGCCGGTCGTGTCGTAGTGGGCCTGGCGATTGGCGACGTTGTCGAACTGATTGGCCCAGATCGCGCCGTTGGGCTCGGTCCTGGCCAGTTCCTCGGCCAGGCGGCCGGAGTAGCGGACGTAGTTGTCGGGGTTGGAGTAGGGGACGGCGTCCACCTCGACCAGCTCGGCGCCGAGCAGGCGGATGGCGTCCTTCTTCTCCTGGCTCTGGGTGCGCGGGATGACGATGGTGGTCTTGTAGCCGAGCGCGGAGGCGACCATGGCCAGGCCGATGCCGGTGTTGCCGGCCGTGCCCTCGACGACCCGGCCGCCCGGGCGCAGCAGGCCTTTGGCCTCGGCGTCGCGGATGATGCTGAGCGCGGCGCGGTCCTTGACCGACTGGCCGGGGTTCATGAACTCGGCCTTGCCCAGGATCTCGCAGCCGGTGGCCTCGCTGGCCCGATTGAGGCGGATCAGCGGGGTGTTGCCGATGGCGTCGAGAACGTTGGCGGTGACGGGCATGGTCGAAAATCTGCGGCTTCGCGCGAAGAGGCGCCGTTGGAGGCAACGGTAGATCGCGATGCGGCCGCCCGGATCAATCCAGTTTTCCTGAAAGCGGCGGTCGGCGGGGCAGGTTCAGTGTGCGGTCGGCTCGGTCTGGATGACGTTCAGCAGGGCCAGGCCGCCCGCCGCCGCCGTCGCCGCGCACCACGCGCCGCACAGGCCGTCTATGCCCACCAGGCTGTTCTCGACCGCGTCGGCCATGATGCCCTCGGCGACCAGGGACGACGGCTCGCCCAGCAGTTGGTTGTCGTGCAACTCGCGGCACCAGGCGCCGACCGCCTCGACGGGCGTCGCCGCGTCGAACTGCGAGAGGTAGGTGCCGCCGTGGTAGTCGAGGACCAGGGTGAAGAGCGACACGCTTGATGCTCCTCTAGCTGCGCGCCAGGCCAAGCTGGACGACGTTGGTGCGTTCGGTGCGGAAGCCCGCCTCGCAGTAGCTCAGATAGAAGTGCCACAGCCGGCGGAAGCGCTCGTCGAAGCCCAGGGGACGGATCTGGTCCCAGGCCGCCTCGAACCGCCTGGCCCATTCGGCCAGGGTGTCGGCGTAGTCCTGGCCGAAGCGCCGCACGCCGTCCCACGACAGGCCGGCTCTGTCGGTTTCCTGGCGCAGCCGCGTCTCGCTGGGCAGCATGCCGCCGGGGAAGATGTAGCGCTGGATGAAGTCGGTGTGCCGGCGATAGCGGTCGAACAGGTCGTCCTTGATGGTGATGATCTGCAGGCCGGCGCGGCCGCCGGGGGTGAGCACGTCGTGGATCTTGCCGAAATAGGTGGGCCAGTATTCCTCGCCGACGGCCTCGAACATCTCGATCGAGGCGACGCCGTCGAACCGGCCCTGCACGTCGCGATAGTCGATCAGCCGGATGTCGGCCTTCTCGGCCAGGCCCTGGTCGAACAGGCGCTTTTTCGCGAAGTCGTGCTGGGCCTGCGAGATGGTGATGCCGGTGACCTTGGCCCCGACCTCCCTGGCCGCGTACTCGGCGAAGCCGCCCCAGCCGCAGCCGATCTCCAGCACGTGCTTGCCGGGGGCCAGGCCGATGGACTGGGCCAGCGCCTCGTACTTGCGGGTCTGGGCCGCGTCGAGCGAGGCGGCGGCGTCCTTGTCGTAGAGGGCCGACGAATAGGTCATCGTCCGGTCCAGCCACTGGGAATAGAAGGCGTTGCCCAGGTCGTAGTGGGCGTGGATGTTGCGCTTGGAGCCGCTGCGGTCGTTGCGGTTCATCCAGTGGAAGATGACGTTGATCAGGTGCATGACAGGGTTGCCCCGCACCAGGGCCGCCAGCTTGTCGAAGTTCAGCGCGAACGCGGTCAGCACCGCCGACAGGTCGGGCGTGTCCCACTCGCCGGCCATATAGCCCTCGGCGAAGCCGATGTCGCCCGAGGCGAAGGCCCGGCGGATGAAACGATAGTCGCGGACGCGGACCACGGCGTCGGGGCCAGGGGTCTTGCCGTCGATGCGCAGGGGCTTGCCCGAGGGCAGGACGAAGGTCAGGGATCCGATCGCCCAGTTCTCGACGGCGATGCGTAGCGCCGTGCGGAAGGCCGGCGGCGCGGCCCGGAGATCTTCGTCTCGCCAGGAGGCGGGCAAGGTGTCGGTCATCAGCGCTCCCAATCCCTTGAATGGGACAAGTAAGACCCCCGAAAGCCGAACTGTAAATGGGGCTGGTGACCAACGTTCACCAGGGGATCATTCGTCGCCGGAGTCTCCGCGCAGCTGGCGATAGGCCTCAAGCGCCGCGGCCCGGGCGCGGGGATGGTCGACGATCGGCTTGCCGTAAACGGCCCTGGCGCCGGCGCTCAGCCGTTCGGGCGCGGTCCACGGCTGGTGGATCACATCGGCCGGCAGGTTGGCCAGCTCCGGGATCCACTGCTTGACGTAAGTTCCCTTGGAATCGAACTTTTCGCCCTGGCCGATCGGGTTGAAGATCCGGAAGTAGGGCGAGGCGTCGGCGCCGCTGCCGGCCACCCACTGCCAGTTGCCGACATTGTTGGCGAGGTCGGCGTCCACGAGCGTGTCCCAGAACCAGGCCTCGCCCTCGCGCCAGTCGACCAGCAGGTGCTTGATCAGGAACGAGGCGGTGATCATCCGCACGCGGTTGTGCATGAAGCCGGTGGCCCACAGTTCGCGCATGCCGGCGTCGACCAGCGGATAGCCGGTGCGGCCTTCGGTCCAGGCCTCGAAGCCGCGCGGGTTCCGCGACCAGGGAAAGGCGTCGAATTCGGGCCGGAAGTTCTTCTTCGGCAACTGCGGCCAGTTGAACAGGATCGCGTGGTTGAACTCGCGCCAGCCCACCTCGGAGAGGAACTTCTCGATCTCGCCATGCGGGGCGTCGCCGGCCTCGGCGGCGTGGCGGGCGGCGGTCCAGACCTGGCGCGGGCCGATCTCGCCGAAGTGCAGGTGGGGCGAGAGGCGCGAAGTGGCCTCCAGCCCCGGGACGTCGCGGCCCTCGCCATAGCCGTCGACGGGGCCCGACAGGAAGTCGTCCAGCCGCGCCAGCGCGCCGGCCTCGCCCGGCGTCCAGATGGAGAAGCCCTTGGACCAGTCAGGAGCCTTCGGATGCAGGGCCCAGCCGTCCAGCGCGTCGCTGTGGGGCCAATGCTCGGGCGCCGCCAGCCTCTTGGGCGCGGCCTCGACCTCGACATGGGTGAGGTGCGCGCGGGCCGCCCGCCAGTAGGGAGTGAAGACCTTGTAGGGCTGCTTGGAGCCGTTCGCGACGGTCCATGGCTCGTTCAGCAGGCCGGCGACGCAGCTTTCGACGACCACGCCGTCGGCCTTCAGCGTAGTCTTGATCTCGGCGTCGCGGGCGATGGCGGCGGGCTCATAGAGGCGGTTCCAGACGACGCCCGCCGCGCCGGAGTGGACGATCACGTCCTTCAGCACGTCCTGGGCCGGGCCGCGCCGCAGGACCAGCTTGGAGCCGATCGCCTTCAGGCTCTGGCCAAGCGCCCGCAGCGACTTGTCGAGCCACCACAGCGAGGCCGCGCCCATCGGCCGCACGCCGGCCGTCTCGTCGAGGATATAGAGCGGGATCACCGGCCGACCTGTATCGACGGCGGCCTTCAGGGCCGGATTGTCGGCCAGGCGCAGGTCGTTGCGCAGCCACACGATGACGGGTCCGGGGACGCCTGGATCGATCCGCACTTGCACCTTTCCGCCGTTGGGGCCACCTGTGGGCCAAAATCAGCGCCTAAGCCTGTTGGCCTCACCTTTATTCGGAAGTCCCGCCTTGAGTCAGCCCGTCGCCCCCAACGCCGTCGTCGAAGTGAAGACCGAGACCGGCAAGGCCGTCCGCATCGGCAACGCCGAGCGCCTGACCCTCATCGCCGGTCCGTGCCAGATGGAAAGCCGCCAGCACGCGCTGGAAACGGCCCACGCGCTGAAGGAGATCGGCGAGCGCCTGGGTGTCGGCCTGATCTACAAGACCAGCTACGACAAGGCCAACCGCACCTCGGCCACGGCCGCGCGCGGTATCGGCCTCTTCGACAGCCTGCCGATCTTCCAGGAGATCCGTGAGGTCACGGGCCTGCCGACCCTGACCGACGTGCACGAGATCAGCCACTGCGATCCGGTGGCCGAGGCCGTCGACGTGATCCAGATCCCGGCCTTCCTGTGCCGCCAGACCGATCTCCTGCTCGCCGCCGCCAAGACCGGCCGGGCGATCAACATCAAGAAGGGCCAGTTCCTGGCCCCGTGGGACATGAAGAACGTCATCGCCAAGGTCACCGGCGCGGGCAATCCCAACGTCATGGCCTGCGAACGCGGCGCCTCGTTCGGCTACAACACCCTGGTCTCGGACATGCGCAGTCTGCCGATCATGAAGGAGATCGGCTGCCCGGTGGTGTTCGACGCCACCCACAGTGTGCAGCAGCCGGGCGGGCAGGGCACGTCGTCGGGCGGTCAGCGCGAGTTCGTGCCGGTGCTGGCCCGCGCCGCCGTCTCGATCGGCGTGGCCATGGTGTTCATGGAAACTCACCCCGACCCCGACCACGCCCCTTCGGATGGCCCCAACATGGTGCCGCTGAGCCAGTTCGAGGGCCTGGTGGCCGAGCTGCTCGAGTTCGACGCCCTGGCCAAGCGCAAGCTGGCGGCTTGATTTAAGCGGAGGGTGAGGGGGGACGCCGTCGGCCGTCGTGCCGGCACGCCGTCTTCGGTCCCTAGCCCCTCATCCTCCCACGCCTGCGGCGCGGGCCCCTCCTTCTCCCTCTGGGAGAAGGTTGTCCTGGGCTTGCCCCTCCATCCTCCTGTGCCATAACCCGCCCATGTCCAGACGCATCGTTCTCGTCACCGGCGGCGCCGGGTTCATCGGCTCCAACATCGTCGCCAGGCTCTGCGAGGATCCGGCGCTCGACGTCGTGGTCTGCGACTGGCTGGGCGAGGCGGCGCAGGGCAAGTGGCGCAACATCGCCAAGCATCCGATCGCCGACTTCGTCGCGCCCGAGCAACTGTTCGGCTGGCTGGCCGAGCGCGGCGCCGAGGTCGAGCTGGTGATCCACATGGGCGCCATCTCATCGACGACCGAGCCGGACGCCGACCTGATCGTGCAGTCCAACTTCGTGCTGTCGCGCGACATCTGGCGCTGGTGCGCCAGGAACGGCACGCGGCTGATCTACGCCTCGTCGGCCGCCACCTATGGGGACGGCGCGCAGGGCTTCGACGGCAAGGACGACATCGACACCCTGATGAGCCTGCGCCCGCTGAACGCCTATGGCTGGTCCAAGGCGCTGTTCGACGTTTTCGCCGTGCGCGAGGCGGCTCGCGGCCACGCCCCGCCGCAATGGGCGGGGCTGAAGTTCTTCAACGTCTACGGCCCCAACGAGGACCACAAGGGCGGCATGAAGTCGGTGGTCTGCCAGATCTGGCCGAAGATCCAGGCGGGCGAGGGCGTGCGCCTCTTCAAGTCGCATCACCCGGACTACGAGGACGGCGGCCAGCTCCGCGACTTCGTCTATGTGCGCGACGTGGCCGACGTGATCGCCTGGCTTGCCAAGAGCCCGCACGTCAACGGCGTCTATAACCTGGGCTCGGGCAAGGCCCGCTCGTTCAAGGACCTGGCCGAGGCGACGTTCAGCGCTATCGCTCGCGAGCCCGAGATAACCTACTTCGACATGCCCGAAGTGCTGCGGGGCAAGTACCAGTACTTCACGCAGGCCGACATGAGCCGCCTGCGGGCGGCCGGCTACAACGCCCCGATGACCTCGCTTGAGGATGGCGTCGCCGACTATGTGGCCGGGTTTCTCAACACCGACGATCCTTATCGCTGACACGTCGCTGTGGTTGACCAAGGGGCACGCTTGCGGACCCCTGCCGCGCGCGTAACCTGAACCCTGATAAGTCGCCGAAACGGGCGTCGGTCAGGGAGTGGAACATGGTCGGCATCGCCGCCTGGGGCGCCTATGCGCCGCGTCTTCGCCTCAGCCGCAAGGCCGTCGTCGCCGCCAACGCCTGGGTCGCGCCCGGCCTGGCGGGCAAGGCCAGGGGCGAGCGCTCGATGGCCAACTGGGACGAGGACGCCCTGACCATGGCCGTCGAGGCCGCCCGTGACGCCCTCGGCGTGGAAGACGAGGGCCGGGCGGCGATCGAGACGGCGATCTTCGCCTCGACGACCGCGCCCTTCGCCGATCGCCAGAACGCCGGGATCCTGGCCGCGGCCCTGACGCTGGAACCTTCGATCGCCTCGGCCGACGTCACCGGCTCGCAGCGCTGCGGCCTCACCGCGCTGGGCCAGGCGCTCGATGCGGCCGCTTCCGGCAAGCGCGTCCTGGTGGCCGCCAGCGAGCATCGCCGGGCCCGTGCGGCCTCGCCGCAGGAACTCGATTTCGGCGACGCGGCGGCGGCTTTCGTCGTCTCGCCCGACGGCGGCGCGGCGACGTTCCTGGGGCGGGGGACGGTGACCGACGACTTCGTCGACCACTTCCGCGGCTCGGACGCGGAGTTCGACTATGCCTGGGAGGAGCGCTGGATCCGCGACGAAGGCATCGTCAAGCTGGTCCCGCCAGCGGTGCGCGACGCCCTGGAAGCGGCGGGCGTCACGGCCGCCGAGGTCGACCATTTCTGTTTCCCGTCGGTGTTTCCGGGAATGGGCGCGACCCTGGCCAAGGGGCTGGGCATCCGTCCCGAGGCCGTTCGCGACACGCTCGCCGCCCAGTTGGGCGAGGCCGGCTGCGCCCACGGGCCGCTGCTGCTGGTCCACGCCCTGGAGGAGGCGCAGCCCGGCCAGATCGTGCTGGTCGCCCAGTTCGGCCAGGGCGCGGAGGCGCTGGTTTTCCGCGCCGGCGGCGAGATCGGCTCGGCTCGGCCCGCGCGCGGCGTGACCGGCTCGCTCGCCGATCGCCAGGAAGAGACCAACTACCTGAAGTTCCTCGTCTTCAACGACCTCGTCGAATGGGACAGGGGCATGCGGGCCGAGAAGGACAACAAGACGGCCCTGACCACCCTCTATCGCAACCGCGACCAGATCCTGGGCCTGGTCGGCGGCCGCTGCCGCGAGACCGGCGTCGTGCAGTTCCCGCGCACGCGCATTTCGGTGGCGCCCAACAACCCGGCCGTCGACACCCAGGAGTCCTACCGCTTCGCCGAGCGCGCGGCCCAGGTGCTGACCTATTCGGCCGACTACCTGACCTTCTCGATGAGCCCGCCCAACCACTACGGCATGATCGTCTTCGAGGGCGGCGGGCGGATCATGCTCGACATCACCGACGTCGCACCCGGCGAGGTCGAGACCGGCCTGCCGGTGAAGATGGTCTTCCGGATCAAGGATCGTGACGAGAAGCGCGGCTTCGTGCGCTACTTCTGGAAGGCCGCGCCGGACCGTTCGGCGCTGGCGGCGACCTCGGCCCAGGCGGCGGAGTAAGGCGGTGTCAGAGCACGCGCTTGACGTCGGTTGCGGCGAAGTCCTCGCCCTTGAACAGCAGGGGCAGGTCGCGCGCCTTGGCCAGGCCGTAGGCGAAACAGTCGCCGAAGTTCAGGCCGTGGCGGCCTTGGCTGAAACGCCGATAGGCGTCTTTAGCGGTTGCCAGCAGGTGTTCATCAAACGCGACGACCGTCAGGTTGAGGTCCGCGACCAGAGCCTCGAAATCCTCTGCCGCCTTCGCGCCGAAGCGGCGATGAATGACGATGTAGGCCTCCAGACGCGTTGGCGCGGCGACCAGCGGCTTTTCAGTTCCGACGATCGTCTGGAGAAAGGCTTCGCCCTCGGGTTCTCGCTGGAAGATCGCGATCAGGGCCGAGGTGTCGACGACTATCACTTCGGCAGGCCGTCGGCGTCGTATAGCAGCTCTTCGTCAGAGCCTTCGCGCAGCACGCGGGCGGCGGCGACGCGATCCTGGATAGCCCGGATGCGCGCCAGCCGCGCCTCAAGATCATCCACCTTTTCAGGCGTGCGCTCCAGGCGCTCACGCAGCGCCACGACGACGGCTTCGGTCAGGGTTTCTCCCGTCCGTTCAGTCAGTTGCCGGGCCAGCCGGTCGGCCTCGGCGTTGCGGATATAGAGGCTCATGGCTCCGTATATACACCCGATCAATACGCCCGAGAAGTGAGCTAGGGAGAGACCCCAATGGCCAGCGGCATCCGCGACAAGGTCGCCATCCTCGGCATGGGCTGTTCGAAGTTCGGCGAGCGGTGGGATGCCGGACCCGACGACCTGATGGTCGAGGCCTATGTGGAGGCCATGAACGATGCGGGCATAGAGGCCAGCCAGCTCGACGCGGCCTGGTTCTCGACCCACATCGACGAGATCGGCACGGGCAAGGGCGGCACGCCGCTGTCGATCGCCCTGCGGCTGCCCAACATCGCCGTCACCCGGGTTGAGAACTTCTGCGCCTCGGGTTCGGAGGCCTTCCGTGGGGCGGTCTACGCCGTCGCCGCCGGCGCGGCCGACATCGCGCTGGCCGTCGGCGTCGAGAAGCTGAAGGACACCGGCTATGGCGGCCTGCCGTTCGGTGCGCCGGGCACGCTGACGCCGCAGGTCATGCCCAACGGCTCGGCTCCCGGCAACTTCGCCCAGCTGGCCAGCGCCTACCGGGCCAAGCACGGGGTCTCCAAGGAGGACCTCAAGCGGGCCATCGCCCACGTCTCGGTCAAGAGCCACGCCAACGGCGCCAAGAACCCCAAGGCCCACCTGCGCAAGCCCATCACCGAGGAACAGGCGCTGAAGGCGCCGATCATCGCCGAGCCGCTGGGCCTGTTCGACTGCTGCGGCGTCTCGGACGGCGCGGCGGCGGCCATCGTCACCACGCCCGAGATCGCCCGGGCGCTGGGCAAGCATGACCTGGTCACGGTCAAGGCCCTGCAACTGTCGGTCTCCAACGGCTACGAGAGCCAGCACAACGGCTGGGACGGCAGCCACTTCCACAC
>Ga0247822_10002000_pt1 | contig 12845 bp, 10 predicted proteins | sample 13C_Cellulose_Da_FD_192423 | JGI IMG/M metagenome (GOLD analysis project Ga0247822, IMG submission 192423) | Soil microbial communities from agricultural site in Penn Yan, New York, United States - 13C_Cellulose_Day30 | ecosystem: Environmental > Terrestrial > Soil > Agricultural land | place...
CTCGCCGCGTACGGCTGGACCGACCTGATCCCGCTCGTGCCTGCGTACACGACGCCTCGCACCGACGACGAGAAGCGCGCGGTCGCGGCGTTCGAGGATGCGGTCATCGATCGCCTGTTCGCGCTCAACGCCGAGCGTGCCGCCCAGGAGCGTGCGGCGGAAGCCGCGGCGGTCCCCGCGGCTGGCACGGGTAAGCCCAAGCGGGGCGCGAAGCGGAGCAAGTCCGCGGCGAGCAATGCGCAGCTCCCACTCGGATCGCAGGACGACTGAGCGGAGCGCGAAGGAGAGCGACCGATGAGCGACGTCGGCGAGGCGTACGTTCTCGGCGACGGAAGAGGCGCGCGATCCGCGCGCAGGGAAGGACCGCGGTGCTGCAACTGATTGACGACATCTGGAGCGAGCTGGCAGCGCTGTGCAAGGCGCACCGGGTCGAGCGGCTCGACATCCTGACCGGCTTCCTGGGCTCCGGGGCGAGCCGCGCGCTGGACGCGCTCGGTGTCCGGGCGCGGATCATCGTCGGGCTCGCGTCCGAGACCGCCGCGCTCGGCGCCGCGCAGATCGCCGAGCTCGCGCAGCTGCGGGGCTCGCACGAGGTGCGCGCGCTCGCCGGCTTGCACGCCAAGCTCTACCTCCTCGACGAGCGCATCGTGATCGTGGGGAGCGCGAACTTCACGCGCTCGGGGTTCGAACGGCTGGACGAGCTATCGCTCGCCACCGACGACGCAACCGTGGTTCGCGACGCCATCGCGGTGTTCGCGACGCGGTGGGAGCAGGCGTTCGCGATCGACCCGAACAAGCTCGCACCGCGGACGTCATCGGAAGGTGACGAGCTCGGAAGCGCGCTCGGGACGGCGTGGGACGATCGCACGAGTGGCTTCTCGCCCGAGGTCACGCCGTCGCTCGCGACCGCGAGTGATCCGGCGGTCGCGGGCGGTGAGGTGTTCTTCGTCAACGTCGGCGAGGGGCCACATCGCTGCTGGGCGGACTGCGTGAAGTACGGCTTCCTCTCGGCCGGGCAGGTCTCCGACAAAGGGCGGCGCTTCAGCGACGATCTCGCGCAGCTCTACGAAGGCGCGGAGATCTATGCGTACCTGGTCGGCTGCGGCTACGTCGGTCGCGGCATCGTGACCGGCACGCGGCGCATGGTGAAGGACCACGTGGTCGCGCAGCTCGGCACCCCGCTGCTCGAGCTGCCCTTGCAGGTCCCCAACATCCGCGAGAACTGTGATGACCCCGAGAAGAGCGAGTGGATCGTCCCCGTCACGTGGACCGCGATCCGCTCGCCCGAGAACGGCGTTCTACGGTCGGGCGCCCGCCGAGGTCACGTCGTTTGCCGCCTCCGCGATCCTGAGCTGCGGGCAGCGCTCCGGGCGGCCTTCGAAGCGTAGGCGCTCTCGCACGTGCCGGGTGGGATCCGGGCGCTCGGCACGAAGCTCGCGATTTACGTAAGAACGCAGGCAGTTACGTGAGTACAAAATGCCTTCACTGTCTGCATCTTTGAAGGTAATATGTTCTCATGGCCGATGCGTACGAGCGCGAGGTCGCCATCTTCCGGCGACACGGCGGCCAGCTGCGCATGGCCGATGCTCTACGCGTGGGGATCAGCCGCAAGCGGCTCTACGCCATGCGAGATCGAGGCGTCGTCGCGCCCGTCAGCCGCGGGCTGTTCCGGCTGACGGCTCTCGATTCGCTCGCGCATCCAGACCTCGTCACGGTTGCAGCGCGAGTTCCCCGCGGTGTGCTCTGCCTCATCTCCGCGCTCTCGTTTCACGAGCTCACGACGCAGGTGCCGCACGTCATCGACGTGGCACTCGAGCGCGGGAGCACGAAGCCACGGCTCGACTATCCGCCGACGCACTTCTACTGGTTCTCGGGGCCCGCGTTTCACGCGGGGATCGAGACGCACGACATCGAGGGTATCGGCGTCAGGATCTACGATCCCGAGAAGACACTGGCGGACTGCTTCCGCTATCGAAATCAGCTCGGCATGGACGTCGTGCTGGAGGCGCTCCGGCTCTGGCGAGAGCGTCGTCGCAAGAAGCTCGACGTCCTCCTGAAGTACGCGCGCATGCGGCACGTCGAGCGAGCGATGCGACCCTACCTGGAGCTGATGACGTGACGGTGAAGAACATGGTGGCCTCCGTGCATGCGCGACTGCAGAACCGCGCGCGCGAGGCGAACCGACCATTTCAGGAGCTGCTGCAGTACTACGCGATGGAGCGGTTTCTCTATCGCCTCTCGAAGACGACGCACTGCTCGCGGTTCATCTTGAAGGGGGCGCTGATGCTGCATGTGTGGGATGCGCCGCTGGCGCGCGCGACCCGGGACGTCGACTTTCTCGGGCGGGTGGACAACTCCCTCGAGAATCTCGCGCGGATCGTGCGCGAGGTGTGCGAGGTCGATGGCGAGCCCGACGGCATGGAGTTCGATGCATCCAGCGTCCAGGCCGCGCGCATCAAGGAAGACGCGGACTACCAGGGCGTGCGCGTGCGCTTCATCGGCTTGCTCGGTAGGTCACGCGTGCCCATGCAGATCGATATCGGGTTCGGCGACGTCGTGACGCCCGGCGCGCAGAGCATCACGTACCCGCCGCTCCTCGACTTCCCAGCGCCCGTGCTCATGGGCTACCCGCGCGAGACGGTGGTGGCCGAGAAGTTTCACGCGATGGTCTATCTGGGTGTGTTGAACAGCCGCATGAAGGACTTCTACGACACGTGGCTCCTCGCGACCCAGTATGCCTTCGACGGGGCGATCCTCGCGGCGGCCGTGACCGCCACGTTCGCGAACCGCGACACCGTCATCGATGCCGCGCCGATCGCGCTCACGCCGGCGTTCAGCGAGCAGGCGACCACGCGAGCGCAATGGACTGCATTTCGACGGAGGCTCTCGCACACAGGGTGTCCCGAGCACCTCGGCGACGTCGTCCCCGTGCTCGTGCAGTTCCTGCTGCCGCTCGCGCGAGCGTGCGCCGCTGGCGAGAGCTTTCCGTTCCGCTGGTCCCCAGGTGGTCCCTGGGCGGCGCTCGAAGCTTGATGCGGTTGCACCATCACGCGCGACCGAGCGTTGTACGATAGCCGCCTCATGGGGGCTGTCGAGTTACGAGACTCGCTCGTCGACGCGCTGCGCGCGGATCTGGTCGGGCCGTACGCTGAAGACGAGGTGCTACCGCTGCCTCCGTCGCGCTGGTACCTGACCGGCTTCCTCGTGCCGCGCTCCGTGCGCGACAGCGAGGAGCAGGATCCCGAAGCGGACGAGGAGGTCGCCGCGGGCGACGACGAGACCGAGGAGGAGACGCAGGGCGGGGCGGAGCCCGAGCCCAAGCAGAAGAACCGGCTGCCGGCCTCGATGGGCATGTCGGTCCTGCTGCCGGACGGGGCGAACGACGACCTCGTCACCGCGACGCTGCGGTTCGCGGAGTACGTGATCGACGAGCGCGAGCAGCAGGGCGAGAAGCGCAAGCAGCGGGTGTGGAAGCGCGTCGCGCGCGGGCCCGTGTCGGTCCAGGTGCCGCTCGATCCGAAGAAGGTCGCGAGCGGCGTACGCGTGGACGGCTTCCCGGGGATCACCGTGAAGGGCAAGCTCGCGCGCGCCGAGGCGCCGGGGCTGCCGAAGGGCGCACGCGCGCTGTCGCTGTTCGTCGTGAACGAGCGGCCGATGGGGGAGCGCGGCCCGCACGACGAGACGTTCCTGTTTCAGGTCGAGCTCGCGCTGCAGTTCAAGGAGCTGCTACCGCGGCCCAACCAGCGCGATGGCCAGTCGACCGAGTGGGACGAGCGCGTCGCCGATCTCCAGTTCCGCGACCGCTGCGAGTATGCCGTCGGGCACGGGGTGTCGATCGTCCCGCCGGCGGCGAACGCGGCGGGCATCGTGACCACCGTGACCACGACGTGGATCCCGCGCTCGGAGGTCCGTCGCGTGGTGACGTTCGAGGACGTCAAGGCGACGGTGGCGATGGACGAGCTCGCCGGGCTCGCGGATGGCGCGGCGGTCCGGGCGGCCCTCGGCCCGATCGTGGAGGCGTACGGTGCGTGGATCGAACGGCAACGCGCGCACGCCCTCGACGGCACCCGCGCGCAGACGCGCGATCAGCTGCTGAGCGCCGCGAGCAACGTGCGCGATCGCATCCGGGCCGGCATCGAGCTGCTCGCGTCCGACGCGCAGGTGCTCGAGGCGTTCCGGCTCGCGAACCGCGCGATGGCGTGGCAGGCGCGGCGGCGCTCGCCCAAGGACTACGAGGGAGGCCGCGCGCCGCGCTGGCGCCTGTTCCAGCTCGCGTTCGTGCTCTTGAACCTGCGCTCGATCGCGCTCGCGGACAGCGAGGATGCGAAGGACGTCGCGGAGCGCGAGACCGTCGAGCTGATCTTCTTCCCCACCGGCGGCGGCAAGACCGAGGCGTACCTCGGCGTGATCGCGTTCACGCTGCTGCTGCGGCGGTTCCGCGGCATCAAGGATCCGGACCAGGGGCTCGGGGTCGCGGTCTTGCTCCGGTACACGCTGCGCCTGCTCACGCTCGATCAGCTCGGCCGCGCGGCGACGCTGGTGTGCGCGCTCGAGATGATCCGGCGCGAGCAGCCGGTGAAGCTCGGCGACGTGCGGTTCGCCGTCGGCCTGTGGGTCGGCAAGAGCGCGACCGCGAACACGATGAAGGAGATCAGCGAGAAGCTGACGGAGTACAAGACAAGCCAGGCCAAGAACCCGGCCTCGCCGTTCCCGCTGACCGAGTGTCCGTGGTGCAAGAAGGCGCTGGGCCCGGACAGCTTCGCGCTCCTCCCGTCGAAGAAGTCGCCGACCGAGGTGGTCGCGGGCTGCCTCGATCCGAGCTGCGACTTCAACCCCAACCACAATCGCGAGGGCTTGCCCGTCCTGTTCGTCGACGAGCAGATCTACCGCGAGCTGCCCTCGTTCCTGATCGCGACGGTCGACAAGTTCGCGATGCTGCCGTGGCGCGGCGAGGCAGGCATGCTGTTCGGGCGTGCGGTCGCGCGCAAGGGCCGCGCGTTCCTGGGACCGATGGACGACAAGGACGCCGCGGCCGAGCGCCTGCCTGCCGGCCTGAAGCCGCCCGAGCTGATCGTCCAGGACGAGCTCCATCTGATCTCGGGGCCGCTCGGCACCATGGTCGGGCTGTACGAGACGGCGGTCGAGGCGCTGTCGACGCGCACCGCCGGCAAGCGCGCCGTCCGGCCCAAGATCATCGCGTCGACGGCCACGGTCCGGCGCGCCAAGGACCAGATCAAGGCGCTGATGGGCCGCGACTCGACGGCGCTGTTCCCGCCGCCCGGACCGAACGACTCCGAGACGTTCTTCGCCACGGTCGATCGCGAGGGCCCCGGTCGGCTGTACGTCGGCGTCGCGGCGCCCGGACGCTCGATGAAGGCGATCCTGCTGCGCTCGTACGTCGCGCTGCTGTGCGCCGCGCAGCGCGCGTACGACCGCGGCGACACCGAGACGGCCGACGGCTACATGAGCCTCGCGGGGTACTTCAACAGCCTTCGCGAGCTGGGCGGCATGCGCCGGCTCGTCGAGGACGACGTCCGGATCCGCGCCGCGCAGGCGGACGACCGCCGCCCGCTCGACACGCCCGCCCCGCACCGTTACCTCGCCTCGCGGACGCTCCAGAAGGAGCCCGTCGAGCTGACGAGCCGCGAGAAGACGCCGGCGATCGCCGAGTCCAAGGCGCGCCTCAACAAGCCGCACGCCGACAAGGAGCACGTCGACGTGCTGCTCGCGAGCAACATGATCTCCGTCGGCGTCGACATCGACCGGCTCGGCATGATGGTCGTCGCCGGTCAGCCCAAGACGACGGCCGAGTACATCCAGGCGTCGAGCCGCGTCGGCCGCCAGGCCCGCTGGCCCGGCCTCGTCGTCACGTGCTTCAACGTCCACAAGCCACGCGACCGCTCGCACTACGAGCAGTTCTGCGCGTACCACGAGAGCTTCTACCGGTTCGTCGAGGTCACGAGCCTGACGCCGTTCTCGGGCCCCGCGCTCGACCGCGGCCTCGTCGGGACGCTGGTCGCGATCGCGCGGCAGCAGAGCGCGACGATGACGCCGCCCGGGGCCGCGATGGACGTCGAGAAGAACCGCGCGCTCGTCGAGCAGGCGGTCCGGACGATCGCGCAGCGCGCGGGCGTGCAGCCCGGCGTCGACGCCGCCGCCCACGAGCGCATCGTCGCGGAGCTGACCAAACGCGGCAACAACCTCGTCGACGCATGGATCTCGATCGTCACCGAGTCGCGCAAGGAAGCGGGCAAGCGCAGCTACTCGCCGTTCGATCGCGCGCGCGACGCCGGCAAGGCGATCCTGTTCACCGCGCTCGACGAGGACAAGCCACCGACCGGCACCGACGAGGCCAAGTTCTGTGCGCCGACCTCGATGCGCGATGTCGAGCCGAGTGTTCACCTGTGGCTGGAGCGCCGAAACCTGGGAGGACGACGCTGATGTCGAGCGGAGGCAAGTGGGGCAAGCAGCGCGCGGGCCTTCAGCCCGATGGCAAGACGCGGACGAGCCAGGTCGTGACGACCTACGGCCCGGGCGCGATGGTGGACCTGCTCGAGCACGCGGTCGTCATCGGTGGTCTCGACTACTGGCACTACGACAAGAAGCGCGGCGTCCCGGTGCTCGCCGAGCCGCGCCTGCGCGACGCGGTGGCCGAGCACCTCCGCAAGCTCGAGCGCGAGCTGGCGCTCGAGGATGCGTTCCGCGAGCCGCCCGCCGGTGACGACAAGGAGCCCTCGCGGTTCGCCGGCGTCCAGGTGCTCGAGTTTCCGCAGTGGTTCGTGTGCCAGAACCCCGACTGCCGCGCCCTCATGAAGTCGGGCCAGCTCGAGCTCAAGGGCGGGCGCTATGTCCACGCGTGCACGCGGACCAAGACGACCGACTGCGTCCCGGTCCGCTTCGTCACCGCGTGCGGTCGCGGTCACCTCGACGAGTTCCCGTGGGTGTGGTTCGCCCACAGGGACGGCGCGCGCTGCTCGAGCCCGAGCTTGCGCCTCATCGAGGGCGCCACCGGCGACTTCTCCGAGGTGCGCGTGCGGTGCGCGTGCGGGTTGTCGGCCCCGCTCTCCGCGGCCCAGGTCAAGGACGCGAACCCGATGTGCAACGGCCGCCGTCCGTGGCTGGGCGCCGAGGGAGACGAGGAGTGCGACGAGCGGCAGCGGCTGCTCGTGCGCACCGCGTCGAACTCGTACTTCGCCCAGGTGGTCAGCGCGCTCAGCGTGCCCGAGCACGGTCGCGAGCTCGAGCACATCGTGCGCGAGCACTGGAAGATCCTGAAGAACGCGACCAAGGAGATCCTTCCGGTCGCGAAGCAGCTCGACGAAGAACTGAAGGTCGCGCTGGCCCCGTACGCCGACGACGACGTGCTGCGCGTCGTGGAGGCGCTCCGCGAAAACAAGCCGCTGCCACGGGCCCCGTTGCGAACGGCCGAGCTCGAGCAGTTCCTGGCGCAGAAGGAAGAGACGCGCGGCGAGCTGCCGTCGCCGACCGAGCAGTTCTTCGCGCGTCGCGCGCGCCTCGAGCACGGACTACCACCGGGCATCTCGGCGCTCGTGCTCGCCCACAAGCTCCGCGAGGTCCGGGTGCAGGTCGGCTTCACGCGCCTCGAGCCCGTCGCCGCGAACCTGCAGGGCGAGTACGACCTCGAGGTGCGCTCCGCCGCGCTGTCGCTCGCGAAGAACTGGCTCCCCGCGAGCGAGGTGCGCGGCGAGGGCATCCTGATCGTGCTCGACGAGAGAGCCATCCACGCCTGGGAGCAACGCCCCGCCGTGCAAGAGCGAGGTGCGCAGCTCCACGCGGGCTACAAGGCGTGGTCGCAGACCGTGCCCGCCGCCCCCGAGTTTCCTGGCGTTCGGTTCTACCTGCTGCACTCGCTCGCGCACCTGCTCGTCTCGGCCATCTCGCTCGAGTGCGGTTACGCCGCGAGCGCGCTCCGCGAGCGCATCTACTGCGCGGCGCACGACGCCGAGACCCCGATGGCCGCGATCCTGATCTCGACCGGCAGCCCGGGCTCGGAGGGCACGCTGGGCGGACTCGTCGAGCAGGGCCGCCGGATCCGCGCGCACCTGCAGCGCGCATACGACCTCGGCATCCTGTGCTCGAACGATCCGGTGTGCGGCACGCACTCGCCCGCTGACGATCCGGCGGAGCGCTTCCTCGAGGGAGCCGCGTGCCACGGCTGCCTCTTCGTGGCCGAGTGTTCGTGCGAGCGCTTCAACCGGTACCTCGACCGCGCGCTCGTCGTGCCGACGATCGGGCACGCCCCGGAGGTCGCGTTCTTCGCGGAGCGCCCGTGACCTCCGACCTGCGACGTGTCTCGACCCCGCAGCTCGAGGCACTCCGGCGGACGGTCCGCACGGGGGCGCTCGCGTGCCCGCTGACCGAGGCGGGCCTGATGGCGCACGGCCTGGGAGCGCTCTGGCGCGACCTGCAGTGGCTAGCTGCGCTCGACGCGCCCGCGATCGAGGCCGTGCTCGAGGCGGTGCTCGGAGAACGGGCGAACCGCAGCGTGCCGCGGCCCGAGCTGGTGTGGACCGGCCCCGAGGCGACGGTCAGCACGGCACGCGACACCGCCGTCGTCGTGCGCGACCTGTTCGCCCGCGCGCAGCGCTCGGTGCTCGTCACGGGCTTCCGCGTCGACGGTGGCAAGTCGATCTTCGAGCCACTGCGGGACGCCATGCGCGATCGCGGTGTCGAAGCGCGTGTGTTCCTTCACCTCGATGACCGCCCCGGCATGACCGCAGACGAGGCAGCACGCGCGGGCGTGGTCGAGTTACTCCGCACGAGCTGGCCCGACGGTGGACCGTACCCCTCGATCTTCTACGACCCACGGACCGTCGCCCCGGGCTCGTCGATCAACCTGCACGCGAAGTGTGTCGTGGTCGATGGTCGCTACTCGCTGATCGGCTCGGCGAACTTCACGCACAACGCGCACGTCCGCAGCATCGAGGTCGGCGTGGTGATCGACGACGTGATGCTAGCGACGGACCTGATCCAGCAGTGGCAGGGGCTCATCCAGGCCGGTCTTGTCGCGAGCGCGCACTTCGAACACCCTTGATGTTCCTGCGCTGCCGGCTGGTCGACGTCGTGCGGATGTCTGGTCTCGTTATGGCGGGGAGACGGAGCACCTGTTCACCCCGCCATGCCAGGAACAGCAGCCGCGATAGCTACTGCGCCCGCATGTACATGACGGTGACAACGTCCCGTCATTACACAGCAGCCGAGCGCCGCCCCACGAACGCTGACGTCGAGCCCGTTCTTGATCACGGCGGCGTTCTTCCCGCGCCTCCCGCTGTTTTGCTTGCTCCGCACGCGATTCCTCGCGAGCGATACGTCGCTGCTCTTGGCGTAGCTGCGCCTCGCGGCGCTTCTCGAGTGGCTTGAGCTTGGCGAACAGTTCTCGCACCTGCTCTGTGTGCTGTGGCGACTTGCACGTATCTCGAACGCTCACGAGCTCGGCGTTGATCTCGTCGAGTAATTCGAACTCGCCCGCGGCGATGGGGACTGCAACGAGCGACAAGCGATGGCCGCAGGTGTCCAGCGCGGCACGATTCTCCACGGCCAACAGATCAGCTTCGAGGCTAGCGGTCCAAAGGTCATCGCAACTCGTCTTGGCGGCCGCCCAGCCATCGCGCGCTGCGCTCGGTATGGGGAGCGGATCCGGTGGTGTTGCACTTCGTGCCGCCGCGACACTCGTGTCGCATTGTGCGCGGCGCCTCGCGAGCCGTTCGGTCGAGAGTCGCGAGAGCGGATTGGCGCTGAGTGCGCCGCGAAGACTCTCGAGTTGCTCAGTCGACAGATGTACCGGGACAACCTTACCCGCCAGAGTGGCCGTCACTTCAGTGCTCGGATCTGGTAGCCCGGCCTCTGGAACGGAGAGTAGCGATACGTCGACGAGACCATGATCGTTCAGATGGCCGGCCACGGAGGATCCGTTAGCCAATTGCACAGACACGTCTACGTTCGCAGTGCGCCGAGCGCGGCATGTTTCCGTTCTTCGTCGCGCCCGCCCATCGATGATGCCGTCATCGTATCTGGAGTCACCGGCGCGAGCCGTATCCACGATACCGACGACTGTGGCGGCCAAGCCGAGGAGGGCAATGGCGGTCGCGTACGTGCGGTACTGCTCAGCGCTGTCCGGCGAACCTGTGTTGCGAATTGAAAGCGCCTCGGCATCGAGGTATCCGTATGCACCGCCCGCCAGTCCGAGTACGGCCAGCGTCCAGGTGGTTCGAGTCACGCCAGGTGCCGCAGTACGAGTCACTGCCCGAACACGGTGAGTCTGCGGGGTGACAATTTCGACACAGGTCTCCGATTGTTTGACGGAGAGTCTCAGGCTTTCACCAACCACGCGCGCCTCGATCGAGTACTCGATGGAGTCCCGGACGAGCTCGTTCCTCATATTCGGGGGAACAGGCGTATCAATGATCACCTCCGTCGAGTGCATTGGTGCGCAACCGACGAGCAGGGAGATAGCGACGAGGATGGAAGCTGGGTGCGGTCTCGCTCCGCACCTATTTCGCCCTGAGAGAATTCTCATCACATACCTACCCCTGGCAATCAGACGGCGCTCACTCCGAGCTCGTTGTTTGACTGCCATCGTTTCCGATTACGGCTTCCTGATCGCATGCGGTCATCGACTGAGAGACGGCATCGGCTGCCGCCGCACAGGATGTCGCTAGCGCTTGCCGCCCTTCGGGTGGAACTGCACTCCATGCCGCTGAGGTTTGGTTGAAGCTCTTTTGAAGCAGCGCGCGTGTGGTTTCTGGCAGCTTCGTGCATCTGGAGAGGCGACCGATTGCAGCTTTGTACTTCGTGCACTCCAAGGGCAGGTTCCGCTTGGTGTCGGAGGGATCGATAACGCCTGGCTTGCCTTCAGTGGAACTTGCGAGCGGATCGACGCTCCGAGGAGCCTGGCCCCCAGACGCATGGCGCTCGGGCGCGGCCTTCGCTCCCGCGCCGGGTTTGCTTGGTGACGCCGTTGGCGGTGCCTGACGGGGACGGTCGGGGAGGGGCGTTGATCGCTGACCCACGAGCCTGGCCTCACATTTCGCGTAGCGGCGCCGGCTCTTGTCGATCGACTGGAGTCGCTCTTGGCTCGCGTCCTCGCCGAGAAGTGGGGTGAGTGTATCGAGTTGGTTGAAGGCGAAGGCAGCCTTTTCTGCGCAGGATCGCGAACGACACTTGCACGCGTACTCAGCATATGTGCTGAATCCTTCATCCATGAACTCGGAGAATTCGCCAGTTCGGTAGGATGAAACTATCGGATACTCGACGAGACGCTTGGTCCCATCGATGCCATCGATCTCGTCGCAGATGACGGTGGCAAAACCGCGCTTCTCGGCGATGAAGAAAATGAAGCCATACACGTTTGCTTCGTGCGCGCTCCGATCGCACGAAAAGCCTCTGTACTTAAGCGCAGTGTTGCAGTGTCCCGTAACTCGCAATCCACTGTCCTGAAGGGATTCGAAGTTGTCGGGATCTCCGCTCCAGTTAGGTGATGGCGTCAGGACCCACTGTGATCGCTCATAGGCAGCGTTTTCGTTGCAACTCGCTGTAGTTCCACCTTTCGCCTTGTCCCCTCTGTCGCCGCAGCCAATGAGGATGAGCCCGAGCCAGAGCACCCACGCATGCCGCATCGGAATTGAAAACGATGAGGCAAAGGTCGTTCGAGTGCCAGGCCGGTTTTGTTCGCACTCACTCCCCGTCACGTCTCCTCCCCAGCGCGGCATGTGTGATGAACCATGTTGCCCGAGAACCGAGCGCGAGAGGAGATGTCTCCTCGACTTTCCTACCAAGCGTCAGTTCGGGTCTTGGCGGCTCAACGTGTGTGCACGAGAGTTCATGGCAATGCCGGATCCGCTCGAGTTCGCGAGGAGAGGGCAATGACGACAGGAATGAGTAAGCAGGTAATCGTCGTCGGCAGATCCGAGGTCAGGAGCATGACCCTGGCTCGCTACGGCGCGATCCTCGGAGCTGCTGACGCCGAAGCGAGCCACGTGTGCTGATTTCGCTCCCAGCACAAGCCGCCGGCGCACGGTGAGCACAACCACAGCACTTTGACGAAGCGAACGCTGAGTCAGCAGCGCGCGTGCCATCGAGGGAGCAAACGCCCGGTTCGATAATGATGTCGCGCCCTAGCGAGGCACTTCATATTGCCGCGTGTGTGCGCGGATAGCATCCGCGAGTTCGCGCGCGCGAACGCGAGCGGTCGGCGGCAGCTGATCCTCCGACACCTCGCGGTCGTTCACCACGGCTCGCGGGATCACCGTGACGGCAAAGTGCTTCCTGGCGCGCGACTGCACCTCGTAGACGAGGTGGACCACGAACGCGACATCGACGACGTCGGCGGGATCGAGCCGCAGCGGGAACGTGATGAATGCGAAGTCGTGGAGCCGTGTCTCCGTCTTCGCGATCGAATAGCCCTGCAGCTGGGTCGCCTCGATCGCCATCTGTCCGATGGTCGACGTGCTCACCCCGCTGTACGACGCCTCGTACTTGACGTCGTTGGGCGTGGCGCAGCCAGCGCTCGCGAGGAACCAGGCGATTAGAATTGTTCGATGCACCATCCCGGTTTCTCCGAGCCCCGAAAGCGATAACGGAGGAGAACCTTTCGATTCTCCTCCGTTAAGTCGCGGAGCGGACGGGACTCGAACCCGCGGCCTCCGGCGTGACAGGCCGGCGTTATAACCGACTTAACTACCGCTCCAGAATCGTTCAGTTTTCAGTGGGCGAAGCAGGGTTCGAACCTGCGACCCGCGCCTTGTAAGGGCGACGCTCTTCCGCTGAGCTATTCGCCCGAACTTCCGAGGGGCCTTTTCTAGGCGGGCTGGTGGCTGGTGTCAAGG
>Ga0247822_10002001_pt1 | contig 12842 bp, 10 predicted proteins | sample 13C_Cellulose_Da_FD_192423 | JGI IMG/M metagenome (GOLD analysis project Ga0247822, IMG submission 192423) | Soil microbial communities from agricultural site in Penn Yan, New York, United States - 13C_Cellulose_Day30 | ecosystem: Environmental > Terrestrial > Soil > Agricultural land | place...
TCTGCGCCGCGGGCCACCGACGCGAGGAGCCGGGCATCGAGGACGCGCAGCTGCTCGTCGGCGTCGGCCACCAGGTTCAGCATCCGCTGGACCGAGGCGAAGCGGGCCTCGAGCGCCTCGAGCTCGGGCGGTTCGTCACCCTCGGCTGAGCGCCGCTTGGCCGCCTTGAACGCCGCCGTGGCCCCGTCGGGATCGAGCGCGGCGAGGACGTGCTCCGCCTCGCCCACCCGAACCGTCGCGGCATGCAGTTCGAGGACGCCGTCGCGCACCTGGTCGCCGAGCATGCCGAGCCGGTCGGCGAGCGGGCCGGCCGCCACCCGGGCCGTGACGTCGCCCCAGCGCCGGTAGGACGCCACGGCCTCGTCGACGAGGGGCAGCAGCCGGTGCGGGACCGCCGCCCGGTCGAGCGCCGCCACCGGGTCCTGGACCGGCGGAGGGGGCTCGGCGCGCCTGCGGAACATCCGTCGAACCTACCGCCCGCTACGCAGGCGCCGGCTCGACCGCCTCGCGCTCGGGGACGCTGCGCCGGTACGACGCCATGCCGAGCAGGGGGAACACGATCACCGAGATCATGCCGGCGCCCACCAGCGCAGCCGCCGTCGACGCCCGCATCTGCTGCGCCTCCACGCCGAGGGTCGTGATGGCGACCACCAGGGGCAGCGCCGTCGCCGAGAAGAAGACCAGGGCCCGCCGCTCGTTCGGGTCCGGCAGGTCCTTGCGGTAGAGCAGCACGGGCACACCGCGCACGACCAGGAACGAGAGGAGGAACAGCGGCACCATCACCAGCGCCTTCACGCTGTGCAGCAGGGCGTCGAGGTCGTAGGTCACGCCCGTGACCACGAAGAAGATCGGGATGACGTACCCGAAGGAGATCGCCTCGAGCTTCACCTCCACCGTCTCCACCTCCTCCTCGCCGGCGCTGCTCAGGAACAGCCGGTAGATCATCCCGGCGGTGAACGCGCCGAGGAGGAAGTCGAGGCCGAGCTCGGCCGCGACCCAGGCCAGGAGCGCCACCAGCACCAGCGCGAGGCGGACGTAGAGCTGGCCGCTCGAGCGGATCGTGGAGCCGACGGCCCGGCGGATGCGGCCATCGCCCGGCCGCCGGGCCCAGATGAACACCAGGATCGCCACGGCCACGAACACGAGCAGCGACTGCACCGCGTCGGTCGGGCTGGTCCCGCTCAACACGAGGGCGATGGCGATGATCGGGCCGAACTCGCCGATCGAGCCGACCGCCAGCACGTGGGTCCCGAGCCGGGTCGGCAGCAGGCCCGCGTCCCGCAGGATCGGCAGCAGCGTGCCCAGCGCCGTGGTGGTCAGCGCGAGGCCGACGAAGAGCTGCGAGATGACGAGGCCGGTGAGGTGGAAGACCAGGGCGAGGCCGAGCCCGAGGACGATCGAGGTCGCCCAACCCAGGCTGGCGAGGCGCATCGGCTCGCCCTTGAGGCGCTGCGGGTCCAGCTCGAAGCCGGCCATGAAGATCAGCGAGGCCAGGCCGAGGTTGGCCAGGAGCTCGATCGGCGGCGTCACGGCCACCAGGTCGAGGACCTGCGGCCCGATGATGATCCCGAACAGGATCTCGAGCACCAGCGCCGGCACCTTCAACCGCGGGAAGCTCGCCGCGATCAGCGGCGCCACGAGCGCCACCGCCAGGATCAGCAGCAACGTCCCGTTCGCGTCCTTCACCCCACGCCCCTCCCGCTCATCCCGCCGGAGGAGCCTAGTGACGCCCCACGACGGGCTGATCCACCGAGATGCATCGGTCACCGATGCATGGCAACCCCGCAAACCACCGAACTTCGTATGCCCGAGCGCCCGTTCGGGCGCTCTCGCCTACGAAGTTCGCCTCGGCGCGGGTCGATCGGGCCGGATGGGTCAGGTGAGGTGTTCGACGAAGCGCTCGAGCTGGCGCAGGTTGCGGCACTCGAACACGTCGTCGCAGTGGGCGCCGTAGTCGCCGACGATGGAGTCGCCGGTGTCCCAGTAGGACTTGGGCTCGGGGTTGAGCCAGTAGACGTGGCGGGCCTTGTGCTGCATCTCCTTGATGACCCAGCTCTGCGAGGCGTGGTAGTTGTTCCGCGCGTCGCCCAGGATGATGACCGTGGTCTTCGGGCCGATCTCCTTGCCCCACTTGTTGTGGAACACCTCGAAGGCGTGGCCGTAGTCGGAGTGGCCGTCGACCCAGACGACGTCGGCCTCGGTGTTGACCCGGTGCACGGCCTCGGTGACGTCCTCGACGCCCTCGAAGAAGCTGGTGACCTCGTCGATGCCGTCGATGAACACGAACGAGCGGACCTTCGAGAACTGGCCGCTGATGGCGTAGACGAGCATGAGGGTGAAGCGGGCGAAGGCGGCCACGGAACCGGAGATGTCGGCGATGACGAAGATCTCGGGCTTGTGCGGCTTGGGGTGGCGGAACTTGGGTTCGGCCGGCACGCCGCCGTAGCTGAGCGAGGCGCGCACCGTGCGCCGGAAGTCGAGCGGGCCCTTGCGGTTGTGGCGGCGCTTGCGGGCCAGGCGCACGGCGAGGCGGCGGGTCAGCGGGATCAGCGCCTTGCGCAGGCCGACCATCTCCTCGCGCGAGGCGTGCATGAAGTCGACGTCCTCGGGCAGCGGCTTGCGCAGCGTCTTGGCCATGGCCTCGACGCCACGGTCGGCCACGAGCCGACGGCGGATCTCCGCCTCGATCTCCTTCTTCAACGCCTCGACCCGGTGCTCGTACTCGTCCTTCTCGAGGCGCTCCTCGAGCGGGCTCATGGGCTCGCCGGCGTCCTCGGCGGACTGCCGGCGCTGCTCCATCATCTTCTCGAGCAGGTTGTCGAGGTCGAGGTTCCGGAGCGTGCGGTACAGGTAGTACGTGCCGCCGACCGGCCGGCCGGGCTCCATGCCGGCGAAGCGCTTGACCGCCTGGCGGGCGATGGCGCGCATCAGGGCCTCGTCGCCCTTCATCATCGCCTGGTAGAGCAGCTGCTGGAGCTCCTCGGGCGTGAGGGCGTCGCCCCCGCCCTGACCCGACTGCCCCGACTGCCCCTCGCCGGCGCCGTCGTTCTCGGCGTCGTCGAGCAGGTCGGCGAGGTCCGGGTCGAGCGAGTCGTCGTCGATGCCGTACTTGGCGCCGCGCAGCGAGAAGTACACCTCGAACACGGTCTCGAACGAGCGCCAGTGGGCGTTGTTCTTCACCAGCGTGGCGGCGAGGGCGTACTTGAACGTCTCCCGCTCCTCGAGCGGGATGTGCTCGATGGCCGCCATGGCGTCGAGGTTCTCCGTGAGGCTGACCGGCAGGCCGGCCTCGCGGAGCTCGACGATGAACCCGTTCAGCAGGTCGAGCAGCGGCTCGCCTGCCGCGTGGACCTCGGGCTCGGCGGTGTCGGTCACGGGACTACTTCGGCCCCGGAGCGAACTGCCGGGCGCCCTGCTTGTCGGCCGCGAACTCGCGGACCGCCTTGGCGATGTCGGACTGGTACTTGAGCAGGATGTTCGCCGTGTCGGCGGCGGTGTCGGAGTCGATCTGCTCGACGCCGAGGAGCATGAGCGTGTTGGCCCAGTCGAGGGTCTCGGAGACCGACGGGCTCTTCTTCAGCTCGAGCTGGCGCAGCGACCGAACGATGCGGGCGACCTGGTCGGCGAGGTTGTCGGTGATGTCCGGCACCTTGGTGAGGACGATCTCCTTCTCGCGCTCCATGTCCGGGTAGTCGACGTGGAGGAAGAGGCAGCGGCGCTTGAGGGCCTCGGACAGCTCGCGGGTGTTGTTGGAGGTGAGGAACACCAGCGGGATCTGCTTCGCGGTGACGGTGCCGAGCTCGGGGATCGACACCTGGTAGTCCGAGAGGATCTCCAGCAGGAGGGCCTCGGTCTCGACCTCGACGCGGTCCACCTCGTCGATGAGCAGCACGACCGGCTCCTCGGACCGGATGGCCTCCAGCAGCGGCCGCTCCATCAGGAACTCGTCGGAGAACAGGTCGTCCTCGACCACGTCCCACGAGTCGCCCTCGCCGCCCGACGCCTGGATGCGGAGCAGCTGCTTCTTGTAGTTCCACTCGTAGAGCGCCTTGGCCTCGTCGAGGCCCTCGTAGCACTGGAGGCGGATCAGGCGGGCGCCGATCATCTCGGCCACCGACTTGGCGAGCTGGGTCTTGCCGGTGCCGGCGGGGCCCTCGACGAGGATCGGCTTCTGGAGCCGGTCGGCCAGGTAGACGATGCCGGCGATGCCTTCGTCGGACAGGTAGTCCACCTTCCGCAGGCCCTCACGGACGGCGGCGACGGACTCGAAGCGAGGATCGGTCATTGCCGCAGGCTACCGCCGGTCTTGACCGGCCGGTCAATCGAAAAGGACCGGCCGGTCGAGTGCGGTTCAGGCCGGGGCGGAGCGTGCGGCGCGCCGTCAGCACCTGGCGCCGAGGAGGACGACGTGACCGTCGCCGGGACCGTGGTCGACGGTGTCCCAGCCACCGGTCCGGGGCCTCACCCGCCGGGGTGTAGGAAGCCGGTCCGCCGGGAACTGAGGGGCCATGTTGGTTCGACGCATCGCCCGCCCCCTCCTGTCCACGATCTTCATCTCGTCCGGCATCGAGTCGCTGCGACGACCGAGCGGTCCGGCCCAGGTGGCCGAGCCCGTCATCGACCTGATCGACCGCGAAGCGGTCCAGCCCGTCGCCCAGAAGGTGGCGACCGGGGCGGCCGGCTTGGCCGACGAAGCGGTGTCGGTCACCGCCGACGTCGCCGAGGCCACGCCCGACGAGCACGCGCGCCGCGCCGCCGGCTCGGCCGCGTCCGCGGTGCACGACGCTGCCGAGCCCGTCCGCCGGGTCGCCATCGGCGGCATCGACCTCGAGGACGAGACCTACGTGCGCATCAACGGTGCCGTGCAGGTGGGCGCCGGGCTGCTGCTGGCGGTCGGCAAGGCGCCGCGCCTCGCGTCGACCGCGCTCGCAGCCTCGCTCGTGCCCACGACGTTGGCCGGGCACCGCTTCTGGGAGTACGAGGGCGACGAGCGCAAGGCCCAGCAGATCCACTTCATGAAGAACGTCGGCCTCCTCGGCGGCCTCATCCTGGCCGCCGTCGACACCGAGGGCCGTCCCGGCCTCGCCTGGCGGGCCCGGCACCTCCGAGACGACAGCAGCGTGATCGCCACCGCCGCGGCGGCGAGCGCGTCCGTCGCCAAGCGGGCGGCCAAGGCCGACGCCAAGGCGGCCAAGCGCCTGGCCGCCGCCAACGCCAAGCTGGCCAAGGCCAACGCCAAGGTCGCCGGCAAGGGCGGGAAGCTGGGCGCCGAGGTTGCCGCCGGGCACGCCGCCCACGGCTGGCACGCCGCCCGCCAGCAGGCCCAGCAGCTGCTCGAGGACACCGCACCGGCCCGCCACGACGCGGCCGAGCGGGCGGTGGCCCTCGGCCACCAGGCCCAGGACAAGGCCGCCGAGCTGGCGCCCGTCGTCCGCGACAAGGTGGCCGAGCTGGCGCCGGTCGTGCGCGACAAGGCCGCCGAGCTCGCGCCCCAGGTGCGGGACAAGGCCAACGAGGTCGCCCCGCAGGTCCGCGACAAGGCGAACGAGCTCGCGCCTCAGCTCCGCGAGCTGGCCGCCGAGCTCGGTCCCCAGCTGACCTCGCTCGCCCACCAGGCCCAGGACAAGGCCAACGAACTGGCTCCGCAGGTGCGCGAGAAGGCCGCCGAGCTGGCCCCGCAGGTCAAGGCGCTGGGCAACCGGGCGGCCGACGCCCTCCCCCGGTCCGCCTGACGACCGGTCGGCGGCTCAGCCCCGCGTCTGGCCCGAGCCGCGCACCACGTACTTGGCGGTGGTCAGCTCCCGCAGGCCCATCGGGCCCCGGGCGTGCAGCTTCTGGGTGCTGATGCCGATCTCGGCGCCGAACCCGAACTCCTCACCGTCGACGAACCGGGTCGAGGCGTTCACCAGCACGGCGGCCGCATCGACCTCGCGGGTGAACCGCTCGGCCGCGTCGAACGACCGGGTGATGATCGCCTCGCTGTGGCCGGAGCCGTAGCGGGCGATGTGGGCGATGGCCTCGTCGAGGCCGTCGACGACGCCGATCGCCAGCTTCAGGTCGAGGAACTCGCTGTCCCAGTCGTCCTCGGTGGCGGGGCCGGCGGTGGGGAGGATGGCGCGCACGGCGTCGTCGCCGACGAGCTCGACGCCCGACAGCGCCGTGCGCAGCGCCGGGAGGAACGCCTCGGCGACGTCGCGGTGGACGAGGACGGTCTCCGCGGCGTTGCACACCGACGGCCGCTGGGTCTTGGCGTTGACCACGATGCGGCCGGCCATCTCCAGGTCGGCGTCGGCGTCGACGTAGATGTGGCAGTTGCCGTCGCCGTCGATCACGAACGGGACGGTGGCGTGCTCGAGGATCGACGCGATGAGCGACGGACCGCCCCGAGGGATGAGGCAGTCGATGGCGTCGCGCTGCTGCATGAACTCCACCGCCGCCTCGCGGCTGGTGTCCTCGACGAGGACGAGCGCATCGGCAGGGAGGCCCACCTTCTCGTAGGCCTCGCGCAGCACGGACGCGATCGCGATGTTCGAGGTGATGGCGCCCGACGACCCCCGGAGGAAGGCGGTGTTGCCCGACTTGAGGCACAGCCCCGCGGCATCGGAGGTCACGTTGGGACGGTTCTCGTAGATGATGGCCACGACGCCCAGCGGAACCCGGACCCGAGAGATCTGGAGCCCGTTGGGCCGGACCCAGCCATCGAGCACCTCGCCCACCGGATCGGCGAGCCCGGCGACCTGCTCGAGCCCCCCGGCCATCCCCGCGACGCGGTCGGCCGTGAGGCGCAGACGGTCGACCACCGTGGCCGAGACGCCGTCGGCCTCGGCGCGGGCGACGTCGGCGGCGTTGGCGGCGAGCAGGTCCTCGGTGCGGGCGACCAGCAGTTCGGCGGCGGCACGGAGCGCGTCGTCCTTCTGACTGGTGGAGGCGGAGGCGAGGACGCGCGATGCGGCCTTGGCACGGCGTCCGAGGTCGACGATGGGGGTGGGTTCGGGCACGACGAGAGGCTACCGGGACCGGGGCGCGTCCTAGGGTGGCGGCCGTGCCCACCGTGCGCTCCGCCACCCCCGCCGACCTGCCCGCCGTCGGCCGAGCCCTGGCCGCGGCCTTCGACGGCGACCCGGTGTGGACCTACCTCGCCTCGCCCACGGCGGACTGGACGCCCCGGGCCGCGGCCTGGTTCGAGGCCGAGGCCCGCGCCCAGATCCGGGGCCACGGCGAGGTGCTCGTCGACGACGAGGTCCGCGGGGCGGCGATCTGGGCCCCGCCCGGCCACTGGAAGGGCACGGCCGCCGAGGGGCTGGCGCTCACGGTGCCGTCGATCCGGCTGTTCCGGGGCCGGCTGCGCCGGGCGCTCGCCGACCTCGCCGCGATGGAGCGCAAGCACCCGAAGGAGCCGCCCCACTGGTACCTGGCGATCCTCGGCACCGACCCCGCCCACCAGGGTGCCGGCGTCGGGAGCGCGCTGATCCGGGCCGTCACCGACCGGTGCGACGAGCAGGGCCTCGGCGCCTACCTGGAGTCGTCGAAGGAGCAGAACGTGCCGTACTACGCCCGGCACGGCTTCGAGGTGCGCGAGCAGATCGCCCCCGGCGGCGGTCCCCCGATCTGGCTGATGTGGCGAGACCCGAAGGGCTGATGGCGGGATGCTGAGCGAGCCCAAGCAGATGCAGCGCGCCGTCGAGGCGTTCATCGCCGAGGTGGCGCCGGCGATGCGCGACGTCGTGGCCCGGCTGCCGGAGCTCGACGGCAAGGAGATGGACCGCGACGTCGCGACCGAGGCGTTCAACCTGACCACCGCCCTGATCGACGTCGACCGCAGCCACACCGACGACGAGCTGTGGGGCCTGATCTTCGCCTTCGGGCGCTGGCTCCCCGCCCAGCTGGCCCGGGCCAAGCCCGACGACCTGCGGCGCAGCGATCTCCTGGTCGGCCGCTCGGCCTGGCTCGACCAGATCTCCCCCATGTTCGAGATCCTCGTCACCGCCGACCGCCGGTTCGGCACGAGCCACAGCCGGACCTACTACGACCGCTCGCTCAACCTGGCGTTCACCGTCGCCGCGCTCGAGGCCGCCCCGTCCCGCGCCGAGCTGCAGTCCATCGACGGCTTCCGCAGCCAGATGCTCGCGGCCATGGCCGGCCTGCCGTCGTCCCCGCTGCCGCCCCGCACGGGTCCGCCCGGCACGGGGATCCCGGCCGCAGCCGCGCCCGGGCAGGCCGCCGTCGACGCCGGCCAGAAGGAGATCCCGACCGAGGAGCCGCTGCCGCCCGCCCGCCCGATCGAGGAGCTGCTGGCCGAGCTCGACGACCTCGTCGGCCTCGACAGCGTGAAGACCGAGGTCCGCCTCGTCACCAACCTCCTCCGCGTCCAGCAGCTCCGCAGCGAGCGGGACCTGCCCACCACGCCGCAGTCGCGCCACCTCGTCTTCACCGGCAACCCGGGCACCGGCAAGACCACCGTGGCCCGCCTCCTGGCCGCCATCTACCGGTCGCTGGGCGTGGTCGAGAAGGGCCAGCTGGTCGAGACGGACCGGTCCGGCCTGGTGTCGGGCTTCGTCGGCCAGACGGCGCTCAAGGTCATGGAGGTCGCCGACCGGGCCACCGGCGGCGTGCTGCTCATCGACGAGGCGTACGCGCTGGCGCGAGGCGGCGAGAACGACTTCGGGCGCGAGGCCATCGACACCATCGTCAAGGTCATCGAGGACCGCCGCGACGAGCTGGTGGTGATCGCTGCCGGCTACCCCGACGAGATGGCCGAGTTCATCGGGGCCAACCCGGGCCTCGCCTCCCGCTTCCCGAAGACGATCTTCTTCCCCGACTACGACGACGACGAGCTCTGGCGGATCTTCGTCGACCAGGGCGAGAAGGCCGGCTACCGACCCGACGCCGAGGCCGAGGCCAAGGTCCGGGCCTGGTTCGCGTCGGTCCCTCGGGACAAGGGGTTCGGCAACGGGCGCTTGGCCCGGAACCTGTTCGAGGACGCCGTCGCCCGCCAGGCCAGCCGGGTCGTCGCCCTCACCGACCCCACCGACGAGCAGCTCACCGCGCTCACCGCGGCCGACATCGCCGAGCCGGGCCAGGGCCCCCGCCACGGCAACACCGCCTGACCCACCGACGGCACCGTCCCTCCGCCGCCCGCCAGTAGCGTTCCGCTCCATGTTGAAGAGCCGGGGCGCTGCGGTGATCGGGGCCTTCGTCCTGATCGCGCTGGCGATCTTCATCCGCGGGCTCGTCGTCGGCGACGACGGCGGGTCCGACGGCCCCAAGAAGGGCGACGACGGCTCGACGCCGGTCGTGGCCTGCACGCCCGAGCTCGTCGAGGTGTGCGACGCCCTCGCCGACGATGGCCAGATCGCCGCCGACCCGCCGACGCTGGACCTCGACGATGCCGCCGCCCCGCCCACCGAGGTGGACGGCTGGATCACCTGGAACCCTGCCCCCGCCATCGCCAACTTCGACGCCGGCCAGGTCCCCGTGTGGGACGAGTCCGACGCCCTCGGATCGGCCCGCCTCGCCGCCCTGCTCGACCCGGCCACCGAGGACGTCCTCCGGGGGTGCGACGGCGACTCCGTCTGGGTCTGCGTCGCCCGCTCGCCGTCCGACGGCCTCACGATCGGGGTCGGCGAGCCGTCCACCGCCGAGGGGCTCTCGCGGCTGGCTCCGCTCGCCGAGGCGCTGGCCCCCGACCTCGACCCGGAGGCGCTGCCGTCGTCCGACCTCCGGGCCATCGTCGCCAGCTCGGACAGCCAGACCGACGCGGCGACGATGAGCGGCTACGCGACCCAGCCCGGCCGCATCTCGATCGTCGTCGGCCCCGAGGACCTGCTGGGAGCGATCGCCAGCACGAACCAGGGGGTGGAGCGCGAGCTCCAGGTCGCCGTGGCCACGCCCGAAGCGAAGGCCACGGTGGTGGTCGCCCCTCGCGTCGGCCGCGACCTCGACCTGGCCGATGCCTGCGAGGATGACGCCGTGGCCGACGCCCTCCGCTCGGTGGGCGTGGTCCCGTGCCGGGGCAAGGCCAGCGACGAGCTGGCAGGGTTCCTCTACAACGTCCGCGAGAAGGCGAGCTGACATGACCCGACGTTCCTGGTCCCGCCGGACGGCCGCCCTCGGCTTGGCGCTCGGCCTCGTGGCCGCCGGGTGCTCGTCGGGCAGCGGCGGATCGGACGGATCCCCTGACGACCCGTTCGGCGATCCGGGCGACTGCACGGTCATCGACGTCGCCGTCTCGTCCGAGAAGATCGACCTGATGACCGACCTCGCGAAGGGGTTCAACGGCTCGGACGACGCGGACATCGACGGCGGGTGCGCCTTCGTGCGGCCGTACTCCAAGGCGTCGGGCGGGGCCACCACCCTGCTGGCCGAGGGCTGGGACGAGCAGGCCGAGGGCCCGCGGCCGGTCATCTGGTCGCCGGCCGCATCGAGCTGGGGCCAGATCCTCAACCAGCGGCTCGCCGATTCCGGCCAGGCGGCCATGGCGTCGTCGAAGCCGGTGTCGTTCATGCTCACGCCCCTCGTGATCGGCATGCCCAAGCCCATGGCCGACGCCCTCGGCTACCCGCAGACGCCCATCGGTTGGTCCGACATCGCCCAGCTGGCGACCTCCGGCGAGGGCTGGGCCAAGTACGGCCACCCCGAGTGGGGCGCGTTCAAGCTCGGCAAGACCAATCCGAACTTCTCGACCAGCGGCCTCAACGCCCTGATCGGCCAGAACTACGCCGCCACCGGCAAGACCCGGGACCTGTCGAAGGAGGACCTCGACGCCCAGAAGACCAAGGACCTGGGCCGTCAGATCGAGTCGTCCGTCGTCCACTACGGCGACATCACCATGACGTTCCTCAACAACTGGTTCCGCACCGACCGCACCGGCACCTCGCTGCTCTACGCGTCGGCCGTGGCCGTCGAGGAGAAGTCCCTCATCGACTACAACAAGGGCAATCCCGACGGCGTCCTCGACCCGGGCGAGACCCCGCGCAAGCCCAAGGTCCCGCTGGTGGCGATCTACCCGAAGGAGGGGACGCTCTACAGCGACAACCCCCTCTACGTGCTCGACGCCGACTGGGTGAGCGCCGACGAGAAGGCGGGCGCCGAGGCGTTCATCGACGTCGTCCAGCGTCCGGCGAACCAGAAGAAGGTCCTCGAGTACGGGTTCCGCCCCGGCAACCCCGAGGTCGCCGTCGGCGCTCCCATCGCCAAGGCCAACGGCGTCGACCCGGCGCAGCCCTCCAAGCTCCTCCAGGTCCCGCAGCCGGCGGTGATGATCGACATGCTCGAGAACTGGAAGCAGCAGCGCAAGGGGGCCCGCGTCCTGCTCGTACTCGACGTGTCCGGCTCCATGGAGGAGCCCGCCGACCCCGACGACCCGGCGAGCGACACCAAGCTCGACCTCGCCAAGCGGGCGGCGATCGACGCGCTCGACGAGTTCAAGGGCGACGACGAGGTCGGCCTCCGCGTGTTCAGCACCAACCTCGGCCCGGGCGAGGACGAGAACTACCTCGACCTGCTCGATGTCCAGCCCATGTCCACCAACCGGGAGCGCCTGGCCTCGCAGATCCGGGACCAGCTCCCGCAGAACGCGACGCCGCTCTACGAGGTCACCCAGGACTCGTTCGAGGACATGGCCGACGGGTACGACCCGAAGCTCATCAACGCCGTCGTCCTCCTGACCGACGGGGTGAACGACGACGGCGACACGTCCGACGACCGCAGCCAGCTCGACGAGCTGCTCACCACCCTCCAGGCCGGCACGAACGGCGAGAACGCCACCCCCATCCGGGTGTTCACCATCGCCTACGGCAAGCAGGCCGACTTCGACACGCTCGAGCGCATCGCCGAGTCCACGAACGCCGCCGCCTACGACGCCAGCAACCCGGCGACCATCTCGAAGGTGTTCACCGCCGTCGTCTCCAACTTCTGAGGATCGGAGCCCCGAACCGGGTGGCCCCGCGGCCACCGGGTAGAAACTGGGGGTGGCATCGCTGAGCTTCCGGGACCGGTTCTTCTCGCCGCCCGTCGCCCGCGCCCTCACATCGCCGTCGGGGATCATCGCCCTCGGCGCCGGCGCCGCCATCGGCATCCTCGCCACGATCGGCACCGGTGGCCTGCTCGGACCGGTCGTCGGCGGGCTGCTCGGCGGCGCCGTCGGCTACGGCGGACGGGTGGCCCTGGCCGTCCCCCGCAACGGCGCCACCGCCAACATCGACCCGTTCGGCGTCAACGAGCCCTGGCGCCACGCCGTCAAGGACTCCCTCCAGGCCCGCAACCGCTTCACGGAGGCCATCAAGGCGTTCAAGGCCGGACCGCTGCGCGACGCCCTCCACCAGACCGGCGACCGCATCGACGAGGCGGTCGACGAGTGCTGGAAGGTCGCCCAGCAGGGCCAGCTCCTGTCCACCGCCCGCAAGCGCATCGACGACCGCGAGACGCAGTGGGAGCTCCAGCAGGCCGCGGCGCAGATCCCGCCCGGTGCGAGCGCCTCCCCCACCCAGGCCCGCACCATCGCCTCGCTGAACGCCCAGCTCGAGACGGCTCGGCGCATGGATGCCCTGATCAGCTCCACCTACGACGAGCTGCGCCTCATCAACGCCCGCCTCGACGAGGCGGTCACCCAGGCCATCGAGCTGTCCGTCACCAACCACGGCGACCTCAGCCCGGTGAGCAGCGACGTCGAGGACATCGTCGACAGCCTCACCGCGCTGCGCACCGCCATGACCACCCTCGACGGCGCCAACCCGCAGGATCTCGACGTCGCCGGCGGCGCGGCACCGGCCCCGCCCGCCGCGCGGCCCGAACCGCCCACCGGCCAGGCCCAGACCTTCTGACCTGATGACCTTCGACGACGA
>Ga0247822_10002002_pt1 | contig 12841 bp, 8 predicted proteins | sample 13C_Cellulose_Da_FD_192423 | JGI IMG/M metagenome (GOLD analysis project Ga0247822, IMG submission 192423) | Soil microbial communities from agricultural site in Penn Yan, New York, United States - 13C_Cellulose_Day30 | ecosystem: Environmental > Terrestrial > Soil > Agricultural land | place...
GGCGCCAGGCTGGACACCCTCAAGGCGATCCATCGCCGCCTGAAGCCCGGCGCGCCCTTCGTCATGGCCCACATCAGCATCGACAAGAACGACCCGGCGTCCGACCGCGAGTTCGATCGCTATATCCGTTTCTCCAGCGACAGCGGTCTGGATCCTGAAATCCTGGCCAAGGCTCACGAGCGCGTCCGCACCCAGCTCAACTGCGTTGGCCCGGCACGCGACGTCGAACTTCTGCGCGAAGCCGGCTTTGGCGAAATCGAGCAGGTCTTCCAGGGCCTCTCATGGCACGGCTGGGCGGCCTACGCCTGATGCGTCCCGTCTTCATCAACGTCGGCGAGCGGACCAATGTCACCGGCTCGGCGAAATTCCGCAAGCTGGTGGTGGACGGCGACTACCCCGCCGCCCTCGACGTCGCGCGCCAGCAGGTCGAGGCGGGCGCAGCCATCATCGACATCAACATGGACGAGGGCCTGCTGGACGGCGCCGTCGCCATGCGCACCTTCCTCAACCTGATCGCGGCCGAGCCTGACATCGCCCGCGTGCCGGTGATGATCGACAGCTCCAAGTGGGAGGTCATCGAGGCGGGCCTGAAATGCGTTCAGGGCAAGCCGATCGTCAACTCGATCTCGATGAAGGAAGGTGAGGCCGCCTTCCGCGAGCACGCGATCAAATGCCTGCGCTACGGCGCCGCCGTCGTGGTCATGGCCTTCGATGAGGTCGGTCAGGCCGACACCGCTGCTCGCAAGATCGAGATCTGCACCCGCGCCTACGACATCCTCGTCAACGAGGTAGGCTTCCCGCCCGAGGATATTATCTTCGACCCCAACATCTTCGCCGTGGCGACGGGGATCGAGGAGCACGACAACTACGCCGTCGACTTCATCGAGGCGACGAAGGTCATCAAGGCCACCCTGCCCTACGCCCGCGTCTCGGGCGGGGTTTCGAACGTCTCGTTCAGCTTCCGCGGCAACGAGCCCGTGCGCCGGGCCATCCACAGCGTCTTCCTGTATCACGCCATCAACGCCGGCATGGACATGGGCATCGTCAACGCGGGCGACCTGCCCGTCTATGACGACATCGACCCGATCCTGCGCGAGGCCGTCGAGGACGTGATCCTGAACCGGCCGCAGCGGACCAATGTGTCCAACACCGAGCGGCTGGTGGACATGGCGCCCAGCTACAAGGGCGAGAAGGGCGCGGCGCGCGTCGTCGATCTGACCTGGCGCGAGCAGCCCGTCGCAGCCCGCATCGCCCACGCCCTGGTCCACGGCATCACCGAGTTCATCGAAGCCGACACCGAAGAGGCCCGTCTGGCCTCCAAACGCCCCCTGCACGTCATCGAAGGTCCGCTGATGGACGGGATGAACGTGGTCGGCGACCTGTTCGGCTCGGGCAAGATGTTCCTGCCGCAGGTGGTCAAGTCCGCCCGCGTGATGAAGCAGGCCGTAGCGTGGCTGGAGCCCTTTATGGAGGCCGAAAAAGCCGGAAAGCCGCGCGAGCAGGCCGGCCGCATCCTGATGGCCACGGTCAAGGGCGACGTCCACGACATCGGGAAGAACATCGTGGGCGTCGTGCTTCAGTGTAACAACTACGAGGTCATCGACCTGGGCGTCATGGTCCCGGCCGACCGCATCCTGGACGCCGCCGTCGAGCACAAGGTCGACATCATCGGCCTGTCGGGCCTGATCACCCCGTCGCTGGACGAGATGGTTTTCGTCGCCCGCGAGATGGAGCGGCGCGGCTTCGACATCCCCCTGCTGATCGGCGGCGCTACGACCAGCCGCACCCACACGGCGGTCAAGATCGAACCGGGCTATCACAAGGGCTCGACGACCTATGTCATCGACGCCAGCCGCGCCGTCGGCGTGGTGTCCGGCCTGCTGTCGCCGACTGACAAAATGAAGAATGAGCAGGCGACGCGCGACGAGTACATCCGCATCCGCGAACAGTACGCCCGCGGTCAGGAGGTCAAGGCCCGCGCTACGCTGCAGCAGGCGCGCGAGAACCGCTGGCGGCCCGACGAGGAGCAAAGCCCGGTGCCCGCCCCCTCCTTCCTCGGCGTGCGCGCCTATGAGGCCTGGGATCTGCAGGATCTGGCCGACCACATCGACTGGACCCCCTTCTTCGCCAGCTGGGAGCTGATCGGCCGCTATCCGCTGATCCTTGAAGACGAGATCGTCGGCGAGGCGGCGCGCGACCTGTTCCGCGACGCCCGGGCCATGCTGAAACGCATCGTCGAAGAGAAATGGTTCACCGCCAAGGGCGTGGTCGGCTTCTGGCCCGCCAACGCCCGGAAAGACGACGTTGTGGTCTGGACCGACGAGACCCGGACGACCGAGGCCGCCCGCTTCCACGGCCTGCGCCAGCAGATCAAGAAGTCCAACGGCAAGCCGAACCTGTGCCTGTCCGACTTCGTGGCTGAAGACGGTGCCGACTATCTGGGCGCCTTCGCCGTCACAGCCGGTCACGGCGAATTGGAAAAGGCCGCCGAGTTCAAGGCGGCGGGCGACGACTATTCCGCCATCATGGCCACCGCCCTGGCCGACCGCCTGGCCGAAGCCTTCGCCGAGCGGCTGCACAAGGAAGTGCGCACCCGGCTGTGGGGCTACGTCCCCGACGAACAGACCTCGGTTCAGGATCTGATTGAAGAGAAGTATCAGGGCATCCGCCCTGCCCCCGGCTATCCGGCCCAGCCCGACCACACGGAAAAGGCGACGCTGTTCCGCCTGCTGGACGCAGGAAACAACGCCGGGATGGTGTTGACGGAGTCCTTCGCCATGTCGCCCCCGGCCTCGGTCAGCGGCCTCTACTTCGGTCACCCGGACAGCCACTATTTCGGCGTCGGCAAGATCGACCGCGATCAGATCGAGGACTACGCGGCCCGCAAGGGCTGGGACGTCGGGACCGCGGAACGCTGGCTGGCCCCCATCCTCAACTACGACCCAGGCGCGGCGGCGCTCGACACCGCCGCCTGAACACGCCGAGGCCGCGTCTTCTGCAGGCTGGCCCGTTTCCGGCCCGGCGCCCTTCAGGAACGCCGACGGCTTGACGATTCGTCCGCCTGCGCCGGGCTCGCTACGCCTTTTCGGCCCGAATGACGGTCAAGGCAGCAGCCTTGCCGCAAAAGAAAAGGGCGGCGGACCCGAAGATCCGCCGCCCCATCTCTACGCCTCTGACGAGGTTTAGAAGTTTGCCGTGACGCCGAAGAAGAAGTAGCGGCCCATGGCGTTGTACAGTTGCGGGTAGGTGTTGTTGTTACCCGTCGTGCCGACCGAATAGGACAGCGGCGGATCGGTGTCGAAGACGTTGTTCACGCCCGCGCGCACCGACAGGTTGTCCCGGGCCTGCCAAGTGGCGGCCAGGTCGAAGTAGTTGATGGCGTCGAACTCGCGATCGATGCGAGCAGCCGGCGCGTTGTCGAGGCTGCCGTCGGCGCCCAGGACGGCGATTTCAGCGCCGCCGTAGTAACGCCACGTACCGTTGACGTTCAGGCCTTCGATCGGAGTACCCCAGTCAACGCGGAAGCGGTGACGCCATTCCGGGCTCGGAACGCCGCACTGGTTGCCGTAGAAGCCGGCGCAGTCATACTTGGAGTTGGCGAAGCCGAGGCCCGTATCCGTCTCCAGTTTGTCCAGCCAGGTGCCGACCATGGCGAAGCCCAGGGTGCCGGCGCGATCCCAGCCGAAGTCGGCCAGGTCCAGGTTGTAGTTGACGGCAACGTCCAAGCCCGCGGTTTTCAGGCCGCCGATGTTGGTGTTCAGGTCAACCACGTTGCCGGTGCCGACCCAGAGCTGGCCGTTGGCGTTCCGCTCGATGTTGGCGCAAGCCGCCGCCAGACCTGCCGTGTAGCAGGCGTCCAGCGAGTTCTGCGCGCCGATCGTCGACACCAGGTTGTCGATCTGGATGTCGAAGTAGTCCAGCGTCAGGTTGAAGCCCGGCAGGAACTCCGGCGTGAAGACGACGCCGAAGGTCACGGTGTCGGATTCTTCCGGCGTCAACGCCGTGTTGCCGCCCTGCAGGTAGTTGTACTGACCGGCGGGGCTGTTCAGGGCGCCGCTATCCGATTGGGCGGCCGTAACCTGCCACGGATTGGTGCCGATGCAGGAAGCGGGGATGCTGTTGTTCAGCACGCCGTCATCGTTCAGGTCGTCGCAGGGGTCATTGTCCAGATCGAACAGGTTGAAGCCCTGAGCCGTGAACAGTTCAATCACGTTCGGCGCACGAACAGCGCGCTGGGCGCTGGCGCGGAAGCGAACCGAGGGAACCGGAGCCCAGTCGCCGCCGATCTTCCAGGAATCCGTGCCGCCGCCCAGTTCATATTCCGAGTGACGATAGGCCAGGTCCACCGACAGCTGGTCGGCGAAGGCCAAGCCCTCTGCGATCGGGATCTGGGCTTCAGCGAAGATGTCATAAACCTGGTTGGCGCCGTTGAGGCCCAGGGTTGCGCCGCCTTGGCCGGCGCCGTCCCCAGTCGTGAACGACACGTCAGGCGTCAGGTCCAGAGCGTCACGGCGATACTCGGCGCCGAAGGCGGCCTGAACGCCACGCGTTGCCCACGGCGACTTGACGCCGTAGGCGCCGAGGTCGGTCGTCAGCGAACCGGACACGACCTGCTGGGTGGTCCAGCCGGTCGCGACCAGCGGCACCTGCAGATAGGCCAGCGCTTCCGGCGTCACGCCGTCGCGACGGAAGATGTTGTAGGGCACGCAGTCCGCATCAATGCCGGCCAGGACCGACGAGCAAACCGGCTGACCCGACACCGGATCGGTAACGACATCCAGCGCACGCGCGAGGCGCGTGTTCGAGAACTCGTTACGATAGATGTTGGTGTACTGGGCGCGCGAGTACTGGATCGACAGATCGTAGCTCCACGCGTCGTTCAGATCGCCTCGTGCGCCCATGACGCCGCGATACGACTGGAAGCGAATGTCGGACTGACGACCGCCGCCTTCGACGTTACGACGACCGATATACAGCGACACGTCGGTACCGGCGGCGATATCAGCGGGCGAGCAACCGATGGTCGCAGCCTGTTGCGCCGACAGAAGCGGGTTGTCGCAGCCGATGGTCGAGCTACCGTCGGTCGTACGGAAACCGTTGGAGAATTCACCGAAGAAGTTACCCGACGGCGCGATCTGGGCGACCGTCGAGTAATCGCTGAACATCAGTTGGGTGTAGAGTTCGATCTTGTCGTTCACATCGTAGTGACCGAACGCACCGAGCGTATAGCGCTCATCCGGGCGCTGATAATAGTTCAGCGGGCCGAAGTTATAGGCGTCACGCGCGCCGACGTAAGGAATGAAGTTCCCCGCCGCATCGACAGTAAAGATGTTGCCGGCCGCGAAGTCAGGCGTGAACTGTCCCGGGAACGAAGTGCCGGAACCGCCGCACGCGAAATCATTCGGAGTCGCAGCAGCGGGCGCCGCCAGCGAACACGAGGCATAGTCGTAGTCGCGGCCCAGAACCTTGTTGTTCTTCCGGTAACCGGCGTACAGGGTGATGTTGCCGCGGTCGTCGGGGGCGTTGACGCCCATCAGGATGTTCACTTCGCGGCTGAAGCCGGTCGTGACGTTGTCGTCAGGCAGCTGGAACTGCGACGGGTTGGTGGCGGACCGGCCAGCGATGACATTGCGCAGGTTGCCCACGCCGTCGTAGTCGTTGTTGTGCTGGTTGAAGCCGTACTGGGCGTCGATTTCGATGCCTTCGAAGTTGCGACGCATGATGAAGTTCACGACGCCGGCGATGGCGTCCGAACCGTAAACGGCCGAGGCGCCGCCCGTCAGAACTTCAACCCGCTCGACCATCTGGCCCGGGATCTGGTTCAGGTCGGCTGCGTCGTCCTGCGGCGAACCATAGCCCATGCGCTTGCCATCGATCAGGACGAGCGTGCGCGACGAACCCAGGTTGCGCAGCGACACCGTCGCCGTACCCGAAGCGCCGTTGGAGACAGTCGAGTTCTGCGCGGCGAAGGCCTGCGGCAGCTGGCTCACCAGATCTTCAACGCGGGTCACGCCCTGAACGTCGATGTCCTCGCCGGTGACCTGGGTCACGGGGCTGGTGGTGGTGAGGTTCGGCTGGCGAATACGCGAACCGGTGACCACGATGTCTTCGACCTGACTGGCCTGCTCGGATTGAGCCGGGGTCGTCTGCGCCATGGCGGGAGCCGCCATGCCGGCGAGCGCAAAGCCCGCAATCATCGTGGACGCCAGCAAGCGCTCGCGTTTGATCTGGAATTTCAAGTGTCACCCTCCTGATGTTGTGGCTGACAACGGTAGAGCTTACGCCGCAAACCTGCCTGCCACGGCCATTTCCGTCGACGCCTGACAAAGCGTTCGGCCGATAGCTGATCGCAAACTAGCCATGCGAATCCTGTATCGGACAGATAAATTACCGATCAGCAACAAAGTCACCGTCATCCTGTCGCAAAATCGCCACGCTCTATCTAAACCTACGCTTGGCAGAAACGCCCAGACTTCAATGAATTCTCGCTCATTGGTCACCCAGAAAGCCTGATATGCGCATTATTTCCGTCACAATTCTCGCGGCGGCCGCCGTTTTTTCGCTCCCCGAGCAAGGTTATTCGCAAAATTCGCCCCCGGATCGATCGCCCCTCCTGAGCGAGGTCGCACGTTGCAGAACCATCACGCCCGACGTTGAGCGTCTGGCGTGTTTCGATCATGCGGCGGGCGCTCTGGACGCTGCGGAACGGCAGGGCGAGGTGGTGGTCGTGGATCGCGGACAGATTCGCGAAGCCCGCCGCCAGCTGTTCGGCTTCGAGATGCCCGCCCTGCCCTCGATGTTCAGTCGCGACGAAAGCGAAGCGAAGATCGATTCGGTCGAGACGACGTTGCTGGGCGCCAGTCAGGGGCTCGATGGAAAATGGCTGTTCCGACTGGCGGACGGATCGGAATGGCGCCAGATCGATTCCGATCCGGTGCGCTTCCAGAATCGGGCGGGCATGGATGTCAGGGTGCGCCGCGCCGCCCTGGGAAGCTATCAGCTTACCGCCGGCCGCAGTCGCGCCGTGCGCGTCAGGAGACAGTAGTCATGACCCACCCGGTCGCATTGAATGAAGACACCTGGCTGGCGGGCCAGATCGCCCCGGAAGAACTGCCCGCCCTGGCGGCCCGGCTGGGACTCCGGCGGGTCGTCAACAACCGTCCTGACCATGAAGAGCCGGGCCAGCCGACCGGCGCCGAGGTTCGCGCCGCCGCCGAGGCCGCCGGTCTGGACTATCTGGAAGCGCCCGTGCGCGGCATGCCCGATCCCGAAACCGTGGCGCGCGTGAGCGACTGGCTGGCCGAGCCTGCTCCTACTCTGATGTTCTGCCGCTCCGGCATGCGTTCGGCTGCGCTCTGGGCCATGGCCAGGAGCGCCGGAGGCGCCGACGCCGACACCCTGCGCGCCCAGGCGCTCGCCGCCGGGTACGACCTGAGCCGCCTGCCGCTCTGACCGCCGCACGTCAGCAGCGCCCGCGTGAAAATGCGGGTTCGGCCGCAACGAAGGCGCCAGAACCGCCTGCAGGCGTTGAAGGCAAGGTCGGCGCCGACCGATCGCTTCAGTTCATCAAGGACGCTCGCCCGTGATTCCTTACGTCCGACAGTACGACTTCGCCTATGGCCGTCGCGATCAGGTCTCCCCCCTGATCCAGCGGGTGATCGCCGACAACCCGGGGCCATTCACCTTCACTGGGACGGGGACCTATATCGTCGGGCACGACATCCCGGGCGCAGGCGTAGCGGTGATCGATCCCGGCCCGGATGACCAGGCCCACCTGCACGCCCTGCTGCGCGCAGTGAAGGGACGAACGGTCAGCCATATTCTGGTGACCCATACCCACCGCGACCATGCCCCGCTGTCGCGCGCCCTGGCCGAGGCCGTCGGCGGCGCGCCGATACTGGCGGCGAAGACTCCGGGGCGAACGGTTCACGCCTCCGACCAGATTGACGAGACCTCGCTTGACGAGGACGACGACGCGGACTTCAGGGCCGACGTGGTGCTGAACGACGGAGACCGCGTCGAGGGCGACGGCTGGACGCTGGAGGCCATGGCCACGCCCGGTCACGCCTCCAACCACACGGCCTTCGTCCTGCGTGAGGAGAACGCCCTGTTCAGCGGCGATCACGTCATGGGCTGGTCCACCACGGTCGTGGCGCCGCCCGACGGCGACATGACCGCCTACATGGACAGCCTCGACCGGGTGCTGGCGCGCGGCTTCTCGACCATCTGGCCCACCCACGGCCCGGCCATCACCCAGGTCGCGCCCTTCCTCAAGGCCTATCGGCAGCACCGGCTGGAGCGTGAGGCCCAGGTGCTGGCGCGTCTGGCGGCGGGCGACACGACCATCGCCGAAATGGTCCCGGCCCTCTATGCCGCCGTCGATCCTCGCCTTTGGCCGGCGGCCAGCCTGTCAGTCCTGGCCCACCTGATCGCCCTGGTCGACCGGGGCCTTGTCGCCGCGACGCCGCAGCCGGTCCTTGAGGCGCGTTACCGGATCCTTTGACCCCGCGCCGCAGCTGGCGCGCACGGCGGCCCATTCAACGGGCGTCAGGGCCGAAGCGCCCGGCTTGGCGTCCTGGCGCGCTCGCTGAGCGCGTCGCGCCGAGTCGGGGTGGGTCGAGACGAACTCGGCCGCCGAGGCCAGACGCTTGTCCTCGCGCGCGCCATGCATCCGCTCGAAGAAGGGCGCCATGCCCTGCGACGACATGCCGGCGGCGACCAGCAGGGCCTGGCCGCGCTGGTCCGCCTCCAGTTCAGCCTCGCGGCCATAGCGAAGGTCGGTCGCCTGTCCCGCCAGCAGCACCGCCTGCTGACCCGCCCCGGTGCCGCCACCGACAACTGCATCCAGCAACAGACCGACGCCGAGGCTGCGCCAGACCGCCTGCATGACGTGGCGCTTTTCGATATGGGCGACCTCGTGGGCCACGACGGCGGCCAGTTCGTCGGGCGTCTCTGCCTCACGGATCAGGTCGTCGGTGACCAGCACCGATCCGCCAGGAAGGGCGAAGGCGTTGACGAAGGGCGCCTGGACTGCGCGCACGCGCACGTCGAACGGGGTGTCGGACTGCATCGACAGCCGCGTGCCCAGCTCATCCAGCACGCCCTGCCCCGCCTCGCCCTCGCAGCGATGGAACATGGCGCCCATCTGGGCGTCGAAGCTGCGCCCCATGTCCTTTTCCATCTGGATCGGCGTGGCCCGCGCCAGAGGCCCGGCAAAGATCGGCACGCCCCAGAAGACAAAGGCTGTGACCGACAGGCCGACCGCCGCCAGACCGATCACCAGTCGGGTCTCCTTCACCCGACCGCGCTTCTCGACGGCGGCCGCCGCCCCGCCCAAGGCGATCCAGTCCGCCTCGGCCATCACCAGACGCGCATCGGGCTCGGACGGATGTGACAGGCGCGCCTGATCACCCTCACGCACGACCTTCAACCCGCCTTGCGGCCAGAGCCGGGCCGCGCCGCCGTCTGGCGTAAAGCACAGGCCGCCATCGTTCCAAGCGACCTCGACCGTCGAAGGGCGGGAACTCAGCCCATCGTGAAATCGGCCCTGCACGTCAGATGGCCGAGAAGCCGAAGGCGTCGGCCAGACCCTCGCCCGAGCCGGGGCCCCTGCCCGCCTGTCGCGCCAGATCCAGATGCGCCAGCCCAGCCGAAGTCAGCCGCGTCACCATGAAGTGCGCCGTCCGCGCCTGCACCCAGGGCGTCAGGAAGCCCAGCGAGAACAACAGCGCCGCCATGTTCGACACCGTCAGCCACCACAGCGGGATCGCCTTGACGTCCAGATGGAAGCCCGCCCCGTCCAGCGTCACGCCCGCACTGATCGAACGCAGCATGGCGGCCTGATAGGGCGACCAGATCAGCAGGAAGAGCGGCGCCAGCGCCAGCATCATGCCGTAGAGACCCAGGGTGAAGGCCAGACCCGGCGGCTGGCCTTCGGGCGCGTCCATCATCCCCAGGGCGGCGAACAGGACCCCGATCCCCACGATGAAGGCGATATAGCCGACCGCCGTGCCGACCCAGCCCAGGGCGTACCAGCCATAGACGCTGACCTTTTCTGCGCGGCTCATGCGGAAGCGGATGCGACGGTCGCCGAAGCGCAGTTCATCCCACAGCTTCTCGGCCAGGCCGCGATGCGCCACGGGCCAGTACCAGCCCATCGACAAGCCGCTGAGGAAGATGGCGCCCAGATATTTGAAGCCATAGCTGCGCGCCGACCCGCCGAGCCGGAATCGCACCCCGCGCCAGGTCGTGCGACTGGCCATGTAGCGGAAGGCCGTGAAGACCCCGAAACCCCACAGCCAGAACATGCCGAAGTAGAGAACGGGATAGATGAGCACGATCGCTCCCGGCCCGCCGAACTGGACGGCGAAGACGATCAACAGCATGGGCAGGCCCAGCACCAGAAGCGCCAGCAGGAAGCCGATGAACAGCTCCTTACCCCGGCCCGTATATTCAAAGGCGTCGCCGTTCAGGCGAACCCCCTGCCAGACCCGACGCCGCACCTCGGTCTTTCCCCAGAAGCGGTAGAGAGTCAGGGTGACGATGTTCAGCAAGCCGTTGCGCAGGCTTAGGCTGAGAAAGCGCTTCGGCTCCAGCGTCGAGTGGAAGCGCAGGACTTCGCCCGCCTCCTCGCCCCGAGGATAGACCCCGTGCAGAGGCCCCAGACCGTCATTGATCGGTCCGCCGTCCAGCGTTGCTTCAGTCATCTAACCCCCCGGTTTTCCTGACCTTACCGAAGCATCAAGGAACAATGCAATCCTAGGCTTGCGGCTGCATCCCGTCCGCAATGGCGCGCGCCAGGCGGCAGGACTCGTCGCCGACCGTCACGCCCTCGCGCTGGGCCACGCGCACGTCGGTGCGGCCGGGACGGATGCGAATGGCGGCGTCATGGGTCAGGCCGAACCAGAAGCCCTCCTTGGCGCCGTCGGCGCGGAAGGGCGCCGCACCGCGCACGGTGAAGCCCGCCGCCGCCAACGCCGCCGCCGCCGTTTCCGGCGCGACCTGACGCGACACCGAGACCAGACCGGGACAGGCGACCGACACGCTCGCCTCGCCCTGCCCGCCGCGCATGGCCAGCACCGCGCGCGAGAAGGCCGGAGCCTCGGCGGCGTCGGTCGTCACGTCGTTATCCGCCGGAACCGCAAAGCGCTGCCCCTGGACCAGAAACAGCGCCACGGTCGCCCCCGCCACGACCAGCGATACGGCAGCGTAAAGGCCCCGCCGCTTCATGTCCTTCATCGCGATGACGACCGTAATCAAAGCCGCCGCCAGACCGACAAAGGCCAGGATGCGGCCGATCTTCAGCGTCAAGACTTCCAGTCCGAAGCTCGCGCCCCACAGGCCGAACCGGGTCCCGAAGACGGCGACCAGCACCAGCAGGGGCGACAGACACGCCGCCAGGGTCAGCCAGCGCAAACGGATTTCCGCCGCGCGCGCCTGGATCCGGATCGGTTCAGCCATGCGGCCCTCCTGAAAGATCAGCCTGCGGTAGGCAGGCGGTAATCCTTCATCTGCTCGCGCAACAGCTTCTTGTCGATCTTGCCCGTGGCGCCCAGCGGAATGTCCGACAGGAAGACCACGTCGTCCGGCATCCACCATTTGGCGATCTTGCCGACCAGGAAGTCGAGGTGCTCCTGCTTGTCCTCGGTCTCGCCGTCCTTGAGCTTGATCAGCAAGACCGGGCGCTCATCCCATTTCGGGTGGGCCGAGCCGATGACGGCGGCCAGGGCGACCTTGGGATGGCCCACGGCCAGGTTCTCGATCTCGATGGAGCTGATCCACTCGCCGCCGGACTTGATGACGTCCTTGGCGCGGTCGGTGATCTGCATGAAACCGTGATCATCGATGGTCGAGACGTCGCCGGTGTCGAAGAAACCTTCAGTGTCCAGGATCTCGCCGCCCTCGTCGCGGAAGTAGGCGCGGGCGATGGTCGGGCCCTTGATCATCAGACGGCCGTAGGTCGAACCGTCGTGCGGCATTTCCTGACCGGCGTAGTTCTTCAGCTTCAGTTCGACGCCCAGCGGCGGCGTGCCCTGCTTGACCCGCCACTTCAACTGCTCCTCGAACGGCAGGGCGGCCAGTTCCGGCGTCATGTTGGAAAGGGTGCCGATGGGCGAGGTCTCGGTCATGCCCCAACCCTGCAACACCTCGACCCCGAACTCGTCGTGGAAGGCGCGGATCATGCTTTCCGGCACGGCGGCGCCGCCGATCAGCACGCGGGTCACGGTCGAGAGCTTCAGATTGTTCTCACGCAGGTGGTTCAGCAGCCCCTGCCAGACGGTCGGCACGGCGGCTGAGAAGGTCACGCCCTCGCTTTCCAGCAGCTCATAGATGGCCGGACCGTCCATGCGTGCGCCCGGCATGACCAGCTTCGATCCCGCCGCCGGCCCGCCGAAGGCGATGCCCCAGGCGTTGGCGTGGAACATGGGCACCACCGGCAGGATCACTTCCCTGGGCGTCGCGCCCAGAACGGTCGATTGCAGGCCCAGCAGGGTATGGATGAAGTTCGAGCGATGCGAATAGAGGACGCCCTTGGGGTTCCCCGTCGTGCCCGAGGTGTAGCACAGGCCACAGGCGGTCTGTTCGTCGAAGCCGCCCCACTCCACGTCCTCGGACGACTGCTCCAGCACGGTCTCATAGCACTCGACCACCGGCAACCTGGTCTGCGGCATGTGGTCGGGATCGGTCATGATGACGACGCGTTCGACCGACGGGCAGTGCGGCAGGATGGCGTCCAGCAGCGGCACGAAGGTCAGGTCGACGAAGATGATCCGGTCGCCCGCGTGGTTGATGATATAGACCAGTTGTTCCGGGAACAGGCGCGGGTTCAGGGTGTGGCACA
>Ga0247822_10002003_pt1 | contig 12838 bp, 12 predicted proteins | sample 13C_Cellulose_Da_FD_192423 | JGI IMG/M metagenome (GOLD analysis project Ga0247822, IMG submission 192423) | Soil microbial communities from agricultural site in Penn Yan, New York, United States - 13C_Cellulose_Day30 | ecosystem: Environmental > Terrestrial > Soil > Agricultural land | place...
TGCTCGACGACGCGTCGCCGCTTCCGCGAGCGCGATGGGATCGGCCGGCGGCACCAGCAGCCCCTCGCGCTCGTGGCGCACCACCTCGCGGTAGCCCGGCAGGTCGCTCGCGACCACCGGCAGCCCGGCGGCCATCGCCTCCACGAGCACGATCCCGAAGCTCTCGCGCCCCGTCGCCGGCGAGATGAACAGGTCGGCGGCCGCGTGGTAGGTCGGCAGCGCGGTGTGGCTCGCGCGGCCGATCATGTCCACGCGGCCGCGCAAGGCACGCGGCAGCCGGCGCACGTGCGCCGCCTGCGGACCGTCGCCGACCACGACGAGGCGCAGGTCGTCGTAGCGCGAGCCCAGCTCCGCGAAGGCGTCGACCGCATGGCGAAATCCCTTCCGCGGCTCGAGGCGCCCCACGAACAGCATCCGCCGCCCCGGGTGCAGCGCCGCCGGCTCGGCGCGGTCGAAGTGCTCGATGCTGGCGCCGTTCGGGATGATCGAGCTGCGTGCGCTGCCGAGTCGCGCGCTCATCGTGCGGTGCGCCGCCTTCGAGACGGCGATGCGATGCACGATCCGCGACCGCACCGGCCGCATGAGCTGCGAGAACGCCGTGTAGATCCCGCCGTGCACCGTGAACCGCTCGTAATACGCGTGAAACGTCGCGACGACCGGCGTGTCCGCGCACAGCACCCCGAGCAGCGAGCAGCTCGGCGCGAACGGCTCGTGCACGTGGACCACATCGGGAACGAACTCGTCGTAGGCATCGCGGATGGCCGCGACGGAGAACGGGTCGATGCAGAGCGGCGCGACGGAGCCGTTGAAGCGGATGCGCGTCGGCCGGCCGATGTACCGCACGAATGGCTCGGGTGGCGGCTCGGTCCCCGGCGCGAGGATCAGGACGTCGTGCCCGCGCGCCCGGAGTTCCTGGGCCAGATGCCGCACGTGCATCTGCACCCCGCCATGCGAATCCCAGCTGTACGGGCAGATCTGGACGATGCGCATGAGGGCGCCGGTTCGGGGTGGCTGCGCGTGCACGCTGCGGAGTCTGCCGGCCCCGCGAAAGCCGTACCGGACCACTGGACCGCGGTCGCTGCGATCGGCGGGCGGAGTCGTCCCGGGCCCCGACAGGTGGCAGCGCACTTGCACTCCATGGAGGGCGCGGCCGGAATGGAGCACGACTGCCGACCGCCTGGCCCATCGGTGGTCGGTGCGTCTTTGCCATCGAGTGGGTCGTCCGCCGGAAGTTCGGCCCGGTGGACCGGCCGTGGGGTCGCTGGTCACGGTTGACGCTCCGACGCATGCCGGAGCACCAGGGGGTCGCCTCAGCGCGATTCAGTGGGAGAGGAACGTCGACGGGCTGCGTACGCGTGGCGCCGAACCAACGATCGACACTCCGCCAGCGGAAAGGGCCTCGTGTGGAACCGGCGTACCGGAACCTCACGAGGCCCTTTCACGCGGAGTCGGCCGACCGGAGCCTCATGAGGCCCCTTCGCTCACGAACGACGCGCTGCGCCCGCTCGCCGGCACGCGCAGCCCGGGCTCGAGCGTCAGCACGTGAACCTCGGGCGGCGCGAAGAGGCGGATCGGCAGCATGCTGCACCCGATCCCGCGGCTCACGATCAGCGTCGCCCCGCCGCGGAGCTCGAACCGCCCGCGTGAGTACCGTCGGTTGATCCACGGCCCCGGCATCCGGAGGGGGAAGCCGTTCGGCAGCGCCACCTGGCCGCCGTGCGTATGGCCGCAGAGCGCGAGGTCGAACGCCACCTGAGGCATGCGGAGAAAGCCTTCCGGCGCGTGCATCATGATCAGCCGGGCGCCGCCGTCCTCGACGTCGCCGAGCGCGGCCGCGGCGTTCATGTGGCCCTCCACGGGGTCGTCCATGCCGCAGAGGACCAGCCCGTCGTAGGGCGCGGGAAGGCGCGCGGACTCGTTCACGAGGACGTGGATGCCCGCCCGCTCGAGCTGCTCGACGACGTACGCGTCGTCCGCGAAGAGGTCGTGGTTGCCCAGCACCGCGAACTTGCCGAGCGGAGCCGCGAGGGCGGCCAGGCGCCGCGCGAGCGGCTCGACGTGCCGGCAGTGGCCCTGGACGAAGTCGCCGCCGAAGAGGATGAGGTCGGGGCGCGCCTGCTCGATCGCCTGGCAGGCGGCCTCGAACTGCCGCGCATCGGTGGTCGGCCCGGCGTGAAAGTCGGAGGCGAAGGCCACGCGCAGCGGCGTGTCCCCGCGCCACCGTGGCATCGTCACGGCGTCCTCGCTGACCACGAGCCGTCCGTCAAGACGAAGCCGGTGGGAGAGCCTTGCGGCCCACCCACCGGCGAATGTGGCGTCCAGCGCGATCTCCGACACGCGTCGCGCCAGCGAGAGCCGGCGCGCGCGCCCGAAGCGCCGCGGCGCGCGCGTCACTCCTCGTCGCGCTCCTCGTCGGTGCCCTTGAACTCCTCGAGCGAATCCTCGATCGCGACGGGGTCCTTCTTCGGGCGCCCCTTCCGGGGACGGCCGCCGCGCGGCGTTCCCGCCTCCGCGGCGAGCAGCGCCTGATACTCGCGGCGTGCCTCGGCGAGCGGGTCCGCGGCCTCGCGCACGCCGGCGCGACGGCGCTTCTCGCGCTGGTAGACATCCTCGGCGCGCGACGACGCGAGCGCCCGCAGGATGTCGTGCTCGCTCGGCTCGACCGGGGTGGGCGTGCTGGGAATGGAGCGCGCAGCGGCGTCCTGCTTCGCTGCCCGCTTCGGCGCGGCGATTGGCTTCTTCGGACTCGAAGTCCGGCGTGTTGTCGACTTGGATCCCTGGCGCGGCATCTATGACCTCCGACTCGGCGGAGCTTCTGAAGGCAAACGTGGGGCCGGAACAGCGTCGGTCGGCTGTCGGCCGTCAGCTGGCAGTGCGGGAGCGGCCATCGTGCGGCCGTGAGTGGACTACACCGATGGAGCTGGTGCAGTTCGGCTCAAAAGGTAGTCGGGTGGGGAAGGGGGGTGGCCCCGATCTCGCACCCTCGGCCGCCGAGACCCCAAACCGAGAGGAAAAGATGCGCCGGAAAGACCGCAACCGTACCCGAAACCTCGGCCGCGACACCGCGGCGGGCGCCGACCGCGAGAGCGACCGTGAGGCTGAGCGCGGCGTCCTGGGTGCCGACCGCGAGCGCCACGCCAAAGGCGACGAGCGCGAGCAGAAAGGACGGCGGGAGCTCAGCAACCCGGCCCACACGACGAAGGACGGGATCACGGCTCCGAAGTTCGGCTCGGCGGTGAGCGGCGGCGGCGACATCGAGCCCGCGCCGGGGACCTGACCGGCTACGGGCTGCGGGCTGAGGGCCGCGGACTCACGGCGTGTGCAGTCCGTCCGCAGCCCGCAGCCCGTAGCCCGCAGCACTACTCGTCGATCATCTGGATCCGCCGCACGTGCCGGCCGCCCTCGAACGGCGTGTTCAGGAACACCTCGACGACCTGCAGCGCCTCGCGCTCGGTCATCATCCGCTCGCCGATCGACAGGCAGTTGGCGTCGTTGTGCTCGCGGCCGAGCCGCGCCGACTCGACGTTCCACGCCAGCGCGCAGCGCACCCCCTTCACCCGGTTGGCCACCATCGCCTCGCCGTTCCCGGAGCCGCCGAGCACGATGCCGCGGTCCACTTCACCGCGGGCCACCGCCTCGGCCACCGGGCGGATCCACTTCGGGTAGTCGGTGGACTCCGCGTCGTAGGTACCGGCGTCCAGCACCCAGTACCCGAGCGCCGTGAGGTGACGCTTGATCGCCTCCTTGTAGCGGAAGCCTGCGTGGTCGGAGCCGATCGCGATCCGCTTCGACGGATCGATGTTCACGCCGTGCGTCACTTCTCCTCCATGAACGGATAGCGGAAGTCCGTGGGCGGGCTGAACGTCTCCTTCACCGCGCGCGGGCTCACCCAGCGCGTCAGGTTGAGCTTCGAGCCCGCCTTGTCGTTGGTGCCCGAGCTGCGGGCGCCGCCGAACGGCTGCTGCCCCACGACGGCGCCGGTCGGCTTGTCGTTGACGTAGCAGTTGCCGGCCGCGTTGCGCAGCGACATCATCGCCGAGCGGACCGCGCGGCGGTCGTTGGCGAAGATCGCGCCCGTGAGCGCGTACGGGCTCGTCGTGTCCACGAGCTGCAGCATCTCCTCCCACGCCGAGTCGTCGTACACGTACGCCGTCACCACGGGGCCGAAGATCTCCTCGCACATCGTGCGGTAGCCCGGGTCGTCGCTCCGCAGGAGCGTGGGCTCCACGAAGTAGCCCTTGCTCTTGTCCGTCTTTCCGCCGGCGACGATCTCGGCGTTGGTGCGCGCGTGCTCGATGTACTCGGTGATCTTGTCGAACGACTTCTCGTCGATCACCGCGCCCATGAAGTTGCGGAAGTCGCGCGTGTCGCCCATGCGGATCTCGCTCATCATGCCGACGACGCGGTCGCGGACCTGCTTCCAGAGCGACTTCGGGACGTAGATGCGGCTCGCGGCCGAGCACTTCTGCCCCTGGTACTCGAATCCGCCGCGCACGATCGCGACGGCGAGCGCCTCGACGTCGGCCGACGCGTGCGCGACGATGAAGTCCTTGCCGCCCGTCTCGCCGACGATGCGCGGGTAGCTGCGGTACTGCCCCATGTTCGCGCCGATCGTCTTCCACATGCTGTTGAAGACGCCGGTGCTGCCGGTGAAGTGCAGCCCCGCGAAATCGCGGTCGGTGAGGCAGACGTCGGAGATCTGCGCCGGATCGCCGGGGACGAAGTTGATGACGCCCGGCGGGAGCCCCGCCTCCTCGAGCAGCTTCATGCAGTGATAGGCCGAGAGCATCGCGTTGCTCGCGGGCTTCCATACCACCGTGTTGCCCATGAGGGCCGGGGCCGTCGGCAGGTTCCCGGCGATCGCGGTGAAGTTGAACGGCGTCACGGCGTAGACGAACCCCTCGAGCGCACGGTAGTCGAGGGTGTTCCACATCGTGTTGTTCGACTCCGGCTGCTCCGTGTAGAGCTCCTGCGCGTACTGCGCGTTGAAGCGCAGGAAGTCGATGAGCTCGCACGCCGAGTCGATCTCCGCCTGGTAGGCGGTCTTCGACTGGTTGAGCATCGTCGCCGCGTTCAGCGTCGCGCGCCACTTGGTGGTGAGCAGCTCGGCGGCCTTGAGGAAGACGGCGGCGCGGTCCTCCCACGCCCAGTTCGACCACTCGCGATGCGCCTCGCGGGCGGCGCCGATGGCCTGCCGGACGTGCCCCTGGGTCGCCTTGTGCCACTCGCCCAGCACGTGCCGGTGGTCGTGGGGCATCACGGACTTCGCCGTGTCGCCGGTGCGGATCTCGAGACCCCCGATGATGATGGGGATGTCGACCTGTTCGCTGGCCATGGACTCGAGGCGCGCCTTGAGGGCCGCGCGCTCGGGGGAGCCCGGCGCGTAGTTCCGGACTGGTTCGTTGACGGGCGTCGGCACGCGGCGGATGCCCGAGAAGCCGGCGAGGGGGCCGCCCGCGAAGGCGTCGGCGGCCGCCGTGAGCTCGCTCTGGTCGGTAGGTGACGTCGAGGTCATACAGGCGATGGCGTTTGGGAATGATCGGCGCCGCCGCCCCGCCCGGGGCGGCGTGCGTGCAAGTTAGCACGCCGTCGGACCGGATTCCGGCGCCCACGGCCGCACGGTGCCGCGGGCGGGCCTGGGGCGACGGCGGCCGATCCGGCCGCACCAGCCCGAACGCCGGCGGCGGCCGGGCTCGTCCGCTCGGCCTGCCTCGCCCGCTTACCGCTGTCAGTCCCGGGAGCTATTCTCTCTCTCACGATGCCCCCGCGTGTTCTGCTCGCCGAAGACGATACGCAGCGCCGTGCCGAGCTGTCGAACTCGCTCGCCGCGGCCGGTTATGTGGTGATGGCCGCGGCCACCGGCGAGGACGCGCTCACCGCCTACGTGCGCGACAGCGTTCCCCTCGTCATGCTCGACACCGACCTGTCCGGGCTCGGTGGAATCGAGGTCTGCCGTCGCATCCGCGCGCTCGACCCCGCGCGCCAGACGTTCGTGCTCGTCTATTCGCGGAGCGACCGGCTCGAGCGGCTCCTCGAGGCGCTCGACGCCGGCGCCGACGACTACATGCTCGCCGAGATGACGCCCGCGCACGTCCGCGCGCGGATCGCCATCGCGGAGCGTCGCCTCGCGCTCGCCGAGGCCCGCCGGGCCGCCGAGACGGAGGCCGCGAAGGCGCGGTACCTGGCCGGCGTCGGCGAGATGGCGATCGCGCTCCAGCACGAGATCAACAACCCGCTCGCCGCGATCCTCGCCCACGCCGAGCTCCTCGCCATGGACGCCGAGGAGGCCGGCGAGGAGAACCAGTCGCTGCAGACGATTCTCGAGCAGGCCCGCCGCATCGCCGACGTCGTGCGGCGACTGAGCAGCCTGCGCAATCCGCAATCGGTGGAATACGTCCCCGGCAAGCGGATGGTGCACCTGAACGAAGAGTGAACCCACCCGCGTGAGCCACTACATCGGCGCCCATACCATCGATGCGGGCGGCATCCACATGGCCGTCCGCCGGGCGGCGAACGGCGGGATGCGCGCCCTGCAGGTCTTCACCGCGATCCCGAAGTTCTACAACGAGAAGGTGTCGGTGCGCCCCGAGCGCGCCGAGCGCTTTCGCGCCGCGCTCGCGGAGTCGCCCATCGCCCCGCAGCACGTGGTCTCGCATGCCGCGTACGTGCTGAACGTGGCGACCCCGGACGAGGCGAAGTGGACGCGTGCCCGCGACGGGCTCGCGAAGGAGCTGGAGCGCTCCTCCACCCTCGGCATCGGCGCGGTGTGCTTTCACCCCGGCGCCGCGACCGACGGCGACCGCGAGGCCGCCGCGGAGCGGATCGCCGCGGCGATCGTGCATGCGCTCGAGACGGTGGAGAGCGACACGCGCCTCCTCGTCGAGAACACGGCCGGCGCGGGGACCACGATGGCGCGCACCGCGGCCGAGATCGGCGCGATCCTCGCCCACGTGCCGAAGAAGCACCGCGCCCGCACCGGCTACGGCCTCGACACCTGCCACCTCTTCGCCAGCGGCTACGACCTGCGCGAATCGCGCGCGCGGCTGACGGAGATCCTCGACGAGTTCGAGGAGGCGGCCGGCTCGGTGCCCGGCTTCTTCCACCTCAACGACAGCGAAGGGCTGCTCGGCTCCAACCGGGACCGGCACGTCCTCATCGGCGACGGGGCGATCGGGCTCGAGCCGTTCGGGTGGCTGCTGCACGACCGGCGGGCGAAGGACATCCCCCTGATCTTCGAGACGCCGCAGTACGTGATGGAGCCGGCCGAGGACGACGATGCGCCCGATCCGTACGACGTCCAGATGATGAGCGTGGTGGAGGGATTGCTGGGGCGCGGTCGATAGTGTCGCGCAACGAGCCCGGGTAACTGCTGAACGGCATGTCACCACGGAGCCACGGAGGCACGGAGAACTGCCTCGAGGGCAGGTAGTTCTTGGCGCCCTTGGCGCCTTGGCGGTGCAAGCTTTTCCGATGCTTCGAGAAAACCAGAACGGCCGCCCGGCGAGACTGACTCACCCGAGCGGCCGTTCCGTCGTTTTCAAAGTTCAGTTCCCGGCTCGTTGCGCCACGACACCTCATTGCCACGCGGAGCGATCCGGCAGTTCCCGGCGGTGCATCCGGGCAATCGAAGGTCTTTGCTCTTCGTGACCCCGGCGCGACGATTCTCTCGTCGCGCGAGGAGCGATTCCCGGGATTCACGCCCCAGTACCGGCCCCGGCGCGACGACTCGCGACCACTCGCGACGGCGCGAAGAGGTGCCCGATGATCCCCCTTTACAGGCATTCCTGTGATATTTAGCTTATTAGCTAACTAACTCACGAGGGAAGGTCGTGAACGCGGCATTCCGAGCGTTGTCCGACCCGACGCGTCGGGACATCGTCCACCTGCTCCGCGCCGGGCCCCTCACGTCGGGGGAGATCGCGCAGCACTTCCCGGTCGCGTGGCCGACCGTCTCGCGCCACCTCGCCGTGCTGCGGGACGCAGGACTCATCCAGGCCGAGCGCCACGGCCAGCAGATCGTGTACGAGCTCAACACCACCGTCCTCGAGGACATCATCCACCACCTCATGGGGTGGATCAAGCCGGGAGACCAGCCATGATGCGACGCATCCTCCACCCGCTGCTCATCGTCCTCGCGTTCGTGGCGAGCGCCATCGCCTGGCCGCGCCTCCCTGACCAGGTGCCGGTCCACTGGAACCTCCAGGGCGAGGTCGATCGCTACGGCTCGCGCTTCGAGGGCGCCATCCTCATGCCGGCGCTCATGGCGATCATCTGGATCCTGCTGCGCACGCTGCCGAAGGTCGACCCGAAGCGCGCGAACTACGCACGCATGGAGAGCACCTACGAGTTCGTCATCACGCTGACGCTCGCCTCCCTGCTTGCGATTCACGCGGTGGTCCTGGCGGCGACGCTGGGCTACGACGTGCGGATCGACATGGTCGTGCCGCTCCTCGTGGGCGTGATGCTCATGGCGATCGGCAACGTGATCCCGCGGGCGAAGCCCAACTGGTGGTTCGGGGTGCGCACGCCGTGGACGCTCACGAACGAGCGCGTGTGGGTCCGCACGCATCGCGTGGCCGGCTACGCGCTCATGTTCGCGGGGCTGGTGTTCGTCGCCGCGGCCTTCCTCCCGGCAGCGCCGGTGCGGCTCGTGCTCATCGCGCTCGCGATCCTCGCCGCCCTCTTTCCCATCGTCTACTCGTATGTCGCCTGGCGACAGGAGACCTCGGCCCGATGAACCGCGCACCCATCCAGCTCCGCAGCGCCGCCGTCGCGCTCCTTGCCGCCCTGGCGGCCGCACCCCTGTCGTCGGCCGGCGCCCAGCGCGTCTCGAAGGAGCCGGCTCCACCAGCGCCCGACACGGCATGGTTCGCGGTCGTGCTCAACACGGACACGCTCGCGACGGAGAGCGTCGTGCGCGCCGGGGGCACGGTGAGCGGCGACCTGCGGCTGCTGCGTCCCCGCCCGATGGCGGTGCAGTACACGATGTTCCTGCGCTCCGACGGGGGCGTCGATTCGGTGCACACGACGACGGTCGATGCCAACGTCGCCGCGCGCGGCACGATCGTCATCCGCCCGGACAGCGCGATCCTCACGATGCAGGCGCCCGGGCTGACGGAGCCGCAGGTCGCCCGTATCGCCGCGCCCCCGGGAGCGCTGCCGTTCATCAACCTGTCGGCGGGTGCGCTCGACGTGATCTTCCGTCGGGCGCGCACGATCGGCGGGGATGCGGCGACGATCCCGCTCATCGCGGGTCCGCAGCTCATCCCGGCGCAGATCCGCTTCGTCGGGAACGACTCGGCGACGGTGAGCCTCGGTGCCGAACTGCGCGCGGCGGTCGCGCGCGATGGCGCGTTCCTCGGCGCGGTGGTGCCGGCGCAGAACGTCCGCTTCGTGCGCCTCGCAGCGCGCCCGGCCTCACGCACCGCGGGCGCACCTGAGCGTGCGGCCGGCGATCCGTACGCCGCGCCCGCCGGAGCCCCGTACAGGGCGGAGAACGTGACGATCCGCACACCGGACGGCGCGACGCTCGCCGGCACGCTCACGCTGCCACGCGGCGCGAGCGCGGGGACGCCGGCGCCGGTCGTCGTCACCATCACCGGCAGCGGGCCCCAGAACCGCGACTCGGAGCTCACGGGCATCGGCGGCTACGCGATCTACCGCCAGGTCGCCGACACGCTCGGACGTCGCGGCATCGGCGTGCTGCGGCTCGACGACCGGGGTGCCGGGGCGTCGAGCGCGCTCTCGGGCAGCGAGACGTCGGAGACGTTCGCCGGCGACGTCCGCGCCGCCGTGGCGTGGCTGCGCACCCGGCCCGACGTGGATGCGCGACGGATCGGTCTCGTCGGCCACAGCGTGGGCGGGATGATCGCGCCCATGGTCGCGGCCGGGGACACGCTGCTGCGCGCGATCGCGCTCCTCGCCACGCAGTCGCGCCCCGGCGCCGAGCTCTCCGCGCACCAGCGGCAGCAGGCGATCGCGCAGGATGCGCGCATCCCAGCGGCGGCGCGCGACTCGATGTTCCGGGTGGCGCAGGCGCAGACCGATTCGCTGGTGGCAGCCGGCGGCGCCAATGCGTGGACGCGCTTCTGGTGGACGTTCGACCCGGGTCCGGTGGTGCGGCGCGTGCGCGTGCCGGTGCTGATCCTCCATGGGGAGACGGACGCGCAGGTGCCCGTCGCGCAGGCGGAGGAGCTCGCGGCGATGCTCCGCGAGAGCGGCAATCCGGACGTCACGATGCGGCGCTTTCCGGGTGTGAATCACCTCTTCCTCGCGGATCCGTCCGGGCACTGGGAGGGGTATGCAGCGCTCCCCTCGAAGGCGGTGCCGCCTGTGATACTGGGCACGATCGCCGACTGGTTCGTCGCGCGACTGGGGCGCGGAGGGTGATTTCATAGGGGAAAACGCACCCTGTCCCTATTGCGCGCGGGATCGGATCGCATAGGTTGTGGCGCGACGGACCGCGAGGTTTTTTCCGCGAACGACTCCGTTCCCACCCTAGGAGACCACCACGAATGGCTGCGAAAAAGGCTGCAAAGAAGGGCGCCGCAAAGAAGGGCGCCGCCAAGAAGGGCGCCGCGAAGAAGGCCACGGCCAAGAAGAGCACCGCCAAGAAGGCCGTGAAGAAGGCGCCGGCGAAGAAGGCCGCCAAGAAGGCCGCCAAGAAGGCGCCCGCCAAGAAGGCCGCCAAGCGCGCCCCGAACCCCGCCTTCATGAAGGCGATGCAGCCGAGCGAGGCGCTCTCCGCCGTCGTCGGCAACAAGCCGATGCCGCGCACCGAAGTGACCAAGAAGCTGTGGGACTACATCCGCAAGAACGGTCTCCAGGATGCGAAGAACCGCCGGCAGATCAACGCCGACGACAAGCTCCGCCCGGTCTTCGGTGGCAAGAAGAACGTCTCGATGTTCGAGATGACGAAGCTCGTCAACCAGCACCTGAAGGACGCGTAAGCGTCGTCGGGCGCACGGGGTCGGGAGTCGGGGCACGCCGCTCCAGGCGCTCCGGACCATGTCAACGAGGGGCACGTTCCGTCCGGAACGGGCCCCTCGTCGCTTGTCCACTCGCCGCACGACAACGAGCTTTGTCGGAGATCGGTCGGGCGACGTCATGGCCGTGTGGCATCGGCCGCGCCCGACTCCCGGCCCCCGACGCACTTCACGAGCAGCATGGCCAACAAGAAAAAGTCCGCCTCTTCTCCGCGCTCGAACAACGTCGTCGCCCAGGCCCGCGGGCGCGCGAAGCGCCCCGGCGGCGCGCGCGGCAGCGTCGCCTGGGAGCACTTCAAGTCGTTCGCCGGCGCCGTCCTCATCTTCCTCGTCGTCAAGACGTTCCTGATCGAGGCCTATCGCATCCCCTCCGGGAGCATGATCCCCACGCTCCTCATCGGCGACTGGCTCTTCGTGAACAAGCTCGTCTACGGGCCCAAGATCCCGTTCGCCGACGCGAGCCTCCCCGGCTACCGCGAGCCGCAGCGCGGCGACGTCGTCGTGTTCCAGTCGCCGCCGCAGGTGGACCAGCCCGACGATCCCACCCCGACGCTCGTCAAGCGCCTCGTCGGCATGCCCAACGACACGCTCTACATGCGCGACGGGCTGCTGCACGTGAACGGGATCGCGCAGCGACAGGGCTTCGCCGCCGCCAGCAATCCGGGCCCGGGCGCGGACGAGATCTACAGCGACCTGTTCGCGTGGCAGCAGACGTACACGATCCGCGGCAGTCGCTTCGGCAACCCGCCGGCGCGCCCGTCGCTCGACGACTGGGGCCCGCTCGTGATCCCGCCCGGCAACTACTTCATGATGGGCGACAACCGCTACTGCTCGAAGGACAGCCGCTTCTGGGGGCTCGTCCCGCGCGGCAACATCCGCGGCCGCCCCATGTTCGTGTACTACTCGTACCGCCCCGGCGACGTCCCCGGCGAGTGCAGCCCGGAGACGAGCACGCGGCCGCTGCCGTTCATCACCGACATCCGGTGGGGACGGATCGGCACGTGGATCAGGTGACGCGCGCCGCGTGACGCACGACGCCGAACGCGTCCTCCGCCGCATGTGGGGACTCGGGCACCAGATCGCGCTGGAGCTCGACCCCGCCCGCGTGCTCGCGCGCTTCCTCGAGGCGGCCGTCGACATCGCGGAAGCCGATGGCGGCGCGCTCGGCATGCTCGACGAGGATGGCGCGGTCCGCCTCGTCAACGTCGCCGGCCCGGCCGAAGCGGAGTTCATCGGCACCCGGCACCCGCTGCTCAGCGCTGCGCTCCAGCAGGTGATCCGCGAGCGCCGCGCGTGGAAGACGCACGACCTGCGGAGCGAGGCGGGGGCGGTCACGTCCGAGAGCCTCGCACTGTTCGAGGCGCACGGCATGCGCTCCGCCGCCGTCGTGCCGATCATCCGGCGCGCGGACGTGCTCGGGGTCGTCGTGGTCACCGCGCGCAACCCCGGACAGTTCGCCGACCTCGCCCTCGAGCGCCTCGCGGCGATGGGCGACCTGTTGTCGGTCGCGCTCGCGAACGCGGAGCTCGTGGAGTCGCTGCGCCAGGCGGAGTGGCGCTTCCGGACGCTCTTCCGCGCCGCGCCGGACGCGGTGCTGACCGTGCTGGAGAGTGGCCGCATTCGCGATGCGAACGATGCGGCCCGCACCGTGATCGGCCTCGATCCGGTGCACGTCGTCGGGCGCGTGCTCGCGGATCTCGTCGCGTCGGAAGACCGCGAGCGGCTCGCCGGCACGCTGCTCCGCGCCTTCGACGGCGTGCCGGGGCGCGTGGACGTCACCATCCTGCCACCCGCGCCCGGAGAGGGCGTGCACGCGCCGGAGGAGGCCGCGCAGGCGCACATCGTGAGCTTCG
>Ga0247822_10002005_pt1 | contig 12833 bp, 13 predicted proteins | sample 13C_Cellulose_Da_FD_192423 | JGI IMG/M metagenome (GOLD analysis project Ga0247822, IMG submission 192423) | Soil microbial communities from agricultural site in Penn Yan, New York, United States - 13C_Cellulose_Day30 | ecosystem: Environmental > Terrestrial > Soil > Agricultural land | place...
TCACCGACCCGGATACTGCGGCCGGCGGCTCGGGGGCGTCCGGGTTCGCGGACATCGTGGACGGGAAGTTCGACACGTCCGCGGCCAACGGCCGGGGCATGTCCGGCGGGCCGACGATGGTCCGCATCCAGGGGCACAAGAAGGAGCCGGCCGACGCGACCTCCGGGTACGGCCCGCCACTGTTCGCGGAGTACACGGTCAAGGCGACCCTGCCGTCGGCGACCTCGACGAAGGACTTCGACGTGCCCGCGTCCGCGGCCAAGGGGCTGCCGAAGGCAACAGCGCCGCTGGACGCGGAACCCGGACAGGAGACGCCCCGCAAGGGCGGGACGTAGGCGGAGCAAATCGCAGATCCCAAGCACCAAATCCCAACCAAGGCAGGTCTTGGTTGGGATTTGGTGCTTGGGATCTGCGATTTGGTTTTATTCCGCTCCCGGGCGGATCATCTTCTCCGGCCGCACGGCCTGGTCGAACTGCTCCGCGGTCAGCAGCCCCGACTTGATCGCCTCCTCGCGGAGCGTGGTGCCGTTCTTGTGCGCCGACTTGGCGATCTTCGCCGCGTTGTCGTAGCCGATGTGCCGGTTCAGTGCGGTCACCAGCATCAGCGACTCGTTCAGGAACCTCGCGATCTGCTTCTCGTTGGCGGCGATCCCCGGCCGGACCGTGCCGCCGGCCTTCGGCCTGATCTTCGACTGGTCCACCTCGACCATGCCCGTCTCCGGGTTCGCCGCGTACTCCAGCGCCTCGTAGTCGGTCTCCGGCATGTCGGCGGCGCAGTGTTCGCGGTAGCTGCGGCAGGCGTCGGTGAGCAGCCGCACCGAATGTAAGAAGTTGTGAACGATGACCGGCTTGTAGACGTTCAGCTCGAAGTGCCCCTGCGACGCCGCGAACCCGATGGCCGCGTCGTTGCCCATGACCTGCACGCAGACCATGGTCATCGCCTCGGACTGCGTCGGGTTCACCTTCCCTGGCATGATCGACGAGCCGGGTTCGTTCTCCGGGATGGTGATCTCGGTCAGCCCGCACCGCGGACCGGACGCCAGCCAACGCACGTCGTTGGCAATCTTGGTCAGCGCCGCGGCCAGGGTCTTCAGCGCCCCGCTGGCGAAGACGAACGCCTCGTGCCCGGCCAGCGCCGCGAACTTGTTCGGCGCAGTGACGAACGGCAGCCCAGTGATCTCGGCGATCTTCTTCGCGACCCGTTCGGCGAACTCCGGGTGCGCGTTCAGCCCGGTGCCGACCGCGGTGCCGCCCAGCGCCAGCTCATAGAGCATCGGCAGCGAGTCCTTGACCGCCTTCAGGCCGTAGTCGAGTTGCGCGACGTAGCCGCTGAACTCCTGGCCGAGGGTTAGGGGCACCGCGTCCATCAGGTGCGTGCGGCCGATCTTGACGATCGAGTCGAACTGCTTCGCCTTGGCGGCGAACGTGTCGCGGAGCGCCTGCACGCTCGGAACGAGCCGGTGGACGATTTCTTCCGCCGCGGCGATGTGCATGGCGGTCGGGAAGGTGTCGTTGGACGACTGCGACATGTTCACGTCGTCGTTGGGGTGGACGAAGTCCTTGTTTCCCAACTCGCCGCCGGCGAGCGCGATGGCCCGGTTGGCGATGACCTCGTTGGCGTTCATGTTTGTCTGGGTGCCGGACCCGGTCTGCCAGACCCGCAGCGGGAAGTGGTCGTCGAGCTTGCCGGCGATGACCTCGTCGGCGGCGCGGACGATCAACTCGACCTTCTGCTCGACGGGGAGCCTGTCCTTCTCCTTCTTCTTGAACAGCCCGAGGTCGCGGTTGACGAGGGCGGCCGCCTTCTTGAGGACGCCGAACGCGCGGACGACCGGCCGCGGCATGGTGTCGGCGCCGACGGCGAAGTGGACGAGCGACCGGGCGGTCTGGGCGCCGTAGTACCGGTCGGCCGGCACCCGGATCTTGCCCATGCTGTCGGCTTCGAGGCGGTAGGCGGACATGGAGGGAACCCCCAGGGATGCATAGAGGGTGGAGTGCGGGTATTGTAGAAGTATTCCGCTCGTGTCCGACGGTCGGGGAGGTTCGATCACATGAGCGCAGTCTTTCAACTCGAAGCGCCACTGCGGATGGACGACTCCGGTGCCATCCGGGTCGGTGAAACCCGCGTCTTGATGGTACTGGTGATCGAGGCGTTTCAGGACGGTGCGACCCCGGAAGGGATCGTCTTGCAATACCCAACCCTGAGTCTGGCCGACGTGTACGCGGTGATCGCGTACTATCTCCGCCACAAGGCCGAGGTCGAGGAGTACGTTGCGGATTATAACCGCCAGGCCGAGGAGGTCCGGGCACGGATCGAGGCGGCGCAAAAGGACCTGCCGGACATCCGCTCCCGCCTACTCGCCAGGCGACGGAAGGGCGAGTCTGGCGGCGGGACCGTGGGTGCTCCCTGATGATCTCGCTGCTCGCCGACCACAACTTCCGGGAGCCGATCCTGCGAGGATTGCTCCTGCGGTTGCCCGGCCTCGATGTGGTCACGGCCCGGAGCGCCGGGCTGGCCGGGACGCCCGACCCGGACGTGCTGGCATGGGCGGCAGCCAACGACCGGGTGGTACTCACCCACGACCGGCAGACGATGGCCGGGTTCGCCTACGCACGGGTCGCGGCCGGCGAGCCGATGGTCGGGCTGATCGTCGCCGAGAGTCGGGCCACGAACCGGCGTGTGATCGACGACCTGGAACTGATCTGTGTCGCGACGACCCCGTCCGAATGGGTGAACCGGGTGGAGTTCATCCCGATGTGATGGAGCGGTTCTGAGCGAGCGGGAATTGGACGGCGAATATGACGGAACAAGAAGCGGTGGCGATCGCCACCGCATACCTCACCGAGCAAGCCATCCCGTTCGAGAAGTTGGAACGTGTGTTCTTCGTTCCCGCGTCGGCATTCGGACCGGACGTTCCTTATGCGAAAGACGGGTGGGTCGTCCATTTCGACGACCCGATCCCGAGTACTGATCCAGACGCCGAGGTCCATTCTTGCGACGGACCGTTGATCGTGAGAATCGATCCGATCACGGGTCAGGCGCGGATCGTGATGCTTCTCTGAGTGTTAACGTTCCCGTGCTCGGCTTCGCCTCGCGGCTAACCGGTCTGTCGATCCGCACTCCGAGTTCCGCGTTCCGCAATCAAATTACCGTTCCGTCCGGGATGACTGCGCCGCGTGGGACGCACACGATCCCGTCGCGGACGTGCCACAGGCCGGTCGGCTCGTCGTACTCGACGTGCTTCTCGGCGTTCAAAATCTTCACGTTCGACCCGATCCGGCAGTCCTTGTCCAGGATCGCCCGCTCAATCACCGTGCCGTCGCCGATGTTGAACGACGGCACCCCCGCCGACCGGTTCGCCCGTACCTCCGCCTCCGTCTCGTAGCGGTCCGAGCCGATCATCACCGTGTCCGTCAGCCGACAGTTCTTGCCGATCCGGCTGCGCACCCCGATCAGGCAGTGTTCGAGGGCGGTCCCCTCGCCGACCCGGCCACCCTCGGCCACGACGCTCCGCTTCAGGGTCGCCCCGTCCACCCGGGTGGCCGGCAGGTTCCGCATCCGGGTGTAGATGACACCCTCCGGCGTGTAGAAGTCGAACGGCGGGTCGGGCTCGGCCAGCGCCAGGCTCGACTCGTGGTAGCTCTTGATCGTCCCCAGGTCCTCCCAGTAGCCGTCGAAGAGATGCGCCTGAATCTTCTTGGACTCGACGGTGCGCGGGAAGACCTCCTTGCCGAAGTCAGTCGCCAGCGGGCGAGCGTTGAGGACCTCGAAGAGGAACTCCGCTCGGAACAGGTAGACGCCCATGTTGGCCAGGTAGTGCCGGCCGTTGCACGGGATGCCCCGCTCCTCGATCCAGTCGGCGGGGGTGTGGTACGGCTTGCGCTCCGGCTCGGTCTTCGGCTTCTCGACGAAGCTGCTCACCCGGCCAGAGTCGTCCATCCGCATCAGACCGAACCCGGCCGTCTGGTCCTCCTTGACCGGGATGGCGGCGATGGTCGCGTCGGCGCCGCTGTCGCGGTGGGTCTTGAGGAGCTGGCGGTAGTCCATCCGGTAGAGCTGGTCGCCGGAGAGGATCAGGACGTCCTGGCACCCCTCGTTCTTGACGTACAGGGCGTTCTGCCGGACCGCGTCGGCGGTCCCCTGATACCAGTCGGACGCCTCGTAGGTCTGCATCGCCGCGAGGACTTCCACGAACCCGCGGTTGAACATGTCGAACTTGTACGTGTTGGCGATGTGCCGGTGCAGGCTGACCGACAGGAACTGCGTCAGCACGTAGATGCGGTTGAGCCCGCTGTTGAGGCAGTTGGAGATGGGGATGTCGATGAGCCGGTACTTGCCGGCGACGGGGACGGCCGGCTTGGCCCGGAGCTTGGTCAGCGGGTAGAGCCGGGTGCCCTTGCCGCCGCCGAGGATCAGGCAGAGGACCGAGCGGTCGGTGGACATGAGAGCCTCGCGGGGCGAACGTGGGACGTTGACCGGATGTTATCCCACGGAGGGCGGAAGCGGGCAACGGGTTTTTGGCGAACGGCCGGCGTGAGCCGGCCGGTGGAATCGCTCTAACCAGCCGGCGGTGCGTTCCCACCAGCCGGCTCACGCCGGCCGTTCGCCAGATACGCCCCCACTCGTTCCGCCACCACCGCCGCCCGCTCGGCCACGTCGGGCATCGACACGCCGTGGAGGGCGTTGCCGGCGACGAACAGCCCAGGGTGCTGCCCGACCGCCGCCTCGACTCGCGTCACCCGCTCCAGGTGGCCGACGTGGTACTGCGGGATCGCCCGCGGCCAGCGGACCACCTGCCGGAAGACCGGCTCGCCGCGAACGCCTAGCGCTTGTTGCATCTCGCGGTGACAGCCTCCGATCAGGGCGTCGTCGTCCCGGTCGAACACCTCCGGCCGGCCGGCCCCGCCGCACAGCACCCGCCACAGCACGAACCCCGGCGGCGCCCGGTCCGGGTAGATGCTCGAACACCACTGCACCCCGAGCACGTCGCGGCGGGTGTGCTGCGGGGCGATGTACCCGAACCCGTCGGGGGCCTGCGCGTCCGCCTGCCGGTAGCCCAGCCCCACGACCGCGACGCGGTTGTACAGGATCGCGGCCAGGTCATCGGCCAGCGCCGCGTCCAGGTCGGCCAGCGCGGTCGCCTGCTCGTAGGCCGGGCAGGCGAGGACCACCGCATCGGCTTCCCACGAATCGTTCCCTTCGCCGCGGACGCGCCAGCCCGCACCGGTCCGCTCGACCCGCGTCACCCGCACCCCGGTCTTGACGCTCACCCGGCCGGCCAGCGCCTCGACCAGCGCCCGCAGCCCCTCGCGGAACGACCACGCCCGCGTCGGGGCCGGCTTCTCGCCGCGGGCCACAGCGTCGCGCTTCTTCGCCTTCATCGACCGCAGGAACCCGCGCAGGACGCTCCCCGTCTCGTCCTCGAACTGCGCCAGCCGCGGGAAGCACGCCCGGACGCTCAGCGCCTCCGGGTCGCCGGCGTAGATGCCGGTGACGAGCGCGTCCATGAACACGTCGGCGGCTTCCTTGCCGAACCGCCTCCTGGCGAACGCCGTGACAGACTCATCAGCAGGGGCGTCTGCCGGCCGACGGCGGAACGGCTCGCGGAGTAGCGCGAGCTTGCCGCCGACGGAGAGCAGCGGCGTGGTGAGGATGCCCGGCGGCGACGACGGGAGCTTGTGGAGCCGGTCGTGGATGTAGACGAACCGGTTCCGCCGCGACCCCTCGCTGGCGGCGACGAGCCGGTTGTCGAGGCCCAGGTCGCGGCAGAGCCCGACCGCGCCGGGCTTGTTGTCGAGGAACCCGTTCGGCCCGGTCTCCAGGCGGAACCCGTCACGGTGCTCGGTCCAGACGGTTCCGCCGGGCCGGTCGCGGCCTTCGAGCAGGGTGAGTTCGAGTTCGGGCCGCGCCTGCCGGAGGCGGAACGCGACGGCCAGCCCGCTCAGGCCGGCCCCGACTACAACGACGCGGGACATGCGGACATGCTACGAACCGGCAGGCCAATCGCGAGGCGCCGACGCCAGTCGGCGCCTCGCTTCGGGCTCCGACACGCATCAGTACCTCAGTTCCACGCCCAGCGTCCAGCCCTGCAGCCAAACGTCGCTGGTGTCGTTGCGGAACGCCGGCCGGCCGGCCGCGGGGTTGACCGTCAGGTCGATCTGCTCCGACGCCCGCCGCACCTCGCTCCAGTACAGGAACGTGTACCCCGCGTTCACCTTCAGGCAGTCGGTCAGGCAGTATCCGACCTTCAGCCCCGCTTCCGGGACCACCGCGAAGGACGAGGTCGAGTCCGAAAGCGTGTTCGACGGCATCACCAGCAGCCCCGACGGCACGGCCGCAGTGACCGCCGGACCCGCGAACTGCGTCGTCCCGACCGTGTCGGCCTCGGACACGGTCACGCCCATCGCCACCTTGGTCGTCAGCTCCAACGTCAGCCCGGACGCCAGCCGGCAGCCGGTGACCAGCCCGACCTGCGGGCCGTGGAAGTGGTTGCGGGTGCGGAAGGAGTCGTGCGACAACACCTGGATCGTGGCCTCGGGGGGGATCGGTATCCGCTGCGTGGTGGCCGTCCACACGTCCACCGTGTCGCCGAGGTGCAGGTAGCGGTAGCCGGCGACCAGGTCCACCCGGCAGCACTCGCCGCAGCGGAGCGCCCGGCGGTAGTTCACGTCCCCGCCGATCACGCGCGTGTCCGCCGACGCGGTGATCCCGCCCGGGGCCAGTCCGGTGACCGGGGAGCCAGCGTTGAGCCCGTCCGGGCCGACGATCGGCCGCGCCAGCACCACCCCGCCCGGGCCGGATGAGCCGACGAACCGCTCGCTCAGCCCGCCCAGGAAGATCAGACCCGCCTCGACGCCGCTGGTCTGCGCGTCGTCGAACCAGTACCCGACGCGGGCCTGGAGGCCGGGCCGGGTGGAGTGCAGCTCGCGGCGGCCACCGAAGAGGATTGGGCCGGGGCCGTCCAGCGCTCCGGCCGTCGGGAACGGGCTGCCGGGCGCGGCCGACGTGACCAGCGGCGGCACCCACACCCCCTGCGTCGCCCCGTACAGGAAGTCCGCCGACGCCCACAGCCGCCCCCCCTTCGCCTGCGCCGGCTCGCACGGCACGGTCTGGCCGCAGTCCACCACGCCCGGCTGGGGGGCGCCCGGCGTCGGCCCGTAGTGGTAGATGGCGACCGGGGCCGCGATCGGCGCCCCGACCGGCAAGAGCACCGGCGCAACCAGCTTGCCGTTGGGGATGAACGGCACCGTGCCGGGGCCGGGCGGCAGCGGGGTGGCGAAGATCGGCTCGCCGAACTGGGCGACGGCTGGCGCGGTCCACGAAGTGAGAACGACCAGACCCGCGGTCAGTCGGGAAAGTAGTTGGCGCATCGGGAGTTCCTCCGTCCAGGCGCCCCGGGCAAGGGGCGGACAACCGGACAGATCGGCACCCCGGGTAATGTCGCTGTGTAAGGCGGAACCCGGATGACCGGAATCCCCCGGAAGATGTGCCGTCTTGACTTAAGGTGCATAATGCTCCGGCAAGACGGGTTCGCCGGGTTCATCCGAATAATCCGGTTATTGTCTTGACGTGGAAATAATTTTCAGGCTATTCTGTAGACGCGAAAAGGTAGAACGACCTCCGCCGAAGTGTCCTATGTTCTGATCGAGTCGTGGCACCGGACGTGCAATGTCCGTCCGCCCGACAGCGGTCAGCCGCCATAGTGAAGGAAAACTCAAGGCCCGCCGCGACGGCACCGAACGTGCAACACCACGCGGCCTATCCAGGAGGGATGACCATGCTCGTTCTGACCCGCAAGCCCGGCGAACAGATCATCATCGCGGACAACATCCGCATTACCGTGGTGAGCGTCGGCCCCGGCCGCGTGAAGGTGGGCATCGAGGCGCCGCCGTCTGTGAAGGTGGACCGCCAGGAGATCCACGAGAAGAAGCAGTTCGAGACGGCCGCCGACGAGCCGCAACCGCACGTCGTCGAAGTGACCCCGTTGCTGCACAACCGGATCGCCGCCAAGCTGCCGCCGGCCGCCGACCGGCCGCTGACGCGCCGGTTTCCGCGCAAGCCGCGGTAAGTGTAACCTGTTCTGCTGCAACAATTCCCACCCCCGGTCGTCGTATTTACAACACCGACGACGCCTCTTACGACCGGGTGTGGGATGTTCGCTTTTCTGTTTACCACCTGTCTGCTCGGCGCCGACCCGGCGCCCCAATCCGCGAAAGACGCATTCCAGCCGCTGAACCCGTTGATCGGGGCCTGGAAGGGGACCGGCTACCCCGACGGCACCCGCACAGAACGGCAGAAGGGGTTCTGGGCGGAAACGCTCACCTGGGAGTGGCGGTTTGACCAGTCCGACGTGCGGCTGACGGCCGCCATCGATAAGGGCAAGCACTTCACCCGCTGGGACCTGCGGTATCTGCCCGGGAAGAAGGTTTACCAGTTGACCGCGGTCACGCCGGACCGGGAGACGCTTCTGTTCACGGGCGTTCTCGGCTCCGGGAAACAGAAGGAACAGGTTCTCACCCTGGAGCGAACCGACTCCGCCAGGAAGGAGGACCAGCGGCTGGTGGTCACACTGCTGCACCACAACCGGTTCCTGTACCGATGGGAGACGAGGCCGGCCGGGGCGGGGGCGTTCACCCGCAAGTATCAGGTCGGGGCGACCAAGGAGGGGGAGCCGTTCGCCGACGTGCCGAAGGGGCCGGAGTGCGTTGTCAGCGGCGGCAAGGGGACCATCGCGGTCAGCCACAAGGGGAAGACGTACCACGTCTGTTGCTCGGGCTGCCGCGACGAGTTCCGCGCGGACCCGGAGAAGTACGTCCGGGAGTACGAGGCGAAGAAGAAGTAAGTCCCGGGGCCGTGGTCCCAGGTCGATCTGGTCATCCCGCCGCGGTTCCGTCAGAATGCCCCCACGATGAGCCTGCTGTCCCGCTTCCGGTTCCCGCTGCGCCGGCCGGCCCGCCCGTGGCGGCTGGCCGCCCGCGTCGCCGGGCTGGCCCTCGTCGTGTTCGTCGGGGCCGAGGCGGTGCGCGTGGTCGGCGGAACCAACCGGCACGCGGTCATCCCGGGCCGGGTGTACCGCTGCAGCCAGCCGACCGAGGCCCACCTGCGCGAGATGGTGCGCGACTACCACGTCCGCACGGTCATCAACCTCCGCGGGGTGTCGCACGTCCACGACTGGTACAAGATCGAGGCCCGCACCCTGCACGATCTGAACGTCTCCCAGGAAGACGTCACGTTCTCGGCGAACCGGCTGCCGCCGCCGTCGGAGCTGCGGCGGCTGATCGAGGTACTCGACCACACCGAGTACCCGATCGTCTTCCACTGCAAGCAGGGAGCGGACCGAACCGGGCTGACGGCGGCGGTCGTGCTGCTGCTCTCCCCGGACGCGACGCTGGCCGACGCGATGCGGCAACTCTGGCCGCGGTACGGGCACTTCCGGTTCGGCCGGACCGCCGCCATCGACGAGTTCTTCGACCTGTACAAGGCGTGGCTCAAGAGCCAGGGAACTGAGCACAGCCCGGAGCGGTTCCGCCACTGGGCCTTGAACGTGTACACGCCTGGCCCGGCGCGGTCGGAGCTGGCGTGGCTCGACGGGCCGCCCGGCGCGGTGCCGGCGGGCCGACCGCTGGCGCTGCGGGTGCGGGCGACGAACCGCTCCATCGAGCCGTGGGAGCTGAAGCCGGGCGACTTCGCCGGCATCCACCTGAGTTACATAGTGGCCGACCAGACCGTGCGAACGGTCGCCGGCGGGCGGGCCGGGCTGTTCCGGGCCACAGTCCCGCCGGGCGGGTCGATCGAACTGACGCTGGCGTTGCCGCCGCTGGCGCCGGGGAAGTACGTCCTGGCCGCGTTCATGACCAACGCGACCGGGGCCGGGGTGCCGATCCGCTCGACCTCGTTCACGCAGTTCGGCGACGAGTCGCTGATGGCGGAGTTGGTCGTGAAGTAACCCCCTGGGAGCGCGGCCGTCCCGGCCGCTCTGGCTCCACACGGACGGGGTGCTTCGGCGTCGTCAGAGATTCCCGACTCGCTCAGTTAGTGTCGTGTTCATCGGGGTCTAGCGAGCCGCTGACGCCAGTCGGCGGGTGTCGGGTCGAATCACCCGCCGACTGGCGTCGGCGGCTCGCCACACCGGAATGAAAACCACACCAGAGCGGCCGGGACGGCCGCGGTCCCAGGGTCGAACGGAGTCGCCCATGCCCCCTCTGTCGGTCGTCATCCCGGTGAAGGACGAGCGCGGCAACGTCCGCTCGTTGGTGGAGCGGCTCCGCGCGGCGCTGGGCGACGGCCCGCCGTGGGAGGCGGTGTTCGTGGACGACGGCAGCACCGACGGCACGCACCTGGAGTTGGAGCGGGAGGCGGCCGCGGACCCGCGGGTCCGCGTGGTCCGGCTTCGGCGGAACTTCGGCCAGTCGGCGGCGCTGCAGGCCGGGTTCGATCACGCCACCGGCGACGTGATCGTGACCATGGACGGCGACCTGCAGAACGACCCGGCCGACGTTCCGGCGATGCTGGCCAAGCTCGACGAGGGCTACGATGTGGTCCTCGGCGAGCGGCACAACCGCCAGGACAGGCTGCTGGTGCGCAAGCTGCCGAGCCGGGCGGCCAACTGGCTGATCCGCAAGGTGACACGAGTGCCGTTCCGCGACTTCGGCTGCACCCTTCGGGTGATGCGGCGGGAGGTCGTGGACGGGATGTCGCTTTACGGCGAGATGCACCGGTTCATCACCGCGTTCGCCGTCCAGCAGGGGGCGCGGGTGGCCCAGGTTCCGGTCCGCCACCACCCGCGGACGGCCGGGACGTCCAAGTACAACCTGACCCGCACGGTCCGTGTGCTACTGGACCTGGCGACGGTGAAGTTCCTGGCCAGCTACCAGACCCGGCCGATGCACCTGTTCGGGACGGTGGGGCTGGGCCTGATGGCGCTGGGATTGCTCAGCCTCGCGGCGACGGTGGCGATGAAGTTCGCCGGCACCGACATGACCGGCAACCCGCTGCTGCTCCTGAGCACGCTGCTGGTGCTGGTGGGGGTGCAGTTCGTGTCGCTGGGACTGATGGGCGAGGTGCTGGCACGGATCTACTTCGAGAGCCAGGGGAAGGCGCCCTACGTCGTCCGCGAGACGCACAACCTTGCCACGGAGCGGGCGCGGACGGCGGCGTGAGTCGTCTTGGGAGGGCGAGGCTCCTGCCGAGCCTGAGGCTCCCGAGGCTCGGCAGGAGCCTCGCCCTCCCAAGACGACTCACTCCGGCGCGTACACGGACCGGCCGCCGTCCACCGGCAGGCACGCGCCCGTGACGAAGTCATTCGCCACCAGCGCCAGCACCGCCAGCGCCACGTTCTCCGGGCTGCCCTCGCGCTTCACCAGGGTGGCGTCGATCGCCTGCTGACGCTCCGCGGCCGGCAGGTCCGGCGGCAGCATCACTGGCCCCGGCAGCACGCAGTTCACCCGCACCCGCGGGTTGCGCGTCCCCAGTTCCACCGCGAACATCCGCGTCAGCGTCGGGATCGCCCCCTTGCTTGGGAAGTACGCCGCGTAGTCCCGGTACGGCCGCTCCACCGCCCAGTCGCCGAGGGTGACGATCGCTCCGCCCTCCGGCCGCGCGGCCATCGCCAGCCCGACGTGCTGACAGCAGAGGAACGTGCCCAGCGTGTTGGCGTCGAAGTGCGCCCGCACGTCGGCCGCGGTCACGTCTTCGAGCCGTTTGCGACCCCAGATCGCGGCCGCGGTGACCAGCACGTCGATCCAGCCGAACCGACCGAGTACGTCGCGGACCATGTCCTTGACCTGCGCCTCGTCCGTCAGGTCGGCCCGGAAGCCCTCCGCCTCGACACCCAGCGCGCGGAGGGCGGCGACCGTCTCCAGCGCTTCCGCGGCCGACGTGCGGTAGTGGACCGCCACCGCGTAACCGGCACGGGCCAGGGCGTCGGCCACCACCGCCCCGACCCGCCGCTTGCCGCTGCCGGTCACCAGTGCCACCTTCGTTGCGCTCACGTGCGGGCCTCCTGTGGTCCGGCCGTTGGCCGGACCGCTACGCGGTGTCGGGTCGCGCTCTAGTTTATGCCAGGGGGAGACTCCGCCATGAATGTGCTTGTCACGGCCGGGAACACGCAGACGCCGATCGACCGGGTGCGCTGCATCACGAACATCTTCACCGGCCGCACCGGTGCGCGGGTCGCCGTCGAGGCCCACCGCCGCGGCCATGCGGTGACATTCCTCACGTCACACGCGGAGGTAGTCGGCGATCCGCCCCCCGACCCGGCGCGGTGGCGGGTGCTGCCGTACCGCACCTACGACGACCTTGACCGGCTCATGGGTGAACTGGTGCCGTCCGGCGGGTTCGACGCGGTCATCCACGCGGCGGCGGTGAGCGACTACTCGGTGGCCGGGGTGTACACCGCGCCTGGCGTCGCGCTGGCGGACGAGGCGGCCGGCAAGATCAAGAGCCGCCACGGCGAGTTGTGGCTGCGGCTGGTGCCGACGGCGAAGCTGGTGGACAAGGTCCGCGGCGAGTGGGGCTTCCGCGGGGTGCTGGTGAAGTTCAAGCTGGAGGTCGGTGTCACCGAGGCGGAACTGCTGGCCGTGGCCGAGCGGTCCCGCGTCCAGTCCGAGGCCGACGCGATGGTGGCCAACGCATTCGAGACGCGCCACGAGTGGGCCTACCTGGGCGTCCGCGGCGAGCCCTACACGCGGCTGACCCGCTCCGAGTTGGCCCCGCGGCTGCTGGCCGCAGTGGAGGGAATGACGAATGACGAATGACGGAATGCACAGTGCCAACCCTTCTGGCATTCCGTCATTCGTCATTCCGTCATTCGTCATTCCGTCATTCGTCATTC
>Ga0247822_10002006_pt1 | contig 12829 bp, 9 predicted proteins | sample 13C_Cellulose_Da_FD_192423 | JGI IMG/M metagenome (GOLD analysis project Ga0247822, IMG submission 192423) | Soil microbial communities from agricultural site in Penn Yan, New York, United States - 13C_Cellulose_Day30 | ecosystem: Environmental > Terrestrial > Soil > Agricultural land | place...
TCGCCATCGTGTCGGCCGCGCGCGCGAAGGGGGTGCACCGCGAGCTCGCGGAGGCCATCAAGCGCGCCGACGACGCCGACGCCAAGCTCGCCGCGGGCGCGACCGCCGCCGGTGCGGTGGAGGCCCAGGTCGCGGAGGCCGAAGCGCGCGCGGCGCAGCTGCAGCAGGAGCTCGCGGCGAAGCTCGAGGCCGTCCAGCGCGAGCTCGCTGCCGAGCGCACCGGCATGCTCTCGCTCGCCGATCGCAAGACCCAGCTCGAGCGCGAGCTCGAAGCAGCGCGGCACAAGCTCGCCGAGGTCGAGCAGAAGCTGCTCGAGACCGACGTCCACAACGAGACGCTGCAGGAGCGGATCACGGATCTCGAGAGCGGCATGGCGGTCAGCGAGACCGCATCGCAGGCCACGCTCGACGAGCTGCGCGCGAAGGTGAACGAGCTCGAGGGGAAGCTCGCACGCGCCGAGGCGCAGCTCGCCGATGCGAACGCTGCGCGCGAGCAGGCGGAGCTTTCGATCGGGCGGGCGTCGGCGCTGCAGCGCCAGCTCGACGAGGCGCTCGGCAAGCTCACCTGGCTCGAGCGCGAGGCAGGGGACAAGGCGCGTGGGGCGAGGGCCGCGGAGGAACAGACGTCCGCGCTGGCGCAGCGGCTCACCGACGCGGAGTCCCGCGTGCAGTCGCTGACGGCGGAGCTCGAGCGCACGCGCGAGCAGGCCGCCGAAGCGGAGATCCGCGGGCAGGAGATCGAGCGCCGGCTGGCCGATGCGGAGACCCGTGCCGCCGAGACTGCGCGCTCGCTCGCAGACGCAGGGGCAGGTGCCGAGGAGACCGCGCGCGCACTCGCCGATCTCCAGGCCCGCGCGGACTACGCCGCGCGCTCTCTCGCCGACGCCGAGGCCCGCGCCGACGAAGCCGCGCGTGGTGCGGCTGGAGCCGAGCACCGCGGCGAGGCGGCCTCGCGTGCGCTCGCCGAGGCCGAGGCCCGCGCCGAGGAGATCTCGCGTGCGCTCGCCGAGGCGGAAGCCCGCGCCGAGGAGACCGCGCGCCGAGCAGCCGAGGCCGAGCACCGCGCCGAGGCCGCGTCGCGTGCAGCCAGTGATGCGGAGGCCCGCGCCCACGCGACCGCACGCGCGCTCGGCGACGCGGAGGCCCGGGCGGACGAAGCCGCGCGGGGGCTCGCCGATGCGGAGGCTCGCCTCGCCGAAGCCGCGCGCACCGACGGCGGGATCGGCGCGGACCTCGTGCAGCAGCTCGCGGACGCCCAGGGGCAGATCGCGGCGCTTCAGCGAGAGGTCGACGCCGCCGAGAACGTCCGCTCGTTCGCGGCCGAGACCGAGCGCGAGATCGCGCAGCTCCAACGCGAGCTGCGCGACGCGAAGACCAAGCTCGCGCAGGCGATGCTCGAGCGCGATCGCCTCGAGGCCGCGCTCGCCGAGGCGCGCGACGGTGACGAGACGCGATCGCGGTTCGCCGACCCCGAGGTCACCGCGCAGGCCGATCTGAAACAGTACCAGGCGATGCTCGCGAAGGCGGCGGAGACGCAGGAGAAGCTGACGCAGATCGAGGCCGAAGCCGCCGCGCTGCGCCAGCGCCTCGCCGAGGCCGAGCAGCGCCTGCGCGCCGCCGAGTCAGCGGCCGAGTCCGCAGCCGCCGACGGCGAATCGACGAAGACCGGCGCCGCGCCGCCGGTCGAGATCATCGAGCACGTCGGCATCCTCGAAGAGGCCATCGACTCGCTGCGCGCGAACATGCGCGCCGCCAGTGACGAGACCGCGCTGATGGATCAGTCGCCGTCGGTGGCCGCGGTCGCCGATGCGGTCAGCGCCGCCGCCGAGCACATCGAGCGTGCGCGCGCCGCGATCCGCGCGCTGCAGGCAACGCTCGGAATGTAGCTCACTCGGGTCGCGCGACGTGCTGGGACAGGAACGCGAGGCTGTGCGAGAGCCGCTGCGACCAGAACGCGAAGTCGTGGTGGCCGGGACCGAGGTACCACGCATGCTCGATGCCGCGCGCGGTCAGGACGTCGTGGAGGTACTGGGCGCCGTTATGGAGGGCGAACTCGCCCCGCGCGATCGGCGACCTCCGCGAGGTGGCCGCCGTCGAGCCAGTCGCGCTCGTCGCCGCCGAGCCCGTGCAGGTAGTACAGCACCGGCCAGCGCTTGCCGGGCGCGTCGGCGTAGCCCGCGGGCAAGTAGACGACGACATCCTTGTCGACGCCGAGCGCCGCGCTCGCGAACCGTCGGGTCTCGACGCGGCCCTTCGCCGTGACAGTCGCCGGAGGTTGTGGGGCGGGGGGCGCGGGCGGTGCGCTGTTGCTACACGCGATCAGCGCGGCGAGCAGCGCCGCACGGATCAACGCAGCACCGGCAGCACCGCGACCGCCTGGATCGTCGTCGCACGGAACGACAGCGCGAGCCCGATGAGGCGCGCGGCCTCGCCGGCGATCACCGGATCCACGGCGTGGAGCGACGCGAGCGTCTCTTCCACCTTCGCGCCGAACCCGCTGCCGCTCTCGAAGCTCTTCAACAGATCGCGCAGCGTCGGGGCAGGTGGATACATCTCGAGCCCGGCGCTCTCGTCGAGCTTCGCGAGCTTGCGCGCCTCGGCGATCGCGGCGTCGAGGCCACCGATCTCGTCGACGAGCCCGAGCTCCTTCGCCTTGGTGCCGGTCCACACGCGGCCCTGTGCGATCGGCAGCACCTCCTCGAGCTTCTTGTTACGGCCCTGCGCGACCCGGCCGACGAACGTGTTGTACACGTCCTCCATCGAGGACTGGATCGCGGCCTTCTCGTCGGCGTTCCACGGCGACAGCGAGGCCATGATCGTCGCGCGCTTGCCCCGGCCCATCGGGAACGTGTTGACGCCGAGCTTCTGCAGCGCTCCGCCCGGCGCGATCTTGCCGCCGACGACGCCGATCGAACCGGTGAGCGTGTCGGCGAGCGCGAAGATCTTGTTCGCCGGGCTCGCGATGTAATAACCGCCGCTCGCCGCCACGTCGCTCATCGACACGACCACCGGCTTCTTCGCCTTGAGGGCGGTCACCGCCTCCCAGATCAGCTCGGAGGCCTGCGCGCTGCCGCCGCCCGAGTCGATGCGCAACACGACCGCCTTCACGCTGTCGTCGTTGGTGACGGCGCGCAGCGCGGCGACCAGCGTGTGCGACGCGATCTCGCTGCGCGCGCCGAGGATGCCGCTGCCCTCGCCGTCGACGATGTCGCCGAGCGCGTACACGACGGCGACGTGATCACCCATCGGCTTCTCGGGCGGCATCGCGCCGATGAAGCGCGCGAGCTTGAGCATCGTCTTCAGCTGATCGTTACCATCGGGTTCGACGTCGAGCTTGGTCCACCCCCCGGCGGCGAGGCCGTCGCGGAACGCCTCGAACGAGCTCACCTGATCGACGAGCTTGGCCGCCTTTGCCTTCTCCGATGGGAACAGCGCTGTATCGATCAACCCCTTGACCGTCGCGGGGTCGAGCTTGCGATCCGCGGCGATCACGTCGACGAGCGTCTGGTAGCGGCGATCGAGGATCGCTCCCAGCGTCTCCTGCGTCTCCGGCGATGGCGCGTCGCGCGTCAGCGGCTCCGCGGCGCCCTTGTACGCGCCGACGTGGAGGAAGTCGGCGGTCACGCCGAGCTTGTCGAGGAGCGGCTTGACGTGGATCGGCATCGCCGCCGGTCCGGTGATCGCGACCTGGCCGAGCGGCGCGATCGCGATCTGATCACACGCGGCGAGCATCAGGTACGTCGCGTTCGACGCCTGCTCGGTGTGACACGCGAGCCGCTTGCCTGCGGCGCGGAAGTCGGCGAGCGCGGCGCGCAGCTCGACGAGATCCGGGAAGCTGACCTCGACGCCGCCGACGCGCAGCACCAGGCCCGTCAGCTTCTCTTCCTTGGCGAGCGCGCGCAGCCGATCGATCAACGTGCGCAGCTCGGTGCCGCCGCCACCTCTCCACGAGAACGCCTCGCGCTCGACGATGCCGCCCGACATGCTCATGACGCCCCAGTGCGGCTTCGTGTCGTCGAGCTCGGCCGACTTCGCGGGCGCCTCGTACGGGCCCGGCTTCTCGAGCCCCTCGCCGAGCTTCTCGAGCATGCCCTTGAGGTCCATGCCGCCGAGCCCGCCGCCGCTCTCGCTGTCGTCGCCGTCGCCGTCGCGGTCGTCGCCGTCGCTCCGCGACGCGGACCACGGATCGTTCGCGGCGGGCGGCGCGTTGCCCTTCACGACCGAATCGAGCTTCGATGGCTCGCTGGAGCTACACGCGACGAGCAGCAGAGCCGACAGAGTGAGACCACGACAGGCACGCATGGCGCCTGTCATAGCATGCGGCCTAGGAGCCCGAGCCGCTGCCCGCGCCCTCCGGGGCTGCAGGCGGCGGCGTCGGCGCAGGCGCCGGATCGGGCGGCGGCGTCGGCGTCGCCGGGGTCGGCGTCGGTGTCGGCGTCGGGGGAGGGGTCGGCGTCGGCGTCTCGGCGGGCGGCGCGAGACGCTCGAGCGCCTTCTTCGCCTTCGGCGTCTCGCCGTGCGCCTCGACGTACTTCTTCACCGCCTCGAGCGCCTGCTCCTTGCGGCCCTGCTGCAGATAGGTCTCGGCGACGCCCCACAGCGCGGGCTCGTAGCGCGACGAGATCGCGAGCGCCGCGCGGAACTTCGAGTACGCGGCGCTGAACTGCTTCGCATCGATGTGGCAGTAGCCCATGCCGGTCAGCGCCTCGACGCCATTCGGCTTCTGCTCGAGCGCCTTCGCGAACAGATCCATCGCGGCCGTGCAGTTGCGCTCGGCCGCGGCGTTGGCCTTGGCGAGCAGACGGTCGTACGAGTCACCCGGCGCCGCGGCCGACGTGGTGTTGCCACCGCTCGGCTTCACGCTGCTCGAGTTGTCCTCGGGCGGCAGCGGATCGGTCTTGACCACGGTCGTCTGCAGTCGCTCCGAGAGCGCCTTCGCGGCAGCGTGATCGGGGGCCCGCGCGAGCACCGCGTCGACCAGCGGCTTCGCCTCGACCGGCTTGTTCTGCGCGTACGCGATCAGCGCGAGCCGCATCTGCACGCGCACGTCGTCGCCCGCATCCCCGACGAGCGGCGACAGCAGCGCCTTCGCATCGTCGAGCTTGCCATCGCGTGCGAGCACGAGCGCCTCGCCGAGCGCGACGTCGCGCCGGGTCTCCGGCGTCGCCTTCGCCTTCGCGGCGTCGAGGTACTTCTTGATGTCGCGCGCCGACTTCCCCTGCACGCGGAGCACGGCGGCCATCGCGAGCTGCGCGGTGACGTCATCCGGGGTGGCCTGCACCGCCTTCTGCGCGGGGCCCAGCGCGTCGGTGATCACCGTCTTGGCTTCCTTCTTCAGCTTGTCGGCGTCGCTCTTGTCGGCGGTCACCTGCGCGCGATCGAGCAGCTGCTGCGCGATCGACGCCGTCAGGTACGCGCGCAACGCATCCGCACCCGGTGCGGTCACCGTCGAGAGCGAGGTCAGCGCTTCGCGCAGCTTGCTCTCGCGATCGGCCGCGAGCTCGGCGCGTGCGAGCTCGATGGGCCCGGCGACGGAGGCGGGCGGCGCATCGATCGCCGTCGGAGGGGGCAACCCCGCATCGGCCGACTCCGCGACCACGGCCGCATCGACCGGCGCGGTCGCTGCCGGCTGCGTCTTGCCCTTGTCCTTGAGCACGAGGAGGTACGCCGCGGCAGCGCCACCACCGACGAGCAGCAGCACCACGAGCATGATCCAGCCCGCCTTGCTGCCCTTGCGCGCCGGCATCATGTCCTCGTCGTCATCGACGGTGACCCGCCCGCTGCGGAACGCCGTGCTCTCCCCGGGCTCGACGCGGACGCGGCCCGCGAACCCCGGATCTGTCTGCACCTTGAGCTTGCCGCCGAGCGGGCCTGCGGGTCCCTTATCGTCGACCGTGGGCGCGAGGCCATCCGTCGCCCACGCCGCGGTCGCGCGATTGCCCTGCGGCACCGAGGGTGCCTTGGGCCGCTCGGGCTCCTTCTTCACCGGGGGCGGCGGTGGCTGCGTCGCGGGGCGGCGCGTGGTCTGCGCCGGCATCGCTGACTGCGACGTCGACAGCTGGGTCGCCGCGTGCGCGACATCGGGCGCGCGCGGCGGCACCGGCGGCGGCGGAGTCGCCTGGCGCGCGCGGAAGTTGCCGGTGGTCGAGATCTCCTCGGGATCGTCGGGCAGGATCGTGCCGCCCGCGGCACTCGCACCCACGCCGAGCATGGTCTGCGCAGCCTGCGCCTGGCCGGACGGCTTCGTGCTGCGTTCCTGCCGCTTGTTGCGCGCCTCGTCGGCGATCGTGAAGTACTGCGCGAGCTCGGTGATGTCACCGATGCGCTTCCAGGTCTTGCCGGTGCGCGAGATCAGTGACTCGCGCGTGACCACGCCCGCCACGATCCATTGCTGCAGCAGGGCGAGCTCGCGGCAGCTCTTCTGTTCACCGTTCTCGAGCCGGATCAGCCACTGCCGCTCGTCGGCAGCCGCGTCGCCGGTGCGCGTCGGCTCGTCGAACCCGGCGCTGTCACCCGCGGACGGCACCGGCGTCGCCATCCTTTGCGAGGCGGTCGGAGGCCGCGCGACCTGCGTCGGCTTGTCGCTCGGCGCGGGTGCACCGACGTTGGTCGGCGTGCGCTTGCGGATCTTGAACATGTGCCCGCAGTTGGTGCACTTGACGGTGACACCACCGGGCTTGAGACGAGCTTCATCGAGCTCGTACTCGGTCTGGCACTTCTCGCAGCGAACGTCCATGGTTCGTCGACTCGGAACAGGCGTTGTTTCCGTGTCTTAGCCGCGGAACGTACCACGGCGTCCCGCGCCGCGCATCCAGGGTTAGTGCGCTGCTTCGTCCGCGATTTCTTCGACCGTCGCGAGGATGTCCTTGACGTCGATCAGGCGGAGGCGATCGTCCCATGGCACACGTACGCCCGCCTCCTTGCGGAACAGGACGTGCGCTCCGTGCGGTACGCCCGACACGTTCTCGGTGACATCGTCCGTGGTCGGCCGGTCGCGCGCCACCTCGATCACCTTCCCGTAGAGCGCGTCGTCGTGCGCCTCCTTGGCTCCCGCCGGGAGGAACAGGCCCGCGTCGGTGCGCTCCTCGATCTTGAGGACCTGCACGAGGACGCGCAGGCCGAGAGGAAGGATCAGCCGGTGAGGCTTGCCGTCAGAGATCGCGCTCGAAGACAACGCGGCCACTCTGCTCCAAGCACCGCAGCTTGGTCAAGCCGGCGCCCCGGAGAGCCTGCAGCTGCGCGTCGAGGACCGGCGCCATCGCCGGATCCTCGCAGCCGCCGCTGCGCACGTCGATGCGCGCACCGATGACCTCGACCGTACCCCACAGTCGCTGCTTCTTGAGATCCCGGTCGAGGATCGCCGCGAGCTCGCTGGCGTCCGGCGCGCTCGGTGCCGTCGGGCCCGCGGGGGGCGCAGGCTCCACGGTCGACGGAGAGCCCGTGGGTGTCGACGCCGGCGCCGGTGCCACCACGTCCGCGGGACGCGCGGACTTCACGACCTCGTCCTTACCGCCGCGCCCGACCATCACCGCGACGACGATCCCGACGACGACCGCGAGGCCGACGACGACCGGCACGATCGGGAAGCCACCGCCCGTGTCGACCGCGGTGCCGCCGGCCGCGAGCGGCGCACGCTTCGTCTGGGGCAACGGGGTCTGGCACTTCGGGCACCGTACGTAGCCCGAGACCACGGCGACCCCGCATGACGGGCAGAACGCGCTCACCGCGACAGGATACCGGGCCCGAGCGCGGCGGCCGAAGTTTTCAGCGCCGGCGGCGCCGGCCGACCAGCGCCAGCGTCGCGAGGCCGAGCAGCATCGCCGGGGCGGGCCGGTTCGTCGCGCTGCAGCAGCCCGGGGCGAGCTCGGGGACCTGCTCGCAAACGCCCGGGTCGTCCGCCTCGGGATAGATGCTGCAGGCACCCGCGATGTCGTCGGGCTCGAGCGTCTGCTTCTTCGTCTCGTCGCAGGCCTGCAGGTAATACATGGTCGCGTCGACGAGCGATAAATCGGTGAGCCCGGAGCATGCGGGCACGGGCTGCCCGTTACCGTCGACGCGATCCGGGTCCTCCGGCGTGACGCAGTTGTGCTCGAGGCCGAGCAGGTGTCCGATCTCGTGCGTCAGCGTATTGCCGAGGTCCGCGTTGCACGAGGCGGTGCCGAGGGTGACGCCCTCGTTCGAGATCGCGAAGTTCTTGCCGTTGAGCTCGATGTCCGCGTCGACGATCGCGCCGTCCCGATCGCTGTCCGGATCGTCGACGAACACCGCCGTCGTGATCCCGGCCGCGACGTCCGAGTAGCAGCGCGCGGGGTCATGCTTGGTCGCGGGGCGGCACCACGTGGCGTCGCGGAACTTGATGATGTTGACGCGGTCCTTCCCGACCTCGCGCTCCTCGCGAGGCTCGAGGACGATGTCCATGTACGAGCAACCCTGGAGCGCGGTGTTCCATGTCGCGACCACGGCGTCGATGACCTCGAACTCGGTCTCGCCGGCGAGCTGCTTCGTGCCCGCAGCGTCGGGGCGCACGAGGACGCAGCCGGACTCCCAGTACAGATAGTGGCCGGCCTTCGTGGGGCCGGTGCGCACGAAGCCCTGCGGCCACGCCATCACCTTCACGTCGTCGACGACGATGTGCTCGCGCTGCGAGAGATCGCGATCGCGATGTGCGGACACCACGACGCGCATCCCGTGTACCAGAGGCTCGGGGCCGTGGAACACGCGCATGGTCAGCCCGTCGACGTGGCCGCCGAGCTGGCTGACCACGACCGGACCATCGGGCGTGAGTACGGTGGCCTCGGTGACGATGCGGTCGCCGTCGGCGGTCCAGTGACTCGTGGTTTCCTGGACGATGCCCTCGACGTACATCGGCGCCATCGACTCACTCTACCACCGGCGCCCGTGCTACAAGGCGACCCCATGGCCGAACGTCCCGTGCGTGTGCGGATCGCACCTTCGCCGACGGGCGACCCGCACGTCGGCACCGCCTACATCGCCCTGTTCAACTACGTCTTCGCGCGCAAGCTCGGTGGCAAGTTCGTGCTCCGCATCGAGGACACGGACCAGACGCGCTCGCGCTCGGACTCCGAGCGGATGATCTTCGACGCCCTCCACTGGGTCGGGCTGTCGTGGGACGAAGGGCCCGACGTCGGTGGCCCGCATGCCCCGTATCGCCAGAGCGAGCGCGCGCAGCACTACCGCGATGCGGCCGGCGTGCTGCTCGACACCGGCAAGGCGTACCGCTGCTTCTGCACGGCCGAGCGCCTGGCGAAGGTGCGCGTGCAGCAGCAGGCGGAGAAGAAGAACCAGGGCTACGATCGGCACTGCCGCGAGCTCGACCCGCACGAGTCGCGCAATCGCGCCGCCCACGGCGAGGCGCATGTCATTCGCCTCAAGGCACCGCTCGAGGGCACGATCACCGTGCACGACGAGCTGCGCGGTGACATCGAGATCGGCGCCGACCAGATCGATGACCAGGTGCTGCTCAAGTCCGACGGGCTGCCGACGTATCACCTCGCGAACGTCGTCGACGATCACCTGATGGAGATCTCGCACGTGATCCGCGCCGAGGAGTGGATCTCGTCGACGCCGAAGCACGTCTTGCTGTACCGCGCGTTCGAGTGGGAGCTGCCGAAGTTCTTCCACATGCCGTTGCTGCGGAACTCCGACAAGTCGAAGATCTCGAAGCGCAAGAACCCGGTCTCGATCAACTACTACCGCGATGTCGGCATCCTCCCGCAAGCGCTGCTGAACTTCCTCGGCCTCATGGGCTGGTCGTTCGGCGACGACCGGGAGAAGTTCTCGCTCACCGAGATGATCGAGGCGTTCTCGTGGGACAAGGTCTCGCTCGGCGGGCCGGTGTTCAACCTCGACAAGCTCACCTGGCTCAACGAGAAGTACATCCACGACCTCGACTACGAGCAGCTCGCCGACGCGGTCATCGACTGGCGGCTCAACAAGGACTACCTGGTCAAGGTGCTGCCGCTCGTGCGCGAGCGGATCAAGAAGCTCGACGAGCTCGTCCCCGCCGTCGAGTACTTCTTCTCCGGCGACCTCGATTACACCGCGGCGCTGCCGGACATGAAGGTCCCCGACGTGGCGCCGGCCGAGGTCGGCAAGGCGCTGCTCCAGTTCGTCGAGCTGTTCGAAGCGCGCGAGGGCTTCACCGCCGCCGTGCTCGAGGAGGTCGCGCGCGCGTGGACCGAGCAGCTCGGCTGGAAGACCAAGCATGCGTTCATGCTGCTGCGCCTCGCGGTCACCGGCCGCAAGGCGTCGCCTCCGCTGTTCGAGACCATGGCTGTGATCGGCAAGGAGATCACGCGCCGGCGGCTGCGCAACGCGGCCCAGGCGGTCGGTAGGGCCTGAGATGATCGCGGCTCGCGGGGTCTGGTGGTTGCGGGCCATCGCGAAGTTCGCCGCGCTCGCAGGGGGGGCGGCCGGATGCCTGCGCCTGCTCGCCTGGCAGGTCCCCATCGCGAGCTGGACGTTCCGCGCCGGCATCGCGATCACGGTGCTCGGCATGCTCGCCGTCGTGCTGCTCGAGCGCGACCTGCGGCGCGGGCTCGCGTTCCTCACCATCGATCAATGGCGTGCGATCGATGCCGAGACCGATCGCACGCCCGAGGACGCGGGGCGCTCCAGCCTCGTCGTGCTCGCTGTGATGGCGACCGTCGCCGTCGTGCTCACGCTGCAGGAGTACTTCGGCGACCACCAGACCTATCGCAAGTTCTTCCCGAACATGCGCGACAAGTACTGGGAGCTCGGCGGCTTCGTGTGGTGGTCCGGGTGGCGCGTGCTCGGCTATGCGGTGATCCCGATGCTCGTGGTGCTCGCGCTGCCCGGGCAGCGCCTCCGCGACTACCACCTCTCGTTCCGCGGGTTCTTCAAGCACCTGTGGATCTACGTGCTGTTGTACGTCCTGATCCTGCCGGGCGTGATCGCCGCGTCGACCACGTCGTCGTTCCGCCACACGTATCCGTTCTATCGGATGGCGAACCGCTCGTCGTTCGATCTTTGGGCGTGGCAGGGCCTCTACGCGCTCCAGTTCGTCGCCCTCGAGGTGTTCTTCCGCGGCTTCATCCTGCAGGGCCTGCGACGCGCGATGGGCGCGAACGCGATCTTCGTGATGATCGTGCCGTACTGCATGATCCACTACGGCAAGCCGCTCCCGGAGACGTGCGGCGCGATCCTCGCGGGGGTCATCCTCGGCACGCTCGCGATGCGCACCAAGTCGATCTGGGGCGGTGCGCTGATTCACATCGGCGTCGCGACGACGATGGACGTGCTCGCGCTGCGTGGCTGCCCGCCGATGGGCAGCGGCAAGTACTGTCACTGATGCGGTCGTGGATCGCTGTGGTGCTGCTCGCGGCCCTGTGCGGGCCGGCGTTCGCCGACGATCGCGCCGCGGCGAAGATCCACTTCCAGGCCGCCGAGGCCGCCGAGATGCGCGCCGACTGGGCGACGGCGATCGAGGAGTACGAGCGTGCATACGAGCTCGCGCCGCACCCGTCGGTGCTGTTCAACATGGGCAACGCGCACGAGAAGCTCGGGCACTTCCACGCGGCGGCCGAGCTGTTCCGCAGGTACCTCGAAGCCTCGCCCAACGCCGAGTCTCGGGCGGCCGTGCTCGAGCGCATCGAGCGGTTGCGCGACCGGCCGTCGCACGTGACCGTGAGCTTTCCGCCCGGGGCGACGCTCGTCGTCGATGGGCAAGCGCGCGGGACCATCCCGATCGAGCTCGACTTGCCGGCCGGCAAACATCGGTTTCGCGTCGAGCGCGACGCGGACTCCTCGCCGGAGCGCGAGCTCGTCGTCGAGTATGGCGATCCGCTGTCACCGTCGTTCGAGCTCCTGCGCGCGCCGCCGGTGACACCTGCTGGGCGTCCACCGCCGACGCTGACGCTCGGCTTCGGCGTCGGGGTGCGCGGAGGCATCGGCTCGGCGTGGGACTCGTCGCCCGCGGTGTCGTACAGCGCGCGGCTCGGCGCGTCGTTCCCGCTCAGCCGCAAGCTCCGCATCTTCATCGATCTCGACGGGTCCATCGGTCCATCGGTCGAGGACGATCGAATCGGCGGCTCGCTCGGCCCCAAGGAGTCGTACTTCCTGTTTGCGCCCCGCGCCGGGCTCTCGGCCGAGGTGTGGCGCAAGACGGCCTTTCACCTCGACGCGTTCGCAGCGGGCGGGCTCGTACTCGGGTTCCACTCGCTCTCGTTCGGGATGGAGGTGGTCTCGCGGCAGGCGGTCTCCGGCGCCGGCGCGGGTGGCGGCATCGCGTTCTACGGCGGCTCCGAGCGCTCGCGGCGCCACCAGTACTTCCTCTCCGCTGCGTACTTCGTCATGCCCGCGGCTGTCGGGGACGACACCGGCTTTCGCTCGCAGGGCACCGTCGACGTCGGCGGGCTCGAGCTGGCGGTCGGCTACGCGATCTTCCTCGGACCGCTCGCGACCAAGCCCCCGGGAGGGAGTCGTTGATGATGAAGCGCGCAGCGATCCTGCTCGCCCTCACGGCGTGCGGCTACGACGCGACCGACGACGCGATCTGGCGAGGCACGGTCGTGCGCGACGGCGGCCCTCCGCTCGCGTTCGTTGGCTTCGATCCGGCGCCGCAGCAGGGCTACGAGTTCGGCGGCGGCATTCGATCGGTCGGCTACCTAGATGACGGCGACGGCAAGCTGCTCGTCGAGGTCACGCTGCACTTCGCCGACGACGACTTCGAGCGCGCGATGTCACGCGCCTTCCCGATCGAGCTCGCGATCAAGGACGCGTTCCAGCTGTCGGAGACCGGGATGGGGATCGACTTCTTCGAGCAGCCTGCGACGAACGATCCGATGGC
>Ga0247822_10002008_pt1 | contig 12826 bp, 9 predicted proteins | sample 13C_Cellulose_Da_FD_192423 | JGI IMG/M metagenome (GOLD analysis project Ga0247822, IMG submission 192423) | Soil microbial communities from agricultural site in Penn Yan, New York, United States - 13C_Cellulose_Day30 | ecosystem: Environmental > Terrestrial > Soil > Agricultural land | place...
TGGCCGACCTGGACGTCGACGACGAAGCGGGCGCCGGTCATGCGCCCGGCGCCGCTGGTCGCCTGTTGACCTTGCGGCGGCGGCGGCGCGTCGACGGCGGCATCGACGGCCGCATCGACGGCGGCATCGACGGCATCAGGCGCGGCATCGGCCGGCCCGGCGTCCTGGAACACCGGGTCGGGGTCCTTGCAGCCGAGCAGCAGCCCGGCCGCCATGATCACGAGCAATGAACGCAACACGGCCGCGCATCGTACACGGCCGGCCGCCGGAGATGCTGGCAAACGATGGCAGTGGTCGAAAGGGCAGGGCGCGCGCCCGCACGCTGTCGTCGCCACGGGCCGGGTTACAGTGCCCGCCGTGCGTGCCTTCACCCCAGCGCTCGCGATGCTCGCTGGTTGCGGCGCCGTCGCCATCGACGTGACCCGCCCGGCCCAGGTCTCGACGGGCGAGGTCGCGCCGCCGTTCGTGCTGCCGTCGCCGGGCGGCGCGGTCGCGCTCACCGACGCGCTCGCCGACGGCGCCGCGCTGCTGGTGTTCTATCGCGGCCACTGGTGACCGTGGTGTCGTCGCCAGCTCGGTGAGCTGGCTCGCGAGCACGACGCCTTCGCCGCGCGCGGGGTGACGATCATCGGCGTGAGCGTCGATGACGTCGACGCGTCGCGCCGGCTGGCCGCCGCCGAGCACATCGGCTTCGCCCTGGTCAGCGACGCCGACCTCACCGTCGCCCGCGCGTACGTCGGCGCCGACGACCACGACCTGGCCGTGCCCGGCGTGGTCCTGATCCGGCGCGACGGCACGATCGGGTTCCGCCGCATCTCCGGCGACAAGGCCGACCGCCCGACCGTGGCCGGCCTGCTCGCCGAGATCGATCGGGTCCTCGGCCGGCCGGCGGCGGCGCCGGCCCTGCGCGGCGGCTACGGGCCGACCGAGCGCCTCCAGCTCGGGGGCGAGGTCGGCGGTGGCGCGCTCGCCGGCGGCGAGGCCGGCGGCTGGCAGGCGATCGCGGTCGCCGGCGTGACCGGGCTGTATCCGCTCGGCCGTCACGCGCTGGTCGGCGCGGCGGTCGGCGGCGAGGCGCGCACCGGCCGCGTCGATCTCGAGCTCGCCGTGGCCGGCCGGGTCCCCTTCTATGACGACCTCGCCGCCGTCCAGCTCACCGTGCGCGGTGGCCGCAGCCTCGGCGCCATCGACGGTTGGCGCGCGGGCACGCGCCTCGGCCTGGGCTTCGCGGTCACCCCGTCGTGGGCGTTCGACCTCGAGGTCGGCGCCGCGACGCTCGACGTCGGCGGGGACGTCCGGGTGGAGGCGACCGCCACCCTCGGCGTCACCCGCCTGATCATGCTCCGCTAGGCTCACCGCACCGCGGCGCGCGCGACGATCTGACCGAACAGGCCGTGGGTCTCGTCGTCGGGACCGGCGGTGAAGAACAGGACGTTCTGCGGGCCGGCCATCGCGCCGTTGCCGAACTGGAGCGCCCACAGCCCGTCGATCTGCAGCGCCACGCCGTTGGCGTCGAGCAGCGGGCCGCGCGCGGTGCCGTCCACGTTGAACGCGTGGATGAGGCCGTCGCCGAAGTTGCCGACCAGGATCGCGTCGCTCGCCTCGCCGAAGTTGTTGGGGGCGGCGGCCAGGCCCCACGGCGCGTTCAGCTCGCCGCGGCTGGCGAACCGGCGCAGGAAGGTGCCGTCGAGCCCGAACACGTCGACGAAGCCGTTGCCCGCACCGGGGACGTCGTCGGTGCGATCGGCGTTCTGCAGCGCGAAGGTGACGAACAGCTCGGTCCCGATCAGCTTGATGTTGAACGGGGCGAACCCGGCCGGCAGGTCGCTGTCGACGAACGCGGTCGGGCCGAGGTTGACCGGCTGGAAGCCGGTGTCGAACACGTCGATGCGGCCGGCCGAGAAGTTGGCCGCGAACAGCAGCGGGTCGGCGCCGGCGGGCTGGGCGATCTCGACGCCCTTGAAGACCGCGCCGTTGACCGTCCGCGCCAGCACCGCCGCGGTCGGGCTGACGTCGGGGTTCCAGCCCGAGATCGAGCCGTCCTCGCTGACGAAGATGAACTGCGCCGGGGCGGTCACGTTGTTGGCGGTGATGTTGAACCCGGTCGTCGGGTTGAACACCGTGCCGGTCGGCGACATCTCGACCGCCGCTGGCATGTCGACCACCAGCGGCGAGCCGGCCGGCGCCGGCGTGCCGTTGGCCTGGAACACGGTCGCGGTCGAGGTCCCGTTGTTGGCGGTCCAGAAGAAGGTGTTCGGCCCGAACGCGAGACCCCACGGGTTGACCAGGTTGGGGTCGGTGACCTGGGCCACGCCCGGCTGGTCCGACACCAGGTTGGTCACCTCGAAGAACCCGGTCTCGACGATGATGTCGTCGTCATCGTCGTCGCACGCGGTGAGCGCGACCACGGACGTGAGCATCAACACGCCGGTCAACTGGGATACCACTCGCTTCAACACGATCATGGCTTGGCTCCATTCTGTGACCGGGCGGCGTGGTGCCGCCGGTCGCTCCTCGCGGCGGAGCCAGTGCAAGCCCGAGACCGGCGCCGCACGCGAGTCAGGTCGCCCATCAGCGCGCCGGCCATGATCGCCGACACGAGAACCGGTGACGCACCGGCTCGGTCGCGCACGCGTCGGTCGCGTGCGGGCCGCGGTCGCACCCGTGCCCGTGGTCCATCGCCGTGGTCATGGCGGCCGCGCTGAGCCATTCCGGACATCGATTCGAGACGAATCGTCGGGCGGAGCCCGGATAGACATTCGACGTGACACTCCTCGCCAGGTCGCGTCGCCGTCCCCCCGGTCACCTCCTCGCCGGCCTCGCCGTCGCGATCGTGCTGGCTCCTGCCGCCGCGGCCGCCGAGGTGACCTGGCCGCCGGGGCAGGTCCTGCCGACGTTCTCGCCGCCGGCGCCGACCCAGGACCTGATCGTCCTGCGCGCACGGTCGGTGCGCTGGGAGGCCGAGGGGCCGTCGCTCGGCCACGCGACCGGGCGGCTCGACGGCGACGGCTGGCTGTGCCAGACCGGGATCGACGCGCCCAACCAGCACATGATCTACGGGCCGTACGACACCAGCCTGCCGATCGGCGGCAACACCGCGCGCTTCCGCCTCAAGATCGACAACAACACCGCCGACGACGCCCACCAGGTCACGATCGACGTCCGCGACAACACCACCGGCGCGATCCTGGCGTCGCAGGACATCACCCGCCGGCAGTTCACGGTCGCGGGCGACTGGGTGACGTTCGCGCTGCCGTTCTCGGTGCCGGGGGCCGGCCACGGCATCGAGCTGCGCGTGTACTGGAAGGGCAGCGCTTACATCAAGGTCGACTGGGTCGGCGTCGATCGCGGCAGCGAGGACGAGCTGCCGCTGTTCGCGTCGCTCAAGGGCGTGGTCAACGCGACCAAGCCGCGCATCTTCTCCTACGAGGGCGACGAGTTCGCCGAGGGCCGGTACACGTGGCTGCAGTCGCTCGGCCTCGGCTGGACCGAGGTCGCCGATCCGTGGACGCTGATCACCAAGTACCGCGCCGAGCTGCAGGGCATCATCGTCTACGACGACGCCCAGCCCGACACGATGAACCTGGCCACGACGATGGCCGGGCCGCGCAAGGCGCTGGTCGCGTCGAGCCGGCAGGTGGCGCGGCTGACCGCGGCGCCGTACAACCTGCCGGTCATCGCCGACCTGCGCGGCGCGTTCACCAGCAAGCTCGCGGTCTACGAGCGCATGTTCACCGACCACTGGCCGGCGGTGACCCACCGGTTGGTGATCGGTCTGAGCCCGGTCTTCCACAGGGCCGCCGCGCGCGAGTACGCGGTGGCGCTCGGCGCCGCCGTGATCTGGCTCGATCCCCTGGTCCCCGCCGAGAGCGCGCTGCTCGATCGCTTCCTGGCCGCGCTGGATCCGGGCGGGTCGTACCTCGGCTGGTGGCCGGACGAGGGCCCCGGCGTCGAGCGCGGCTCGCGTCACGGCATCCCGACCATCGCCAGCGACTACGCGACCAACCTGACCCTGCACAGCGGCATGCCGCGCACCGTCCGGGTCAAGCCGGTCCCGCCCAAGCCGCCGCTGCAGAACAAGATCTACGTCGCCTTCATCCTCAGCGACGGCGACAACCTGCAGTACGTCGAGCACCTGATGCGCAAGCTGTGGAACGACCCCGCCCGCGGCCAGGTGCCGATGGGGTGGACGGTGTCGCCGGCGATGCTCGACGCCATGCCGGGCGCGCTCGACTTCTACTACACGAGCGGCACCGACAACGACAACCTGATCTCCGGCCCGTCGGGCTACGGCTACGCGTACCCCAACATGTGGCCCAGCCAGGGACAGCTCGACCAGTTCGTCGCGCGCACCGACGACTACTCGCGGCGCTCGGGCCTGCGGGTCGTGACCATCTGGAACACGATCACCGGCGGCATCGACACCGACGTCGGTAACACCTTCGCCGCCCGCGCGCCGTCGCTGCTCGGCCTGACCGCGCAGAACACCGGCGGCGGCCTGACCATCTACGACGGCAAGCTCCCCGGGTTCGCGCTGTCGTGCAACTACTGCACGAACGAGCAAGCGATCCGCGATCACATCGCGTCGGCGGCGGCGGGGTGGAACGGTACGTCGCCGCGCTTCATCCTGATCCAGGCCCAGCCCTGGCAAGGCGTCACGCCGTCGACGTTCCGCAACGTCAAGAACGGGCTCGATGCCAGCCGCTACGTCGTGGTCCGGCCCGACAACTGGTTCCAGCTGCTGCGCCAGGCCAACGGCCTGCCGATCGAGCCGGTCGCGCCGGTGGCCGGCGGCGTCTATCGGCTGATCAACAAGAGCAGCGGCCTGTGCGTCGAGGCCGCCGGCGGCACCGCCAACGGCACGGCCGTGCAGCAGGCCACCTGCCGCGACGCGACCGCGCAGCACTGGCGGGTCACCGCGACCAGCAACGGCTACTACAAGATCGCGCCCGTCGACGACGACGGCCAGGCGCTCGAGATCGGCGGTGGCCCGAGCGCCACCGACGATCGCGCGCCGGTGATCCTGTGGAGCTACTGGGGCGGCACCAGCCAGCAGTGGCAGCTGGTGTGGGAGGCGGGCGACGACTACCACCTGATCGCCCGCCACAGCGACCGCTGCCTCGACGTCCCCGGCGGGGCGAGCACCGAGGGCCTGCAGCTCCAGCAGTGGGGCTGCAACAACTCCACCGCCCAGGCCTTCCGGCTCGCCGACCCGGCGCTGCCGCCGGAGCCGGAGCCGCCGCCCGACGCGATGCCGCCGTCGTCGCCGCCCGACGGGCCGTCACCGCCCGACGGGCCCGATGCGCCCGAGGGGCCGGATGCCGGCGTGCCCGCGGGCGACGGCGACGGCGGCGGTGGCGGCTGCGGCTGCGCGTCCGGCACCGCCGAGCTGCCCGGCGGCCTCGCCTGGATGCTCGTCGTGGGCGGGCTGCTCCGCCGGCGCCGGCGCGCCGCTCAGTAGTGCAGCCGGTACTCGGGCGGGATCTGTTCCTGCGACTCGATGACCAGGCCGAGGTCGCGCAGCAGGCCGTCGTGCAGCGAGTAGATCCAGCCGTGCACGGTGAGCGTCTGCCCGCGCCGCCACGCGTCCTGCACGATCGTGGTGTGGCACACGTTGGCGACCTGGGCCTCGACGTTGAGCTCGGCCAGCCGGTCGGCGCGCGCGTTGGGATCGCGGATCGCCGCCAGCTCCTCGCGGTTCCACAGGTGGACGTCGCGGATGTGGCGCAGCCAGTTGTCGATCAGGCCGAGCGGCCGCGATGACATCGCCGCGCGCACGCCGCCGCAGCCGTAGTGGCCGCACACGACGACGTGCTTCACCTGCAGCACGTCGATCGCGTACTGCAGCACCGACAGGCAGTTGACGTCGGTGTGCTCGACCACGTTGGCGACGTTGCGGTGGACGAACAGCTCGCCCGGCACCCGCCCGATGATCTCGTTGGGGGGCAGCCGGCTGTCGGAGCAGCCGATCCACAGCATGTCGGGGTTCTGCAGGGCCTCGAGGCGCTCGAAGAAGCCGGGGTCGCTCGCGACCGTCTGCGCGGCCCACCGGCGATTCGCGGCGAAACAATCGTCGAGCAGGCTCACGCTGGCGATCTACCACACCCGGGCGGAGTCCAGGCCGCTCCGGTCGCGAAGCCGGTTCGGGGGTGGCGCCGAGGCCCGGAACCTCGTTGCCGCGGCGCCATGGCCACCGACGAACGAGTACAGTCGAAGCGGCCATGGTGGATTCCATCGCAAGTCCTCACGTCATCGAGAGCCGCGAGCACCTGGTCAGCCTCCTCGCCGAGGCCGCGGAGATCGAGCACAACCTGATGTGCTGCTACCTCTACGCGGCCTTCAGCCTGAAGGAGGGCCTCGACGAGGATCTCACCGAGGCCGAGCTCGCCGCGGTGCAGCGCTGGCGCCGCGAGATCCTGCGGGTCGCCATCGACGAGATGGCCCACCTGGCCCTGGTCGCCAACCTGACCTCGGCGATCGGCGGGGTCCCGCACTTCGGGCGGCTCAACTTCCCGATCCCCGCCGGCGCCCACCCCGCCGGCATCGTGGTCAAGCTGGCCCCGTTCGACCGCGACACCCTCGATCACTTCATCTTCCTCGAGCGGCCCGAGGGCGCCCACGTCGCCGACGGCGCCGGCTTCGAGCCGCCGCAGCGCTACCATCGGATCGCCAAGCCCGGGCGGCTGATGCCGTCGAGCCACGACTACGACACCGTCGGCGCGCTGTACCGGGCCATCGACGAGGGCCTGGCCCGCCTGGCCGACCGCCGCGGCGAGGCCGCCCTGTTCGTCGGCGATCCCGCGCTCCAGCTCGGGCCCGAGCTGGCGCCGCTGCCGGGGATGACCCGGGTCCGCTGCCTCAAGACCGCGCGGGCGGCGCTCGACGGCATCGTGGTCCAGGGCGAGGGCGCGCCCGGCGTGGCGGCCGACTCGCACTACCAGCGCTTCCTCGACATCCGCCGCGAGCTCGAGGCCCTGCGCGCGGCGCGGCCGGGCTTCGTGCCCGGGCGGCCGGCAGCGCGCAACCCGGTGATGCGCAGCCCGCCGACGCCCGACGACAAGGTGTGGGTGTGCCTGCGGCCGGCCGCCGAGGTCCTCGATCTGGTCAACGCGGCGTACATCCACATGCTGCGACTGCTGGTCCAGGCCTACGCCGACCAGCGCGGCGGGCGCGCCCAGCGCGCGCTGACCGACGCGGCCACCGAGCTGATGTACGCGATCACGCCGCTGGCCAGCGCGCTCACCCGCCTGCCGGCGAGCGTCGAGCACCCCGGCATCACCGCCGGCATGAGCTTCGCGATGGTCCGCGGCAGCGCGGCGCTGCCGTCGAGCGCGACCGCCGATCGCGTGCTCACCGAGCGGGTCGCGGAGATCGCGGCCGCCGCGGCCGGGCTGGCCGCCGACGTGCCGGTCGCCGGCGCGGTGGCGGCGCAGCTGTCGGGCATCGCGACCCGACTCGCCGCCAGCCTGGCCGACCTGGCGCCGCCGCCGTCCGCGCCACCGCTGGTCGCGGCGACCGCGGCGCCCGCCCCGGCCAAGGCCGTGCCGCCGTCGGTGGTCGCGAACGGCGTCGAGACCGTCGAGGGCACCGCGCTGACCTTGCGCTTCGAGGGCCGGCGCTGCATCCACGCCCGCCACTGCGTGCTCGGCCAGCCCGGCGTGTTCAAGGCCAACGTCGAGGGGCCGTGGCTCGATCCCGACGCGTGCAACGTCGAGGGTCTGGTCACCGTCGCCCACCAGTGCCCGTCGGGCGCGATCACCTACGTCCGCAAGGACGGCGGCCCCGACGAGACCGCGCCGCCGATCAACCTGATCCAGCTGCGCGAGAACGGCCCGCTCGGCTTCCGCGGCGACCTCCACCTCGACGACGACGCCATCGGCTATCGCGCCACGCTGTGCCGGTGCGGCGCGTCGCAGCGCAAGCCGTTCTGCGACGGCAGCCACGCCACCGCCGGCTTCACCGCCTCGGGCGAGCCGCCGACCCGGCCGTCTGAGCCGCTCGCGGTGCGCGGCGGTCGCCTCGACATCCGGCCCCAGCGCAACGGCCCGCTGGTCGTGCGCGGCAACGTCGAGATGTGCGCCGGCACCGGGCGCACCGTCGATCGGGTCACCGAGGTGCGGCTGTGCCGATGCGGCGGCTCGGCGAACAAGCCGTATTGCGACGGCAGCCACGCCCGCAACGGCTTCCGCTCCGAGTGACCGGCGCGGCGCGGCGATCCGGTGTAAACGAGGTGTACCCATGACCGTCCATCTGGAGACCCCGGTCGGCCCGCGCGACCACGTCCGCGGCCCGGCCGACGCGCCGGTGACCCTCGTCGAGTACGGCGACTTCGAGTGCCACTTCTGCGCCGAGGCTCACCCGGTGGTGCGCGCGCTCGCGGCCCGGTTCGAGCACTCCCTGCGGGTGGTGTTCCGCCACGCGCCGCAGACCCGGCTCCATCCCGGCGCGGTGATCGCCGCCGAGGCGGCCGAGGCCGCCGGCGCCCAGGGCCGGTTCTGGGACATGCACGACCTCCTGTTCACCAGCCGGCCGGCGCTGACCCTCGACGGCCTGGCCGGGGCGGCGGGCACGCTCGGCCTCGACGTCGACCGCTTCCGCGCCGACGTCGAGAGCCGCCGGTTCCTGCCGATCGTGACCGAGCTCGAGCGGTCGGGCGCCCACACCGTGCGCGGCACGCCGACCTTCTTCCTCGACGGCGTCCGCTTCGAGCAAGGCTCGGACTTCGACACCCTCGCGGCCGCGATCGAGGCCGCGCGCGCCGGCCGCTAACCGCAATGCCGGTCACTTAGCGCTTCGAACCGAAGGAACTCGATCACTTGTACCGTTCGCCCTGAGCGAGGGCCGAACGGAGTGAGGCCCGACGTCGAAGGGCCACACGCTGGTGCCGACGGGCCGACGGAGCCGACGAGCCGTCCTTCGACGTCGGGCTCGCTGGCGCTCGCCCTCGCTCAGGACGAACGGAATCTCATGCGATCCTGATCGGTTGCGCCTATCCGATCGGCATGGCCGCTAACCGATCACGCGCCAGATCGGGAACTCGTCGCCGACGACCGGCGCCGGGACGAGCCCGTTCTCGACCGCGCCGTCGTCGCTGCGCGGCTCGCACAGGTAGACCGCGATCGCGCCCAGCCGGTGATCGGTGCCGACCACGCAGGCGCCGGCCGGCGCCGCGCGCCGGGTCGCGCGCCACGACACCTCGAGCTCGCCGGTGCCGGCGGCCTCGAGGATGCGGCGGCCGCCCTCGCCGCCGTAGCCCTCGACGACGGCGACCTCGACCTCGACGTCGCCGGTCGCCGGCGCGACCGGCAGGCCGTGGCGGCGCAGGTGCTCGCCGACCGCGGCCGGGACCACGTAAGCCCGCGGCCGATCGACCACGGTGGTGCCGACGAACTTGCCGAAGTACGGGATCGCCACCGCGGCGGGCGCGCCGTCGCGGGTCCGCGGTGTGCGGGTGGCGATCACGACCGGCTCGTCGAACGCGTCGAGCCGGTAGCGCACCGCGATGCGATCGCGCGGCGCCGCGCTGGCCGCCACCACCTGCACGACGTCGTCTCCGTGGGCGGCGACGTAGCGCAGCGTCTCGAGCAGGTAGGCGTAGGTCGTGCGCACCCGCTCGGCGAAGGTCAGGTACGAGTAGCACTCGAACAGGAAGTCGAGCCGCCCGCCGAGGCCGCGGTAGTTGCTGCCGAACCGCGGGTGGTGCGGGTAGGTCATCCAGCCCTCGCGCACGGTCGCGTCGGGATCGGCGGCGCCGTGGGCGTCGAGCGCGCGCTCGTCCTCGACGAAGTTGCCGTACCAGCCGCCGAGCAGGCCGTGATCGCGCTCGACCGCCGCGGTCACGGTCGGGACCAGCCGCTCGCGCATGAACGCGATCGGCTCGGGCCGGCCGCTGTCGACGGTGTGGGGCACGTCGTAGGTCATGGCGAACCGGTGCACCGAGCCGTTGGTGGCGTGGGTGTCGATGGTCAGCTCGGGCTCCCACACCTGCACGACCCGGGTCTGCAGCAGCCGCATCTCGGGCGCGGCCTGGCGCATGTAGTCGCGGTTGAGGTTGATGCCGGCCGCGTTGACCCGGGTGCCGACACGCTCGGGTCCGTCCTGGCCCTGCAGGGTGGCCAGGTCGAGCCGACGGTTGGCCGGATCGATGGCGTCGTTGCCGTCGGGGTTGAACAGCGGCACCACCACCAGCGTCAGGTGGGCGAGCAGCTCGCCGAGGCCGCCGTCGAGGAGGTCGCGCATCAGCATCAGCGCGGCCTCCTTGCCCTCGACCTCGCCGGCGTGGATGCCGTTGATGACCAGCACGACCGGCAGGCCGCGCCGCCGCGACTCCTCGGGCGTGCGCACGCCGTGCGCCGACAGCACCACCAGCGGCAGCTCGCGGCCCTGCGGGCTGGTCCCGAACGAGGTCACGGTCAGCCGCGGGTCGTCGCGGGCGGCCAGCGCGGCCAGGAACGCCATCACGTCGGCGTGCAGCGAGGTCTCGCGGTAGCTGGTCGATTCGGCTCGAGTGAGCGGCGCCATGCGCGCAGCATGGCGCAGATCCGACCAAGACGCCGCGCTCAGGGCGCGGCGGTGCCGAACAGCGCCTGCACCGCGGTGGCCGACAGCGAGCGATAGATGTTGTCGTGGCGCAGGTCGGGCCGCGGCTGGTAGGTCCACCGCAGCGACGGCACCGCGGCGGCGCGCAGCACGTCGGCCAGCCGGCCGACCCCGGGGACGATGTTGTCCTCGTCGGCGCTGGCCAGGAACAGGACGCGCGCCGCCGGCGGCGCGGCGGCGAGCCGGCCGAGGTGAGCGGCGGCGCCCTGGACCAGCGCCTCGCCGTTCCACCACACGCTGGGGCTGAGGGCGACGTAGCCGCGGAACAGGGTCGGCTCGAGCAGGAAGGTCTCGACCACGAACAGCCCGGCCAGCGACTCGCCCATGATCGCGGTCTCGTCGGTGGTGCGGTAGCCGGCGACGATCCGCGGCATCAGCTCGTCGCGCACGAAGGCGCGGAACGCGGCCGAGCCACCGACCCGCGGCGCGATCTCGCGATCGGTCGCGACCTCGGTCGGCCCGGTGAGGTCGCGGCGGCGCTCGGTGTTCTCGATGCCGACCACCAGCACCGGCCGGATCGCGCCGTCGCGGATCAGCCGGTCGACGGTGGCGGTGACGTGGGGGAAGTCCTCCTCCACGCCACCGTCGGGCATGTACAGCACCGGGAACGCGGCGGTGCCGCCGGCGTAGCCGGGCGGCATGTAGACGTTGATCCGCCGGTCCTCGCCGAGGACGCGCGACGGCAGGACGAAGCTGTCCGGCGGGGCGGTCGTCGCCACCGGCGGCGGCGTCTGCTCCGGGGCCACGGCCGTCGCCGCCGGCGGACGCGCGGCCGCGGCGCAACCCCCGGCCAGCGCGAGCGCGAGCCCGGCGATCAGGCCTCGAAGCGCAGCGCGCCGTCCTCGACGGCCTGGTGACGCATGACCACGAGGTCGCGAACGTAGTTCTGGTACAGCTTCCATGGGGGCTTCGATCCTTGCGGGGGCAGCATCGCCCGGGCGCGCTCGACGTAGCCCGAGCGCAGGTCGATGATCGGCTCCTCGGTCACCGACGGATCGGTCCGCCGGGGGACGCAGATCCGGTGGCCGCCGCGCTCCATGTGATCGAGCACGCGGCACACGAACTCGCAGATCAGCTCGCACTTGAGGGTCCACGACGCGTTGGTGTAGCCGAGCGCGACCGCGAGGTTGGGCACGTCGCTGAACATCGCGCCCTTGTAGTTCATGGTCTGGCTCGGCTCGAATTGCCGGCCGTCGACGGTGAGCTGCATGCCGCCGAGGAGCTTCAGCTTGAGCCCGGTGGCCAGGACCACCAGGTCGGCGTCGAGCCGGCGGCCCGAGCGCAGCGTCAGCCCGGTCGGGGTCAACGCCTCGACGTGGTCGGTCACCACCTCGGCGCGGCCGCTGCGGATGGCGCGGAACAGGTCGCCGTCGGGGACCAGGCACAGCCGCTGATCCCACGGCGCGTAGCGGGGCGCGAAGTGGGTGTCGACGTCGTAGTCGGGTGGGAGCTGGGCGCGCACGCCGGTGCGGATGAGCTCGCGGGCCCGGTCGGGGAAGCGCCGGCAGAAGTTGTAGAAGGCCATGCTGACCAGCACGTTCTTCCACTGGGTGGTGCGGTGGGCGGCGTGGTCGGGCAGGGCGCGCTGCAGCCAGGTCGCGACCTTGTCGACCGCCGGCCGCGACACGATGTAGGTCGGCGACCGCTGCAGCATGGTCACGTGGGCGGCGGTCTCGGCCAGCGCCGGCACCAGCGTCACGGCGGTGGCGCCGCTGCCGATCACGACGATGCGCTTGCCGGCGTGGTCGACGTCGTCGGTCCACTGCTGCGGGTGCACGATCCGTCCGCCGAACGTGTCGCGGCCGGGCAGGTCGGGGCTGTAGCCCTCGGCGTAGTCGTAGTAGCCGGTGCACATCAACAGGAAGCTGCTGGTCAGCCGCACCGTCGCGCCGGTGCGGGTGTCGGTGCACTCGACCAGCCAGCGCGCGTCGGCGGTCGACCACGCCGCGCGCTCGACCCGGTGCCCGAACCGGATGCGGCGGTCGATGCCGTGCTCGCGGGCGGTGTCGCGGATGTAGGCCAGGATCGACGGTCCGTCGGCGATGGCGCGGTCGCTCACCCACGGCCGGAACGAGTACCCGAGCGTGTACATGTCCGAGTCCGAGCGGATGCCCGGGTAGCGGAACAGGTCCCAGGTGCCGCCGATCGCGTCGCGGCTCTCGAGGATCGCGTAGGTGCGCCCCGGACAGCGGGTCTGGAGGTGATAGCCGGCGGCGATGCCCGACAG
>Ga0247822_10002009_pt1 | contig 12826 bp, 11 predicted proteins | sample 13C_Cellulose_Da_FD_192423 | JGI IMG/M metagenome (GOLD analysis project Ga0247822, IMG submission 192423) | Soil microbial communities from agricultural site in Penn Yan, New York, United States - 13C_Cellulose_Day30 | ecosystem: Environmental > Terrestrial > Soil > Agricultural land | place...
CCGCCGCCCCGTTGCAGATCGCCGCGCCGCCGGTTAACCTGTCGCTCGCACCACTCGCGTCCCCGTTCCCACTCCGGAGCCTCTCCATGCGCCTCGTTAAGGCACTCCTCGTCGCGGCCGCGGCCGCGCTGGGCGGCGCGGCCCGCGCCGACGTCAAGCCGCACCCGATCTTCGCCGACCACATGGTCCTCCAGCAGGGGGTCGATGTCGTCGTCTGGGGCAAGGCCGACGCGAATGAGTACGTGGAGGTCAAGTTGGAGCATCGGACGGCGACCGGCGGTAGCGGGATCACCGGCGGCCGCACCGCGGACGAGAAGGGCAACTGGTCCGTAAACCTCGGCAAGAAGGAGGCCGGGACCGGCTACACACTCAAAATCAAGGGCAAGAACAACACGGTCGAGTTCAAGAACGTCGCGGTGGGCGAGGTGTGGGTGTGCTCGGGCCAGTCGAACATGCAGTGGGAGTTCTGGCGGCTGACGCGCGACGACCAGGGGAAGAAGGTCTCGGCCGCCGCGAAGAATCCGAACATCCGCCTGTTCACCATGCTCCGGCACACCGCGACCACGCCGCAGGAGGAGTTCTCTGTGCGCAGCGAGCCCCGCGGCAAGGACGGGGCGGTGGCGCACTACGGGAAGTGGCTGGAGTGCGAGCCGGCGGCGGTGATGGAGTTCTCGGCCGTCGCGTACTACTTCGGCCGCGACCTGGAGAAGGCGTTGAAGGTGCCGGTCGGGCTGGTCGTGACCAGTTGGGGCGGAATGCCGTGCGAGGCGTACACGAGCCTCGAAGCCCTCGACGCGGAGCCGGGCCTGAAGCACTACGCGGACCGGGCCCGCGCCGCGGCCAAGAAGTTCGAGGAGGACAAGAAGCCGGCCCCGCCGAACACGCCGACGGTGCTCTACAACGCGATGACCCACCCGCTCGTCAAATTCCCGGTCCGCGGGGCGATCTGGTACCAGGGCGAGTCGAACGCGGGCCGCGCGTACGAGTACCGCACCCTCTACCCGACGATGATCAAGGACTGGCGCGCGCGGTGGAAGACCGAGTTGCCGTTCGTCGGCGTGCAACTCGCCCCGTTCCAGGGCGGTAAGAGCGGGGTCGATTACGCCGAACTCCGCGACGCCCAACTGCACGCCACGAAGGTGCTGCCGAAGGTCGGCGTCGCGGTCATCACCGACGCCGGCGACGAGAAAGACATCCACCCGCAGCAGAAGGAGCCGGTCGGGCAGCGGCTGGCGCTCAACGCGCGGGCGCTGGCGTACGGCGAGAAGATCGTCTACTCCGGCCCGGTGTTCAAGGAGGCGAAGTTCGCGGGCGGGGCCGCGACCGTGACGTTCGACCACGTCGGCGGAGGGCTGGTCGCGATGGACGGCGACCCGGTCGGGTTCGCCGTCGCGGGCAAGGATGGCGTGTTCCACCCGGCGAAGGCGACGATCAAGGGCGACGCGGTCGTCGCGACGAGCGAGCACGTGCCCGACCCGGTCGCGGTGCGCTACGGGTGGGTGAACTTCGCCAGGCCGACGCTCAACCTGTTCAACAAGGAGGGGCTGCCCGCGACGCCCTTCCGCAGCGACGACTTGCCGCTGACGACCGCGCCGAAGAAGGACTGACGCCGCGGGCGGTTGCGGACGGCCGGGGCGGGGCGGTTGGTGTAGAACAACACCGGCCGGCCCGCACCGGCCGTTTGACTTCGGGGGTTCCATGTCGAAGCGCGTCGTCGTGGTCGGCGGTGGTGTCGTCGGGGCGTGTTCGGCGTACTACCTGGCGAGGGCCGGGTTCGCGGTGACGGTCCTCGACCGCGGCCGGTTCGGGGCCGGCTGCTCGCACGCGAACTGCGGCTACGTCTGCCCCAGCCACGTCCTGCCACTCGCCACGCCCGGAGCGGTGCGGTCCACACTCAAAACACTCCTCGCGCGGAACTCCCCGCTCAAGGTCCGGCCGCGGACGGTGCTGGCGAACCTCGGCTGGTTCCGGGGCTTCGCGCGCCGGTGCAACGCCCGCGACATGATGGCCGCGGGGCGGGCGATCCAGACACTCCTGAACTCGTCGCGCTTGCTGTTCGACGAGTTGATCGCGGCCGAGCGCGTCGAGTGCGAGTGGGAGGCTAAGGGCCTGCTGTTCGTGTTCCTCACGCCGAAGCACTTCGAGCACTACGCGCACACCGACGAGTTGCTCGCGCGCGAGTTCGCGATGCCCGCCCGCCGCCTCGACTCCGCCGAACTCGCGGCGCTCGAACCGGCGCTCAATCCCGGCATGGCCGGCGGCTACCTCTACGAGTCCGACGCCCACCTGCGGCCCGACCGGCTGATGGCGGAGTTGCGCCGCGTGCTGACGGGGCTGGGCGTCGAGGTCCGTGAGAACGCCGAGGCGACCGGCTTCGCCCGCGCCGGCGTGCGGGCGACCGCGGTCCGCACGCCGGCGGGCGACGTGCCCGCGGACCACGTCGTGGTCGCGACCGGCGCGTGGACGCCGCTACTTAACAAGGAACTGGGCTGTCGCGTGCCGATCCAGCCGGGAAAGGGCTACTCGATGACGATGCCGCGGCCCAAACTTTGCCCGACCTACCCGCTGATCTTCGAGGAGCACCGCGTCGCGGTAACGCCGTTCGCGTCGGGCTACCGGCTCGGCTCGACGATGGAGTTCGCGGGTTACGACGACTCGATGAACCGGTCGCGGCTGTCGATCCTGACCGACGCGGCGAAGATCTACCTGAGGGAGCCACTCGCGGGGCCGGTGCAGGAGGAGTGGTGGGGTTGGCGGCCGATGACGTTCGACGGTCTGCCGGTGATCGACCGCAGCCCGGCGGCCGAGAACGTCGTGATCGCCGCGGGTCACAACATGCTAGGCCTGTCGATGGCGACTGCGACGGGGAAGCTCGTCGCGGAGATGCTGGGCGGGTCGAAGCCGCACATCGACCCGTCCCCGTACAGTCTGGCGCGGTTCGGGCGGTAGGGCCTCGCGGAGCGATCCACACGCGATCTTCTTCCCCGCCGCTGGTCGTGACCTAGAATTGGGCTTCGGGGCCTGACCCCGCGACGTCCCGCCACACCACCTACACGACGACTCGGAGAGAAGCCCATGTCCATACGCGGAGTCATTCTGGCCGGCGGGAAGGGCACTCGCATGGGCGAGTTGACGAAGGTGACGAACAAGCACCTGCTGCCGGTCGGCGCGTGGCCGATGGTGTACCACCCGCTCAAGAAGCTCACCGGGGCGGGCCTGCAAGAGATCCTGCTGGTGTCGGGCACCGACCACATGGGCGACTTCGTGGAGTTGCTCGGGTCGGGCCGCGAGCACGGCTGCCGGCTGACGTACCGCGTGCAGGACGAGGCCGGCGGAATCGCGCAGGCGCTGGGCCTCGCGGAGCACTTCTGCATGGGCAGCCGGTCGTGCGTCCTCCTGGGCGACAACATCTTCCGCGACCCGCTGGTGCCGCTCCTGGAGAAGGCGAACACGCGGCCGGACTGGGCGTGGATCGGGCTGAAGCAGGTGCCGGACCCCGGCCGTTACGGCGTTGCGGAGTTGCAGGGCGACAAGGTGCTCGGGATCGAGGAGAAGCCGGAGAATCCGAAGAGCGACATGGCGGTCGTCGGCGTCTACATCTACCCGCCGGACGTGTTCGGGCTGATCAAGACGCTCAAGCCGAGCCGCCGCGGGGAACTCGAGATCACGGACGTCAACAACTACTACATCCAACAGGGGCGGATGGGCTGCTTCAGCCTGGACGGCTACTGGACAGACGCAGGGACGCTTGATAGTCTGGACTACGCGAATGAGTTGGTGCGAAAGGAGCCGCCGCGGTTTTAACCGCACCTTCTTACTCGGACGAGTACCAGCGGTATCCCGTTTGCACTCATCTTCACACCCCGCGGCCGGAGCCGCGGGCCGACCGCACCCTCCCGCGAGTCGGTCCACCAAACTACCGTCAATCTACCCAGCCGACTCGATACCGATTACCACACGTTGATGTTTGATCAGGGCCATCCCCACGCGGATGCCACAATACATGCTTTAACGATGGCTTGCGTTTGTGCGACGCCAGTAATTGTGTTGTCAGCGTATATCCTGGATTAATTGCTATCCGGGGAACTTCGCTCGATTTCACTCGTCTGATCAGATGGTAACTCAGGTGGTGATGTGAGGTTGGGTTTTGGCTGTGCCTCAAAAGGAGCTTGCACCATGATGAACCGCCGCACCGCCCTGTGCTGCGTAGTCGCTTGCTTGATGCTGGGCGCTCGCGTTCCCAGCGCAGAGGCCGCGTTCAGCGTCTCGATCAACGGCACGCAAGTCGCGCTCGACAACAGTGTCGGAGATGCCGACAGTTCCGCGGGCGTGATCCACTACACTGGTAAGATCGACGGTTATCAGATCCGTCTCACGACCTCGACCGAGATCACGGCCAACAGTTCGCACCTCACGACTACCGAACTTCGCGTGATGAACACCGCGAGCAACGGGACGCTCACCGGGCCGCTCGTGATCACCATCCAGGAGACCTTCAGTCAACCGATCGGCTTCCGCGGAGAAATGGAACTGACCAACACGCTCACGCGGAACCACGTCGCGGGACTCGACCCGACCGGGACGGTGAGTTCGACGACCACCGGCTTAAGCATCGAGGGCGGGGGCGAAGGAACGACCGGCGGGCTGGTGCTGACGAACGCGGTGGACGCCGGGACCAGTTACGGCTTGTTCAACCGGACAGCCGAGGAGTACAGCCTCTCGCACACGATCACCATCGACGGCCTGCTCGGCAGCCGGAAGGTTGTGGTGACCGCGGGCAGCGGTGCTACGGTGGCCGGGGACGACGTCGAGTTGCTCACCGCGCCGGCGCCCGCGTCGCTGGTGCTGCTGGCGGTCGGTGTCGCACTCGTCGGGGCCTACCAGGTTCGGTGGAATCAGTTGCGGCCGCGAGTCTGACTTGCGGCAAGGGTAGGAAGTGATGCGGGCCGGGCGACAAGCCCGGCCCGCGTCGCTTTCCGGCCCGCCCATCCGCGTCAGATCAGCCCGTGGTGGCCGAGGTAGCGCTCCGCGTCGAGGGCCGCCATGCAGCCCGTGCCCGCGGCGGAGATCGCCTGCTTGTAGTAGTCGTCGGCCACGTCGCCGGCCGCGAACACGCCCTCCACGCTCGTGTACGTCCGCCCGAGCGTCGTCCACTTGACGTAGCCGGTCGGGTGCGTTGCGACCTGCCCTTCCAGGAACGCGGTGTTCGGCGTGTGGCCGATCGCCAGGAACAGCCCCGCCGCGGGCAACTCTTCCTTCGCCCCGGTCTGGTTGTTCTTCACGCGGACGGCCGTCACGCCCTTCTTCTCGTCACCGATGACCTCGTCTACCTCGTTGTGCCAGCGGATGTTGACCTTTGCGTTGGACTTCACGCGGTCCTGCATGATCTTGCTCGCCCGCAGCGCGTCGCGGCGGACGAGCAGGTGGACCGTGCTGGCGAACTTCGTGAGGTACGTCCCCTCTTCCACCGCGGAGTCGCCGCCGCCGACCACCACGATCGGCTGGTTGCGGAACCGCGGCAGCGCCCCGTCGCACACCGCGCACGCGGACACGCCCTTGTTCTTATACCTGTCCTCGCTCGGCAGCCCGAGGTAGTTGGCCCGCGCGCCGGTCGCGATGATCAGCGTGTGCGTCTCCACGGTCTGCCCGTCGTGCGCGGTGACGACGAACGGCCGCTTCTTGAGGTCCACCTTCACGACGTCCTTCGACTCGATCCGCGTGCCGACGTTCTCGGCCTGCCGCCGCGCGAGGGCCATCAACTCCGGGCCGTTGATACCGTGCGTCGGCTGCGGCTTGTCCGCGGACACCCAGTACGGCCAGTCTTCTTCCTTCAGGGCCGTCTTCAGGTACTGCCGCGTGTCGCCCGCGGGCCACGTCGGGAAGTTCTCGACCTCCGTCGTGAGCGCAAGCTGCCCGAGCGGCAGCGTGCCGTTCTCCTGGTTCTTGCGGTTCGTCGGGTCGCCCTGGAAGACGAGCGGGTTCAGGTTGGCGCGGGCCGCGTAGATGGCCGCGGTCCAGGCCGCCGGGCCGGACCCGATGATGACGACGTTCTCGGGCATTGTGTGTTGGTGGTTGGAGGATGGTAGTCGGTGGTCGGTGAAGTTCCGCACAGACAACCCGTCGCCGTGCCCGACCGTCGTGGTATTCTAGACGGACGGGGCCGGGTGTCCTGATAGGCCACGCGTTCGCGAGCCATCGGCAACCGCCCGCCCGACCACCCACTCCAACTCCCGACTACCGACTGCGATGCACGAACGGCTGACCCACTTCCGCGAGATCCTGCGGTACGTCCCGCGGTTCCGCGACCGCGTGTTCGTCATCGCCGTGGACGGCGCGGTCGTCGAGGACGACAACTTTCCCAACCTGCTGCTCGACATCGCGCTCTTGCGCAGCCTGAACATCCGCGTCGCGCTCGTCCACGGGGCGGCCCACCAGATCCGCCGGTACGCGGAACTGGTGAAGGTGACGCCGTCGGACTTCGACGGCACCGGCGTGACCGACAAGGACACGCTGCAAATCGCCATCAGCGCGGCCAACCGGGTGACGCACGAGATCCTGGAGGGTCTGTCGGCCAACGACCTCCGCGGCGCCTGCCCGAACGCGGTGGTCGCTCACCCCGCGGGGATCCTGGGCGGCGTCGATCACCTGTTCACGGGCAAGGTCGAGCGCGTGGACATCGGCCTGCTCCACACCCTGCTCGAGCACGACATCGTGCCCGTGGTCCCGCCCGTCGGCATCGACGGGACCGGGAGTTCGTACCGGCTGAACTCGGACGCGGTCGCCGTCGAGATCGCGAAGGCGCTGCGGGCGGTGAAGCTCGTGTACCTGAACACGGAGGGCGGCGTCCGCGGGCCGCACGGCGTCGTCCGCCAGTTGACCGTGCAGGAGGCCGAGGCGTTCCTGAAGCGGCACCGCGCGGACCTCACGCCCGAGGGGGTGACGAAGCTGACGCACGCGGTCCGCGCCGGCAAGGAGGGGATCGAGCGCATCCACATCATCGACGGCCGCGAGCAGGAGGGGCTTCTCGGCGAGGTGTTCTCCAACGAGGGGATCGGCACCCTCGTTTACGCCAACGAGTACCAGTCGATCCGGCCGGCGCAGAAGAAGGACGTCCGCGCGGTGTTCAACCTGATCCAGCAGGGCGTTCAGAACGACGAGTTGGTGAAGCGGAAGCGGGCCGACCTGGAGAAGATCATCGGCGACTACTTCGTGTTCGAGGTGGACCGCGACCCGGTCGCCTGCGCGGCCCTGCACGTCTACCCCGAGCAGAACGCGGGCGAACTCGCGAGCGTGCTCGTCGATCCGCGGTACGAGAACCAGGGCATCGGCGGCAAGCTCGTCCAGTACGCGGAGAACCTCGCCCGTGCGAAGGGGCTGGCGACGGTGTTCTGCCTCTCGACGCAGGCGGTGAACTACTTCGTGCAGAAGGGCGGCTACCAGGTCGGCACGCCCGACGACCTCCCGCCCGCCCGCCGCGAGAAGTACGACCTCAACGGCCGCAAGTCGAAGGTGCTGGTGAAGCGGCTGGTGTAAAGTGTGATCGGCCGAGGGCACACTGGATGATCGAGCTACCCGAGAGCGTTCGATCACGCTTCGTCGCGGCCGGTTGGTATCCAGGGCGGCAGACCGTTGTCTCTGCCACAATACCGTTCGACCACCCGGCTGCCGCCATTCTCGCCGCGTTCGGTGGACTAACTGTTACACCAGACCGCGAGGCCGGCGAAGAATGCGCGCCTGACGATGTAGTGTTCCGCGAGCTGTGGCCGGATGAGTCGATCACAGGTGTCTGGGCCCGGTTGTTGGGCACGTTGCTGATCGGGGTCGCGGAAATGCATCGCGGTCACGGCGAACTTTACCTTGCTGCTGACGGCCGGTGTTTCGGTCGGAGTTGTGTCCACGATGCCTTCTACTTTGAAGGGTCGTCGTTCACGGAGGCCGCTGAGCGGGCCATGCTCGGTCGGCGGTCGCGGCCCTTGCTGCGGCCGGACCAGTCGTCCGTCAGGCTGTACGGCATCCAGTACACCGCCGACAGCCCCGAGGTATATCGGTACGCGCCGCCGCCATGAGCCGCCGTAAGTCGAAGGTGCTCGTGAAGCGCCTGACAAGAGGCGTCGTCATTTCCTGGGCCGCGTGACGAACCCGAAGCCGTGATGGGTGTGCTGGTTGTTCCGGTTGTTCCTTCGCGCGGGCTTCTCATAGCCGCCCGCCTCGCAGCGGCGTTCGCGTCTGCCGGTTGTGCGGGCCGATATCCCGAGTGACAGTCGTTCACTCCGGGTTGGTCACACATGGCCACGTTTTACCTGTTGCCCCCGCGGGCGTGCCTGGAAGAGGCGCTCGGCGAAGTCCTGGCCCGGTTGCTCCCCGGCCTGCCGCTGCCCGCGGACGCGTGGGACGCGGTCACCGACCGCGTCGGCTCCGCGGCCGGCTGGCCGGCGGACGTGTTCCTCGTGCCCCGCGACGACCTCCCCGAGGGCGAGGCGGTGGGCGACTCGCTGTCGGCCGCGTTCGGCGCGGAGCCGGGCGACCGCGTTGTCGAGGTGAGTCTGGCCCGCGGGCCGGCCGCGGCGCGGGCGTGGGTGCTGGCCCCCGGCGACGTGTCCGGCGTGGCCGCCGCGCGATAGAATAGCACTGTCACGGCCGAATACCCGACCGTGTGCTCCGCGCCGACGCGGTACGGGGTTCACGGTTGTTTGCTTTCCCGCCCGGACCACCATGACCGACCCCTCGCAATCCGACGACGACTGGGCGGAACTCGCGCGCGAACTCGAACGCGACGCACCTCCGCCGGCTCCCGAATCCGAATCGCACCCCGCGGACGAGGAATCCGCCGCGAGCGAGGAGGAGTACGACGACGCCGAGGCCGGCGACGAGTCGTCACCGGCCGACGGCGACACCGACTCCGGTTCCGGCGACGGACAGCCCGGCACGGGGCGGAAGCGCCGTCGTCGTCGCCGCCGCCGCCGCAAGGGCGGGGGGCAGCCGGCGGAGGCCGCCGAGGGCGTGGCGACCGAGGACGGCGAGTCGGCCGAAGCCGCGGAGGCGGGCGACGAGGAGCCGGACGTCGAGGCGGAACCCCTCGCGGTCGAGGACGAGGCCGCCTACGACGAGGACGGTCGCGACGACCCGGACGAGTCCGCCGAGGACGCGGGCGGCGAGTTGCTCCGCGAACTGATCGCGACCTGGAACGTGCCGTCGTGGGACGAGATCGTGAGCGGGCTGCACCGGCCCGACCGCTGACCTCCGGTTCACACCTCACGCGGCGGCCTTCACGCCGCCGCGCACAGTCGGAGAAGGGGCACTGCCGTGGCGGACGCGGTCATCGACGTGGTCGGGGTGGACGAACTCCCCCTCATCGTGGACATGTACAACCAGATCTTCCGGCCGGCAAAGACGATCGAGTCGTTCCGGCGGCGGTACCTGGGGCGGCACAATGTTCTGCAGTTGGTCGCGCGTGTCAAGGAGAAGCCCGCGGGCTTCTTTCTCGGCTTCGAGCTGAAGCCGGACACGTTCTTCGGCTGGTTCTACGGCGTCGTGCCGGAGTTCCGCCGCATGGGGATCGGGTCGCAACTCATGGAGGCCGCCCAGAGCTGGGCGGCCCAGAACGGGTACGAGACGTTCCGCGTCGAGTGCCACAACGCCCACCGGCCGATGCTCCACCTCGCCATCGAACTCGGCTACGACATCGTCGGCATCCGCTGGGATTCCGACCGCGGCGACAACCTCGTCCTGTTCGAGAAGAGCCTCGCGAGCCAGTGACGCGTCGGTCACCCGACCGGCGGCAACCCGACCACTTCGACCGGCTGCCGGCCCGCGGGGGTCTCGGCCTCCGCGCGGGTGCCCGGCTCCTGGTGCTTCCACCGCAGGTACCCGAGCGCGACCGGCAGCCCTAGCCGCGGCGAGTGGCAACTCGACGTCACCACGCCGACCTCCTGCCCGTCGAGGAACAGCTTCGACCCCGCGGGAAGCGGTCCTCCCTCCAGCACCTTCAGGCCCAGGAACGTCCGGACCGCGTGCCCCGCGCGGTCGCGGGACATGACGATCGGCTCCTGGCCGAGGAAGCAGCCCTTCGCGTAGCTGACGGCCCGCGGGAACCGGCCGACCTCCATCACCGACCGCTCCGCGTCGATGTCCACGCCGAAGACCGGAGTCCCCGCCTCGATCCGCAGCGTCTCGAAGGTCTCCGGCGTGCCCGCGGCCGCGCCCGCCGCGAGCAGCAACGCGCGGACGCCCTCCGCCCGTTCCGCCAGGCACACGAGGTCGAAGCCCGGCACGCCGAGCTGGTCGCGGCGGCGGACCGAGCACGTCGCGCCCGCTCCGAAGGTCCGCTCCATGTGCGCGAACTCGGGCAACTCCGGCACGGCGTCGCCCAGCGCCTTGCCCAGCACCTCCGCGGCCTTCGGCCCCGCGAGGTGGAGTTGCGCGAACTGGCCGGTCACGTCCGCGATCTCGACCTGCTCCGAGATGAGGTAGCGGTCGAGGTACTTCACGAGTTCCTCGTTCCGGCCGGGCGTGGTCTCGACCCACATCGCGTGGCGGCCGTCGTGGAGGCGGACGTGGTAGATCCACGCGGCGAAGTGAACCTTCGCCCGCGAGTCGCAGAAGTACGCCTCGCAGCCGCCGCCGAGCGGCAGGCTCCTCGTGTCGTTCGTGCAGAGGTTCCCCAGGAACATCGGCGCGTCCGGCCCGGTGAGCAGGAGCTTGCCCGCGGCCGACGTGTCGAACAGCGCGGCGCCGGTGATTGCGGCGGTGTAGTCGGGAGGAGTTGTCATTCGGTCGTCACCATCGTCTTGTGCGCGTCGGGGATGAGCAGCACCTTGCCGCCGCTGTCGATGAGTCGCTGGACCTCGCCCGGGGTGTAGATCGGCGTGGCGGCCAGTTCATCGACCACGTCGTCCGGGTAGCCGCTGGCGAGGAAGAGGCTGTGCCGCTTCGCGGCGAACGCCCACAGCCATGCGGCGGCCCAGTCGTCCGGCTTCTCCTTTTCGAGGAGCTTCCGTGCGCCCTGCATGCGATCCGTCCGGCGGAGCAACTGCACGCCGTCGCCGAGGTCCGGGGCCGCGGGCTGCGCCAGGACCGCGATGCGCCCGCTCTTCTTCACCACGCGGGCCGCGCACGCGGCTGCCTTCGCGATGTCCAGGAACGTGATCGCCGCCGGGTCGCCGCCGACGGCCGCGACGACGGTGTCCGGCTCCTCGCTCGCGGTCGCATGCCAGCGCGCGTCCTGTTGGCGCACGCCCTCCGCGGAGCTATCGGGCAATCCAGCGACGACCCGTTGCGCCACTCCACCCGCGCCCGCGATCACCTGCACGAGAAACGGCATGCCCAGCAGTCGCATGACTTCGAGCGACTCCTCGCGCGGCGGCCACGGCTCCTGGCCCGGCGCGTCCGCGGTGAACTGCCCCGCGAACGCGGACCGCGTCTCCTCGTCCGACAGCGCGGGGAAGATCGCGCTCTCCGCGCCCGCGTAGCCGGTCAGCGGGTCGTAGTCGCGGCCGGACAGCACGACGACGAAGTCCGCGTCGAGTAGCGTGCGGTTCAGGTACAGCCGCCGCCCGGCTTTCGTCGAGGCGAGGTACGCGAGCTTGTTCCGGTCCGCGGGGTCGTGGACCTCCGTCCGCACGTCCGCGAACTCGTCCGGCAGGTCCTCCATCCACCGCTGGTCCGCGCCCGCGAGCGTTAGCACCGTCACCGCGTCGGGTTGCACGCCCGCCGACTGCAAGTGCGCGAGGACCTCGCCGAGGACCGGTCCGGCCTCGGGGATCGCGGGGTCGAGGACGACCGTCACGCGGTCGTCCGGCGTCAGCGCGCGGCGCATCGCCTCGAACCCGAACGGGTGTTCGAGCGCCTCGCGCGTCAACTCGGCGGCCGACCCCGCGGGCGCCTCGGCCGCGGCGCGGCGGAGTTCGACCCGCCGGCCGTCCGGCACCGTCAGCGACCACACCGACTGGCCGACGCGCAACTCTGTCGGCTCGGGCATGTGAACCTCCGTGTGAGGGCAACACACATTATATCGCGACGCGCGGGCGGGCTTTGCACGCGTCCGGTGCGGGGCGTAGAATGCGGCATCCCCCACCTCGTCGCGTTAAGTCCCGGAGGTGTCCCATGGCGCTGCTACTCCCGCCGGTCCGCGGCCGGCTCGCGATCGCGGGCGAGTGGTCCAGCCCGCGCGACGACTTCCAGAGTTTGTCCCCCGCGAACCTCGCGGAGGTCGTCGGCACGTTCCCGGCCGCGACGGCCGCGGAGGTGGACGCCGCCGTCGATGCGGCACGCGCGGCGTTCCCCGCGTGGCGGCGGACGAGCCGCATCCTGCGCGCCGAGTGCTTCGACCGGCTCGCGCAACTCGTCAAGCGAGACACCGACGCGCTCGCGGAACTGATGGCCCGCGAGTGCGGCAAGAACGTGACCGAGTGCCGCGCGGAGGTCGTCGAAGGCCTCCACATGATCCAGTACGTCTTCGGCACGGGGCGGGCGGGCGTGTACGGCGAGGTGGTGGCGAGTGAGATCGCGGAGAAGGACGCGTTCGTGCGGCGCAAGCCGTGGGGCGTCGTCGCGGTCGTCACGCCGTGGAACTTCCCGTTCGCGGTACCGCTGTGGATGCTCGGGCCGAGCCTCCTCGAAGGCAATACGTGCGTGTTCAAGCCGAGCGAGGACACGCCCGCGGTCGGGCAGCGGATCGTCGAACTCTTCGCGGAGGCCGGGTTCCCCGCGGGGACGCTGAACCTCGTCCACGGCGCGGGCGAGACGGGCGAGGCGCTCGTGAAGAACCCCGGCGTGAACGTCGTCTGCTTCACGGGCAGCTACGACGTGGGGAGGCGCATCCAGGAAG
>Ga0247822_10002010_pt1 | contig 12825 bp, 4 predicted proteins | sample 13C_Cellulose_Da_FD_192423 | JGI IMG/M metagenome (GOLD analysis project Ga0247822, IMG submission 192423) | Soil microbial communities from agricultural site in Penn Yan, New York, United States - 13C_Cellulose_Day30 | ecosystem: Environmental > Terrestrial > Soil > Agricultural land | place...
TCTATCAAATATCGCGACCGTCGAAGGCTTTATGCGTTTAATATCTGTATTCGATGAGATCCTTATTGCTGCAGACCGGATCTGTCTTAGCTGGCTTTCCCTAGCATAGAAGCTCTCATTCGAATCTGATTTAGAAACTCGCTCATTGGATATAGTATTTATATCAGCGTCTCACCGATAGTAATCGGGCCGGAATGATTACATTCCATCAATCTTTCAAAGTGGAATGATTTTCGATTTGCGAAAGCATTGAGAAACAAAATGCTGATACATGAGAGGACTGCAAAACTCGCTTAATGAAATACTCTCTCCCTTTGTAAGCCACTTCCAGCAAGAAAAAATTGCCCGGCAAGAAGTTTACGAAAGGCCCCCGTTACGCTCTGAGCTCTTCAGTATCGAACAAATGGAAGGTCATGCACAGCAGATCGCAAGAACTCACCAGATATCAACGAAAGATGCACCGGAACTTTTATTGAAGCGGCTGGCCGAAAATGAGCATACCCTGTTTGAAGTGGCTAATCAGCTGCACGTTGCCGTTAGAGAAAAGAAGGGCGTTACACCTGCCGGCGAGTGGATGCTCGACAACTTTTACCTCATCGAAGAACAGGTTAATATCGGAAAGAAGTATTTACCAAAAGGATATAGCAAGGGCTTGCCCCGACTGGCAACTGGATCTGCCGAAGGTTATCCCCGCGTGTATGACATAGCCATTCACATCATATCGCACAGTGATGGCCGCGTTGATCTCAACATTCTGACAAGCTTCATAAACGCGTATCAAAAGGTTAGCTACCTCACCATCGGTGAGTTGTGGGCTATTCCCATCATGCTGCGCCTCGCTCTGATTGAAAATCTGAGTCGGGTGGCAGCGCGTATAGCCGTTGACAGAAAAGACGCTGATCTCGCTAACGAGTGGGGAGAGAAGGTCGTAAAGACTGCAGAGGAAAGTTCGAAAGATCTCGTCCTTGTTATTGCAGATATGGCACGTTCCAATCCACCGATGGTAAGTGCGTTTATCGCTGAGTTTACACGGAAACTTCAATGGAAGGGGCTGGATTTTAACCTTCCACTGACGTGGATTGAACAACATCTTGCTGAATCTTCCACGTCTATCAATCAACTCGTGCTGATAGAAAATACGAAGCAGGCGGCAGACCAATTGTCCGTCAGTAATAGCATTAACAGTTTACGGTTTCTCGCAAAAACAGATTGGCGGGAATTTGTCGAAGATCTGAGCATAGTTGAAAGATTGCTAAAAGAAGACCCCGCCGGAGTCTATGCTAAGATGGACTTTCATACGAGGGATCAGTATCGCCACGCAATCGAAAAGATTGCCAAGCAAAGTAAGAGCGCAGAAAATAAGGTTGCAGAAATTGCCTTGAATGCGGCTCGTGATGCAGGCGAAGATATCCGCTCAGAAACCATGGGACGACAATCACATGTTGGCTATTGGCTGATCGGCCGTGGATGCAGAGAAACAGCGCGGCGCGCCGGAACCAGATTAACGTTTACAGAGTCGATCTACCAGTTCTTTAACGATCGCGTGCGCTGGATATACGGCGTTCTGCTAGTGCTTATCAGCGTAGCTATCGCGCTCGCGCTTACCTGGCACACCTGGACTCTTCATGGCTCTATCCGGCTGGCCCTGGTGGCAGGATTGCTCTCGATAATAGCAGCAAATCATTTCGCTATTGCTATTGTTAACTGGTGGGCTACACTATTCGTGAAACCGCGGGCACTTCCCAAAATGGATTTCTCAAAAGGTATTCCTGAAGAATCCAAAACATTGGTGGCAGTACCGACCATGCTCGCGTCACGCGAGCAGGCCCATGAGCTTGTAGACGATCTTGAAGTACGCTTTCTGGCTAATCGCGATCCCAATCTCTTCTTCGCCCTGCTCACCGATCTCAAAGACGCTGACATGGAGATTCTGCCGGAGGATGCAGATATCATTGACGCGGCACGATTGGCCATTGCAAGGCTTAACCAAAAGTATCCACTGCCGGGATCTGATCGTTTCTTTTTATTGCACCGTCCACGCCATTGGAATGTCGCTGAAAGAAAATGGATGGGATACGAACGCAAAAGGGGAAAACTGAGCGACCTGAACCGGCTGCTTCTTGGGCGTGATTTTGAACGGTTCAGTGTCATCAGTGGTTCCGTTGGAGTTCTGCAAGGTGTGCGTTATGTAATAACCCTTGATACGGATACACAACTTCCACACGATTCGGCCGCACTCATGGTAGGCCTCATGGCCCATCCACTTAACCGGCCTGTCTATGATAATCGTCGACGTATCATTGCAGAAGGATATGGGATCATTCAGCCGCGCATTGCCCTTAGTCTTCACGGCGCCACCTTTTCACGCTACACCCGGATGCATGAGAATGATTCAGGAATAGATCCGTATACCCGAATTACCTCCGATGTATATCAGGATGTCTTCGGCGAAGGATCGTTCATTGGAAAGGGCATATACGACGTCCAGGCCTTCGAACGCGTGTTGGGTGGTCGCTTTCCGGAGAATAGAATTCTGAGCCACGACTTGCTTGAAGGATCCTATGCGCGATGCGGCTATGCCAGCGACATTCAATTATACGAAGCTTATCCTTCGAAATACGCTGCTGACGTGGCCCGCAGGCATCGCTGGATACGCGGCGACTGGCAAATTGGTATTTGGTCATTGCCCTGGGCACCCGCTGCCGACAAGAAGGTGCATCTAAACCCGATTTCCATGCTGTCAAGGTGGAAAATTTTTGACAACCTGCGCAGAAGCATTGTCCCCGTTGCACTATTGGCATTGATCATCATTGCCTGGACAGTCTTACGCGAGCCATTGTTTTGGACGCTCTGTATCACGGCGATTATTATGCTTCCCCCCTTTCTGATGTCGGTATGGCATGCATTGAACAAGCCCGCGGAACTCGACCGCAGCCAACATCTCAGAAATACCCTCGGCGGTGCATCAAAGGGGATTCAACAATCTGCCTTTAGCCTTATATGTTTACCCTACGAAGCCTACTATAGCATTGACGCGATTGTCCGTACATTATGGAGAGTTTATGTGAGTCGCAGGCATCTGCTCGAATGGAACCCTTCGGATTTTTTGACGAATGAGAAGTCTGGACTACTGGCGAGCTATACGCAGATGTGGTTCTCGCCTACCCTTGCCGTTGTTACCGCACTTTATCTGATAATGTTGCGGCCCGAAGTATTCCTGATGGCCGCTCCGATCCTGTTTGCCTGGTTCTCATCACCTCTGATTATCTGGTGGCTTAGTAAACCGCTGCCATCGACACGCTCCCAAATCGACACCACACAACATCAATACCTTCGGACGTTAGCACGAAAGACCTGGGCGTTTTTCGTCGACCTCGTCGGGCCTGCTGACAATTGGTTGCCACCGGACAACCTGCAGCAATACCCTATTCCTGTTGTCGCCCATCGTACCTCGCCAACAAACATTGGACTGTCACTACTGGCCAACCTTACCGCTTATGACTTTGGTTATATCGATACACAAACTGTCGCTGATCGCACTGCAGCTACACTGTCGACGCTGGACAAACTCGAGCGATATCAGGGACATTTCTATAATTGGTACGATACACAAAGCCTTCAAACGCTTTATCCACGATACATATCAACCGTCGATAGCGGGAACCTCGCTGGTCATCTCCTTACAATGCGACAAGGTTTACTGGAACTGATCCACAGTCCTCTAATTCCGCGAAATGTTATTGAAGGCATGTATGATACGCTACTTATCGCTGCTGAAAGTAGTCGCACCCAGAATCCTGGCCTGCAGAAATTAGTCTCTGCAATCGAACAACGAAAACCAGCACGAGCAGGGCGCATAGAAGATGTGCACGAGTTCCTGTTGGGATTGAAGGTTGACCTCGCCAACTTTAGCCAGCAAATTCCGGAGAGCGAACTTAGCCCCGACTCACAATACTGGCTAAAATTGTTCAGCGATCAGGTTAACGCAATGCACGCCACTGCTGAATCGATGATGCCCTGGCTCTATCGACCGGACAGTACCGATAACATTCCACTTTCACAACGGATGCCGACGCTCTGGGACTTATCGCAAATCGATAAAGAACTCTCTGGAGATCCAGCCAGTGAAACCAGCAACGAGTCGCAAAGCCCGGAAATCGCGCAAATGAAAACTGAAGTTGGCCGGCAAGCACGTAACCTTGTGGCTACCCTAAACCAGCTCGCCGAAAGGTGTTTTGAATTTGCGGACATGGAGTATGGGTTTCTTTATGACAAGTCGCAACGGCTGCTGGCGATTGGCTTCAACGTTGACACACACCAGCGCGATTCCAGCTACTACGATTTGCTGGCTTCAGAGGCCAGACTGGCAAACTTTGTAGCCATCGCGCAGAACAAAGTACCTCAGGAAAGCTGGTTTGCCCTTGGCAGGAGACTGACAACTTCGGACAAGACCACCGTATTGCTCTCGTGGAGCGGATCCATGTTTGAATACCTGATGCCGCTTCTCGTTATGCCCACGTACGAACGCACACTGCTTGACGAGACGTATAAGGGTACCGTCAAGAGACAGATTGAGTATGCAAAACATCTCGGTATACCGTGGGGTATTTCGGAGTCATGTTACAACATCGTCGACCCAAGCCTTATTTATCAGTACCGCGCTTTTGGAGTTCCCGGGCTGGGGTTCAAACGAGGGCTGGGTCTTGATATGGTGATCGCTCCGTATGCAACAGTGCTGGCTTTGATGGTTGATCCAAAAGCCGCGACACAAAACCTGCTTAAGATGAGGAACTCCGGATTCGAGGGTAAGTATGGATTCTTTGAGGCAATCGACTTCACTCCTTCCCGACTTCCAAGAGGAAAATCTCAGGTGTTGATTCAAACTTTTATGGCGCACCACCAGGGAATGAGTCTGCTCTCGCTTTCTTATCTCCTGCTTGGTCAACCCATGCAGAAGCGTTTTGAGAGTGACGTCCAGTTTCAAACTTCACTATTGCTGCTGCAAGAACAAGTTCCTAAAACTGTAGGACACTATACTGCTTCAACAGAGATGGAGGACATTACACCAGTCTCATCTCACGCTATTATGCGCGTCGTTCAAACGCCATATACGGTTACTCCGGAAGTTCAGCTTCTATCCAACGGAAGATATCATGTAATGCTCACCAACTCAGGTGCCGGTTACAGTCGCTGGAGAGAACTCGCCGTAACCCGCTGGCGCGAAGACAGCACGTCAGATAATTCAGGTACATTCTGTTATATACGCGATCTCGAAAAAGAGAAGCTTTGGTCGAATACGTTCCAACCTACGCTTGCTGAACCTGAAAATTACTCGGCAATATTTTCGCAGGGACGTGTTGAATTTCGTCGAAGCGAACATCAGTTTGAAACCTACACTGAAGTGATTGTTTCGCCTGAGGACGACATTGAGATCAGGAGAGTTCATCTTACCAACCGTTCACGTAGCAAGCGTCACATCGAGTTCACGAGTTATGCAGAGTCCGTTCTTGCGCCGCACATAGCCGATGCGTTGCACCCGGCGTTCAGCAATTTGTTCGTGCAAACCGAGATCATATCCGGACAGCATGCTATCATGTGCACGCGTCGTCCACGGTCAAAGGACGAAACACCGCCCTGGATGTTTCACGCCGCAAAATTGATCAGCAGGAACAATCCATCAACATCCTTTGAAACTGACCGCTATCGGTTTGTGGGTCGTGGTAATTCGTTGACCAACCCGAGGGCTACTCAGGTGAAGGAGCCGCTAAGCGGCACACAAGGGCCGGTGCTTGATCCAATCGTTTCGGTGCAATACCGCATTATCGTGGAAGCCGAGGAAACGGTGATTCTTGATTTGATCACAGGATCATCTTTAACACGCGATGAATGCCAGCATCTCATCGACAAATACCAGGATCGGCATCTTCGCGACAGGGCGTTCGAATTGTCCTGGACGCATAGCCAGGTCGTGCTCAGACAGATCAATGCAAATGACGACGAGGCTGAACTATATGCCCGTCTTGCCGGGTCGGTGATCTATACTAATCCTGCACTTCGTGCATCTCCTTCGGTCTTAATAAAAAACCATCGCGGACAGTCGGCGCTATGGAGCTATTCTATTTCAGGCGATCTTCCGATCGTACTCCTGGAGGTTTCCGACAGCGCAAACATAACACTGGTGAAGCAGTTGGTCCAGGCCCAGGCGTACTGGCATCTGAAAGGGCTGGCTGTTGATTTGGTTATCCTTAACCAGGATCCTAGTGGCTATCGCCAGGTACTGCAGGATCAGATTCAAAGTCTCATCGCAGCAGGCTTCGGTATGAATACTCAGGACAAACAAGGACGGATATTCGTACGCCCGATGGATCAGGTGTCGGCTGAAGATGTCATATTGTTAAAAGCCGTGGCACGAGTCGTTCTTAGCGACAGCCGTGGCTCACTTGCCGATCAAATCAACAGACGGGCAGCAGGTAAACAGAGTGCACCGTTCCTGAGCCCGATGCAGCATTATACTCCCGTAAAGATCAGCTTACCGCAGTTGTCATTAAAATTCTTTAATGGCCTCGGCGGATTTTCTGAGGACGGCAGAGAATATGTGATTCAACAAAGTGGCGACGTGCGCACGCCTTTGCCCTGGATCAACGTAATTGCCAATCCCAATATCGGTTGCATCGCTACTGAAAGCGGCCTGTCATATACATGGTGCGAGAATGCGCATTCTTACAGATTAACACCCTGGAACAACGATCCCGTTACGGATAAGAGCGGAGAGGCATTGTATATCAGGGATGAGGAATCTGGCGACTATTGGTCGGCAACTCCATTGCCTGGTCGCAAAAAGATTCCTTTCGTTACACGTCATGGCTTTGGATACACAACTTATGAGCACGCCTATGATGGACTAATCGTCAGTGTTAATCTCTTTGTTGATCTTGAAGCACCTGTGCGCTTTCTTGCAGTGCGCATTCAAAATCACTCCGGTCGTGCGCGAAGCCTGTCGATCACACAATACCTGGAGTGGGTGCTGGCGGATCTCCGCTCAAGGAGCGCCCCTCACATCACAACTGAACTCGACACTTCAACGGGCGCCCTATTCGCCAGGAATGCCTATAACATGGAGTTCCCTAACCGCACGGCTTTTATCGATGTTGACGATCCGCAGTATGAGTATACAAGCGATCGTGGTGAGTTCATCGGCGTTAACGGAACCCTGGAACACCCTGAGGCCATGCGCAAAACCAGACTGTCCGGCAAATCGGGAGCCGGCTTCGACCCTTGCACCGCCTTGCGTGTAACCATAGCGTTAGATATCGAAGGCTCACGCGAAGTTGTCTTCCGCCTCGGGTCAGGCAAAGATAGGATCGAAGCAACCCAGCTGATCAGAAATTTCCGCGGCGCGCGCAACGCACAACTCGCACTTGAAAAGGTGAAACAGTTTTGGAAGAATAGCCTGGGCGTTGTGCAGATCAATACTCCGGAACCGTCTCTGGACATACTCACCAATGGCTGGCTGCAATACCAGGTGATGGCCTGTCGATTGTGGGGACGAAGCGGATATTACCAATCCGGTGGAGCTTTCGGATTCAGAGATCAGCTTCAGGATGTCCTTGCATTGTTACATTCGCAGCCTGAACTGGCCAAAAACCAGATCCTGCTGGCTGCTTCCCGTCAATTTCTGGAGGGCGATGTGCAGCACTGGTGGCATCCTCCGATAGGCCGTGGCGTACGAACCATGTGCTCCGATGATTTTATATGGCTGCCTTATGTTACCGCTGCTTATATAAAGACGACTGGCGACAGCGGAATATTGAACGAGCCTGTGACATTTCTTGAAGGCCGGCCTCTCAATAGCCTCGAAGAATCGTATTATGATCTGCCCGTCATTTCAGAAAAACGCGCATCCTTATATGACCATTGTAAGCGAGCCATCCAGCATGGACTCAGGTTCGGTGATCACGGTTTGCCCCTGATTGGTTCTGGTGACTGGAACGACGGCATGAACATGGTCGGGATCCACGGCCGGGGAGAAAGCGTGTGGCTCGCATTCTTTCTCTACGACGTGCTCGTTCATTTTCAATCCATCGCGAAGAGCAGCAATGACGAGGCATTCGCTGCAGTGTGCGAATCAAATGCCCTTGAACTCAAACGCAATATTGATCTCAATGCGTGGGACGGTGACTGGTATCGTCGTGCCTATTTCGACGATGGAACGCCCCTTGGCTCATCGACAAATGACGAGTGCAGCATAGACTCAATTTCTCAAAGCTGGTCAATCATTTCCGACGGCGGCGATCCTCAACGCTCAAGGCAAGCGATGCAGGCAGTTAACCGGCATCTGGTTAATCGGGACAAAGGGCTGTTGCAATTGCTGGATCCTCCATTCGACAAGTCGGACCTTGATCCAGGGTACATCAAAGGATACGTGCCGGGAGTCAGGGAAAACGGAGGTCAATACACGCACGCTGCTGTGTGGATGATTATGGCATTTGCCAAACTTGGCGATGCGGCGCGCACGTGGGAACTATTGTCGTTGATCAACCCGATCAATCATGGGCGAACACTCAGTGAAATTAATACTTACAAGGTGGAACCGTATGTTATGGCCGCTGATGTTTACGGAGTATATCCCCACACAGGCAGAGGCGGATGGACCTGGTACACCGGGTCGGCCGGATGGATGTATCAACTGATCCTGTCGTCGGTGCTGGGATTGCGGCGCGAGGGGGACAAGTTGTGGTTAGCACCGGTCACTCCGCAATCATGGGAGGAGTTCAGTATCAATTATCAATGGCGAACATCCACCTACCGTATTCATGCCATGCGCTCGGACACAGCAAAGTCTCTAACGGTGCGGCTGGACGGAAACGACCAGTCTGATCCGTATATCACTCTGGTGGATGACGGCCTTGTCCATCAGGTTGAGGTCTCTTTCCATCTCCAGCAGCAAGAAGACCAGCCAGCGCTTACATCAGGTTAGTGAATCATGCAGAGAACATCACTTCCTGTCAAATTTCCGGATCCACTTGTTCGCCTCGCGTTGTCTGTCGATGGTGCCATTGCTCAGCTGACTTGCAAGAAACGGATTGATAGGGCCTTTCGATGTGAGGTGATATCCATTACAGACTTCACATTTGTAAACGGCAACCGGGCCCTCGCCAGGCTTAAACTGTCGCTCTCCCTGGAGGTGCACGAGGGCTTGCTCCGCTTGCACGACTGAATCATATACTTTCTTCCCGGATGGACACGTTTTCATATTTTCCGCGACTTGCTTTACTGACCACACCTAAACGATCCCTGAGGACATGCAAAATTACAAAGCTCTCGTAACTTGCGCTTCAAATTTTAAAATTAGGATTCTAGATTAGAACTATGAAAACTGCTGAAATTTATACCAAGAAGGGTGTTATGAAGATTCGTTTCTTCGAAGAAGACGCTCCCAACACGGTGAAAAACTTTGTGACATTGGCCGGAAAGGGCTTTTACAATGGCCTGATCTTTCACCGGGTCATTCCAAATTTTATGATTCAGGGAGGATGCCCGGAAGGTACCGGACGTGGCGGTCCTGGTTATCATATTGACTGCGAGTTAACCGGAAAGAATCAATTCCATGACCGCGGCGTTCTTTCTATGGCGCACGCAGGCCGGAATACGGGTGGATCACAGTTCTTCATTTGCCACACCAGGGCCACTACTGCCCACCTGGACAGGAATCATACCGTATTTGGCAAGGTGTATGAAGGACTCGAGGTGATTGATGCAATACGTGCCGGCGATGTAATGGAAAAGGTGGTGATCACGGAAGAAGCATGATCGAACGCTGCTGCAGGTGCCTGGACCCCCCGGAAAACCGGCCCCTGCAGCAGTATTTCTTCAGACGTCGCTCGTGTAAAGTCTTATTTGTTGATGACTCCTATCATCAATAGATTACAGCTGGCACCCGTACTTTGTAGTATTCGCAGTCAGGTCCAGGATTGCCTTTTGGGTAGTCACGACGGGCGACTTTCGATATCTAAAAATGAGCCCTTTATTCTTCATTTACCAGGACGTAACAACGACGCACACCAGCGGTTATGTTACGGAGGAAACAATATTTGGATGCTGATCAATTTCTCAAATAGGGTACTCTTAGGGTTGCTCCTTATTGCCGGGATCTTTTTTATGGACCTGGTCTTCGCATGGGGTGATCTGGTATACCTACTGGCGGCAGTCTTCATTTTCACGACACCTGGCAAGTTCTTTCACGGTGTGATCCTTGGCCTGGTTACGAATGTTTTCATCGTGTTGGGATACTTTGCTGCCAATTACCCTCCCAGCGCCGCAAACGCGGAGATCACCATTCGATTACTGCTATTATTTTCAGTCTCACTTGCAGTGCTGGCCCGAATCCGCAATAATCCGTTTGAATCTACTAAGGGTCAGCTGGTTATGCTGGACTCTGCTATAGCTGAGCGCGCAGAGGCAATGGCCAAGCTCACCCAGGCGATCAGGGAAAAAGACATTGCGCGGGGAGAGAAAAATGAGGTGGAGAACGAACTTCAGAAAGCGCGCCACCTGCACGAAGCAATGGCCCACCACTTTCCCGACGGCGTGATCTGCGTGCTCGACAAAGACATGCGCTACACGCTGGCCGACGGTCGCGGACTGGAAGCACTGGGCCTGAACAAGCAGGACGTCAAAGGCGAATACGCTGCTATCAACGCACAGCAGGAACTCAAGAGGGCGTTTCAGGGAGAGGATGTCGCGTTTGAAACCGTGCTCAACCATGAAGTTTACACGGTCAATGCTGTACCCATTCCTGATGGTAAGGGAGCAATAAACGAAATCCTGGTTGTGATTCGGAATATTACAGACCGAAAGAAGTTAGAGAACAACCTGCTTAAAGCACTCGACAAGGAGAAGGAGTTGAATCTGCTGATGTCGCAGTTTGTGACCATGGCCTCTCATAAGTTCCGCACTCCCCTCAGCACCATACTCTCCTCGGTCTTTTTGCTAGAGAACAACGTGGAGGCTGATGATCAGGAACGGAAATCATATTTCGACAAAATCAAACGGGCCGTGCATAACGTCACCGGGTTGTTGAATGATTTCCTTTCATTGGGTAAGCTTGAGGAAGGTAAAGTTAAAGTCGCTTTCAGCGAGACAGAAATAAAATCCTTCTTCCAGGAGTTTCTACAGGAAGTTGGATCCATTAAGAAAGCAAAGCAGAGGATCAACTTCACCTACGACGGGGTGGCCTGCACGGTAATGACGGATCAGTTGTTGCTGAAAAACATTCTCATGAGCCTGTTGTCGAATGCTATCGAGTATTCGGCGTTTGACGCAGAGGTTGATCTTGCCGTTGAACTTAAGCAGGATAATCTCAAGATTCGTGTTTCAGACCACGGCATCGGTATTCCCGAAGAAGAGCAACACCAGGTATTCCGAAGATTCTACCGTGGGCAGAATGCCAACAACATTGAGGGAACCGGATTAGGCTTGAACATCGCAAAGAAGTATATTCGCCTTTTAAAGGGAACCATAGAGTTCACAAGTCAGGTGAACAAGGGGACGACGTTTATCGCAAACATTCCCGTGGTTACCCTCGATATTTTAGAAAAACAGGCCTGAGGCATCCGCCGGAGGGCCTTTAAAAAGAACAGGCCCTATGAAACCTACGATCCTCCTGATCGAAGACAACACGGAGATGGCGGAAAATATTTGCAGCATCCTGAAGCTTGCTCATTACAATGTGCTCAGTGCACCGAATGGCAAGATCGGAGTTGAGATCGCCCAACAGCAACACCCTGACTTAATCCTTTGTGATGTGATGATGCCGGAGCTTGATGGTTACGGCGTGTTGCACATCCTCAATAGCGATCCCGAAACTGCCAATATCCCATTCGTGTTCCTGACAGCCAAGGCGGACAAAAACGATCTGCGAACAGGTATGAACATGGGCGCCGACGACTATGTGACAAAACCCTTCGAGGGGCTCGATCTGCTGAAAGTTGTCGAGATAAGGCTGAAGAAAAGCCAGTTACTTAAGGCCAGCAACAATTCGAGCAAGAATGACTTGTACGATGTAAATACGTTCTTCAACAAGGCGCGCGAACTTAAGGAATTTCAGAAGCTCTCGGAAAATCGTCCAACACGTCTTTTCAAAAAGAAAGAGTTCGTCTTTATGGAAGGCCAAACACCCTCCGACCTGTATTTCATAGTGAGTGGCGAAGTAAAGACGTACAAGGTTAACTACGATGGTAAAGAGTTGATTACGAGTATCCATTCAGCGGGCGATTTCCTTGGATACGTTCCACTTCTTGAAGAAAGGCAGCACAACGAGAGCGCTGAAGTCCTGGAAGAAGCAGAGATTTCAATCATTCCCAAGCAGGATTTTCTCACGCTTATCTACTCCAGCAAAGACATGGCGAGAAAGTTCATCAAGATGCTTTCGAATAATTTGATCGAGGCCGAGAACAGGCTTCTTGATCTTGCCTACCAATCTGTGCGTCAGCGGGTAGCTGGTGCGTTGTTACGCATATACAACGAACACAATGTGCCCAACAAAAAGGAAATCATTACCATTGCCCGAAAAGACATCTCCAATATGATCGGCACGGCAACGGAATCGCTCAACCGCACACTTGCCGACTTCAAGGACGAAGGCCTGATCGAAATCACCGACGAAGGGATCAAAATCCTTGAGAAATCCAAGTTGGAGCACCTGCTGATGGCATTTGCAAACCGGGTGATGAAGTTTAAATAGGCCCTCCTACCCGTTTTCAGGGACACTTTCTGCGTAATACGGGTCCGTTTTTGACCGTCTCCAGGCCTCATTTTAGCGGCCAG
>Ga0247822_10002012_pt1 | contig 12823 bp, 12 predicted proteins | sample 13C_Cellulose_Da_FD_192423 | JGI IMG/M metagenome (GOLD analysis project Ga0247822, IMG submission 192423) | Soil microbial communities from agricultural site in Penn Yan, New York, United States - 13C_Cellulose_Day30 | ecosystem: Environmental > Terrestrial > Soil > Agricultural land | place...
TATCTACTGCGTTCTCATCGACGTAGTCGAATTCATCCACCGGCTTAGGTGCAACTTCTAAAGAGTCAGGAGCCTCTTTCTTCTTACGCTTGAACAGATTCTTAAAAAATCCATTGATGCCTTTCTTTTGCTTCTTCGCTTCTTCTTTCTGCTGTGCCTGCATGTTTTGCGCGAGTCTTACGTCGGGCAATACCAGGCTCTTACGAAGGTACCACATGTAATTATCCTGCTCTACGTTGAAGCGGATGTCGACAACTTCGTATTTCGGTTTTTTCGCAACGTATTTGCCCGTTGCCGGATCAAGTCGTGCTGTGTCGGGCGTATGATACTTGAGGAGACGAACTTCCTTGTCTTTCGAGATCATGTACACTCCGTCATCGGCAGCTGTAGTGTCGGACTCCTGCGGAACATCGACTATGTAAGTGCTATCGATAACTGAACGGGCTGCAAGATCGAGCTCGGCTCCCGGAACAACGCCATCCTCTCCCATCGCGCCCTCTTCACCCAGGAGCCCGTCTTCCGTCACTTGCATAGAATCTGGAAGCACCGGATTGACGTCCTTCATGACGACCGTGTTCATGCTGCGAAGTTTCTTCCTGTAGGATACCGGTTCAGCAACCAGATAGCGGTTCTTGCTGGCGGTAAGGATCTTAGGGGTAGAATCTTCGAGAAAATAGCTGAATTTCTTGCGGAGTGCTTCTTTATCGTAGATATACGCGCTCTGAAACGCCGGACAAATCGTCCGTTGCGTACAGGCGCCAAACAGCAGGCATAAACTAATTAAAGCAAAAAATGGCCTGGCCATCGAAAAGGGTCAAATCGTTCAAAATTACGCAAAAATAAGCCAAACCAGCGAACCGCTAATCGCTTGATTCCCAAGCTACATCGACTCTAACGCCTGTTTCTGGGTTTTAGTAAGTCCCTTAACGACTAAATTATAGGAATTCAGGGTCCAGTCGCGCAAGAGTTTATCGGGAATGGCACCACCCGTTTCCGCTGTAATCCAGTGCTTTTTATTCATGTGGTACGCGGGACTCACCTCTGCAAATCGCTCGCGCAACTCGACGCCAACCTCCGGGTCGACCTTTAAGTTTACTCCAGTAAAAAGCGTCACATCCGTCAGCGCAAACATCTTGCCCATAACCTTAAAAACGAGGGTTTCTTCTCCAAATGGAAACTCCTCTGTGACGCCTTTCATCGCCAGGCAATAGTTTCTGAAAGTCCCTAAGTCCATCGAGATTTCTTCGTGTTGCTGTGTTAAATATTTAAGGATTGTTTGAGGATGATGACGTGTCAGTGCCGCACAACATTCTCCGTCACGATTCTATACGCTTACACTTCCTGCTGCCTACACAAGAATCATCCGTTACCTGCCGGCGTGGACCATCACTTTCAATTAATGATGCTGACTGTGTCTTCAGAGAATTCTCTTGAGGATGACAAACAGAATGCCCAACAAGAATATAATAATCGAAATCCTGTTGATGCCGTGCATCATTTTGATGTTGATATTGCTGGGGCGTGATGGGTCTTTCTTGCGAAAGAAATACCGGCCCACTTCACCTAATGTAAAGAACTCCCTCAACCCATTGCCCGCATTCTTCTTTGCATCCATATCAGGTTGCCTTTATTGTTTTAACCAATTTCAAATCGATATCGTTCGTCATTTTCGTTAACGTGAGCCGGTCAGACGATTGTCGTCTCCAGTTCTATCCAGTCGCCGTGCTCACGTATGAGATCAACTAGTTCGTCGACGGCTTTTGCTGTGGGAACGTTCCGCCGCACGACTTCCTTTCCCTTGTACAGGGTTATACGTCCGGGTCCGGACCCAACGTAACCGTAGTCTGCATCGGCCATCTCACCAGGGCCATTCACAATGCAACCCATGATCCCGATCTTGATTCCTTTCAGGTGACTCGTTCGCGAGCGAATATTCGCTGTCGTCTCCTGCAGGTCGAACAGTGTACGTCCGCAGGATGGACATGAAATATATTCTGTTTTTGAAATGCGCGTGCGTGTAGCCTGAAGGATATTGAAGGCCGTCTCGTTGATTTGCTTATCAGATGCGGAACCGTGTGCGCGAATAAAAACACCGTCACCCAGTCCATCAACGAGGAGTCCGCCGATATCGGTGGCTGCCCATAGTTGCAATTGCTCCGGTGACACGGCATCGTAGGTACGACTGATGAGAACAGGCACATCACAGGCGTGCTCCATCAGCAGGGCAACCAGCCTGCGTTGCTCGGCCATCCCGTGTTGATTATGTGTACCCATGATCAGCACCGCTGTCGGATCAGCTTTGAGTTTGTCTATGAATCCGGCAGAGAGATCGGCTATATCTGCCTGAATGAAGTTCAGAACGGCGGATCTTATGTCAGTTGACATGTATTGCTCCCGAGTCAACAGCGGATAAGCGCGATCCCGCGTTTGGTTTTTCTGCCACGCGGAATAGTTATAGATCAATCCCAGTGTGCCCGGGATTTCAAAATCAATTGAATTGTCACCGAGGTAGATATAATCGCATGCCATGTCGGCGATATTCCACTTATCCAGGGGAACTGAATAGTGATAACCTACGCTGAAAAGTGAAGCATGCTGCACTTTATCTTTCCATGAAAAGTCAGCGATCACGCGGGGGATATGATGTTCCCCACCGATGTTGATGACCTGCCGGGTAAACCGCCGGTTGTATTCAAACGGTGTAATCGGATAGTGAGTATACGGCTGAATGGGTGCATGTCCCGGACGGCTGTCGTAGCGACGCGCCAACGCATAGGCTACGGGAACCTCTGCCTCTGGCTCTTCAGTGAGGGATACACGAATCGTATCGCCAAGTCCGTCCTCCAACAATGTTCCGATTCCAACAGAAGATTTAATGCGGCCGTCTTCTCCATCGCCTGCTTCGGTTACTCCCAGATGCAGCGGATAAGGTTTCAATCCCTCCTCCTGGAGCCGGTTCACCAGCAGACGATATGCCTGCACCATAACCTGCGGGTTGCTGGACTTCATCGACAGCACGATGCTATGATACTTTTCATCTTCACATATTCGCAGGAACTCGAGAGCGGATTCGACCATTCCCAACGGACTGTCACCATAACGACTCATAATACGATCCGAAAGCGAACCATGATTCGTTCCGATGCGCATGGCCGTACCGTATTCCTTGCAGATTTTAATCAAAGGCAGGAACTTGTCCCGAATGCGCGCAAGCTCTGCGTTGTATGATGCATCGGTATAGTCTATTGTTTCGAATCGTTTCTTGTCGGCGTAGTTGCCCGGGTTGATCCGGACCTTTTCCACGATTCGCGCTGCCAGTTCAGCCGCATTTGGGGTAAAGTGAATGTCGGCGACGAGCGGAGTATTATATCCACGACGACGCAGCTCTTTTTTGATCTCCGCGAGGTTCTGAGCTTCCTTTACACTGGGTGCCGTGATGCGAACATACTCGCAGCCCGCCTCGATCATCCTGATCGTTTGTGCTACCGAGCCTTCCGTGTCCATCGTATCCACTGTCGTCATCGATTGAATACGAATGGGGTGATGGCCACCCATCGGCACGTCCCCGATCTTCACTTCCACCGTCTGACGGCGGCTGTATTTGATGAGGCTATTGCAATAACTTATCGGTGCAGCGACAGGTGCGTTCACGAAGCAGGATTTTCGACAAATTTAATCCTAAAATGAAGAAAACGCATTCAAATGTCGCCAAGCTGAGGGCGAATTATGATTTCTTCAACGACGGCGCGAGGTGACAGCGCCCAGGCACTGTAAACCGAATCGGCGACATCTTCCGGCTTCACAAATCGTTCGTCAGGATGGCCGGATCCGGACCAGCTGTCAGTCAATGTAGCGCCGGGCATAATGGCAGAGACGCGAATGCCTTCCTTTTTCAGTTCAGCACGAAGGCACTTTGAAAATCCCAGCAATGCAAACTTGGAGATGGCATAGGAACCACCGTTTGGATAAGCCATAAAGCTCGCGATCGAACACATATTGAAGATGTAGCTCCCGGCCTTACGTCTTACGTGTGGCATCAGGCCCCGCGTTGTGTGATACGCGCTGTACAAGTTCGCGTCGATCATTTGTTTGAGGGTGTCGTCCGGTTCAGAAACGATTTCGCCGGGCACGAAATAGCCGGCGTTGTTCACGAGTACATCGATGGGTGTCTTAAGATCTGCGACAAACTGACAGAAACCTTTCACTTCATTGACCAATGCCAGATCTGCCTGATAGATGTGCAGCGTGCATTCCGGATACGCTTTCTTAAAAGCGTTTTGAGCATCCACCAAATGATCACGATTGCGTGAGCATGTTACAGCATCGAATCCCTCTGCCATAAACTTCCCGATGATGGCACGTCCGATACCCTTACTTCCCCCTGTGACGACGATGAGTTTGCGCATGACAACTACATGTTAATTTTTTGGGTATCTTTCGCAAGGTAGTAATTGCCTCGGGTTAAAGTAGTCTATGATCAGGGAGTTTGGACAGTATTTCATTTTTCTAGGACAACTTTTTGTCAATCGCGAACGATTCAAAACTTATTACAAGCTGGTCATTGACGAATGCGTAACCATCGGCATCGGCTCGTTGTTTCTTGTTGCCCTGGTGTCGACGTTTATGGGCGCGGTAACCACCGTGCAAACGGCTTTCAACATGGTCAGCGATTTCATTCCCAAGTACGTTATTTCGCAGGTGGTGCGCGAAATGATCGTACTCGAATTAGCGCCGACGATCATCGCGATCATTTTTGCAGGAAAGGTTGGATCAGCGATGGCCAGCGGTCTGGGTACGATGCGTATCACCGAACAGATCGATGCGCTGGAAGTGATGGGGATCAATTCTATTTCGTATCTCGTACTTCCCAAAATCGTTGCATCCATTATGATGTATCCGCTGCTGGTTATCGTTGCAGGAGTATGTGGTATGGTGGGTGGATACCTGGCAGGGACAATGACCGGAATCATTACGCCGGATGATTACATATATGGTTTGCGTTCCAGTTATAACCCGTTCACCGTTACGTTCGCGCTCATCAAATCGTTTGTATTTGCTTTCCTGGTTTCCTCAATATCCTCTTATAAAGGATATAACACACACGGCGGCGCGCTTGAAGTTGGTATTTCGAGTACCCAGGCCGTTACCAGCAGTGTAATTGCATTGCTCATCGCTGATTATTTACTTGCACAACTGTTGCTGGGAGCATGATCGCTATCGAAAACATATCAAAATCGTTTGCCGACAAGGTCGTACTATCAGACGTATCCGGCGTATTCGAGAAGGGCAAGCCAAACTTGTTGATCGGTGCCAGCGGTACCGGGAAAAGCGTATTACTGAAGTGTATTGTCGGCCTGATCCATCCTGATACCGGCAAAGCATTCTACGATGGTCGCGACTTTTTTGGAAGTGATCGCGATACGATCGTTGCCGTGCGTCGCGAGATTGGCATGCTGTTTCAGGGTGGCGCGTTGTTCGACTCCAAGAACGTTGAACAAAATGTCATGTTTCCGTTGAACGTGCTTACGGAAATGTCCTATCCTGAGAAGATAGAACGCGTGAACTTTTGTCTCAAACGCGTTGGACTGGAAAATGTAAATAAGAAGATGCCGTCGGAGATCAGCGGCGGTATGAAGAAACGTGTAGGCATTGCACGCGCGATTGTCAACACGCCAAACTACCTTTTCTGTGACGAACCAAACTCTGGTCTTGACCCTCAGACGTCAATCCTCATTGACGAGCTCATCCTGGACCTTACGGAAGATCTCGATATCACTACGATCGTTGTAACCCACGACATGAACTCTGTGATGGGTATTGGCGAAAAGATTATGTTTCTCTACAAGGGCAACAAACTCTGGGAAGGAAACAAGACCGACATTACTCATTCGGGTGTTAAGGAGCTCGACGACTTTGTATTTGCTAACAAGGTGATGAAGGATCTGAGGAAGGCGGAGAAACTTTAGAACAATTGATAATTTACAATTGATAATTGAAAATTATAGAGGGGCGAATGGCCCCTCTTCTTTTGATTTCAATTCAGTTTTTCAATTCCTAATATTAGTTTGAGCATGGTTTGCCTGCCCTTATATAATATTATTAAGTATACATAGTGCCCGACTCGGCTAATCCTCCCAGAGGCAAGTCATTATCCCTTCAGCTTTGAATTTCAGTCTGTGTTTTAAGTTTCATATTTATCGTTTTGGCTTTATTAGCCCTTCGTGCGCTTTGACGGTTTGGGTGTTACCATCGCTCTCTTTTCCTGTGGCAACGGAACGCATTTGGTAACATCTGGAGGAACGGGTTTATCCATGACGATCACTTTAGGGCGTTCGGGTGTGGTCTTCGTAGTTGCTGCCGGGTTCTTATCGAAGAAACCAAACGGCACCAGTGAAAATCCTATCGTATGAACATTCATGATGGGCCAGTCTTCCGGACGAACAATGTGTGTAATGCCCATATTGTACCATACCACAACATCTTTTCCCTCGACGCTTTCATTGTCCTGCACCATCCTGGGCAGGCCATCCAGCAGGCCACGTGAGTTGGGATAATCACCCGCGGGATAAGCTTCGCGTTCCTTGTATGCCGTTACCCAAAACTGATTCTCCAGGAAGTCGGCCATCTTACGCGGTCCTGATCCGGGCGCCGCTAACGGACTTGCATTGTGCCCGGGCATGATCACGTAACTCTTTTGCTGACCCAATGAATTTACAGCCTTTGCATCAGCGATCATCCAATGACGGTTTGTTGCATTATTCATGTTACGCTGACCCTCAGCTTCTGTTTTGATCAGCGACATCTGTTTCACAAAGGCATTGCTCCATGGATTTGAAGCGCTGGCGGGAAGTGCCACCGTGTTCATCTCCTCCACAATGTTTTCGCGGCCATCGACATCGAGGTCGAGACGGAAAGAAAAGAAATGCTGATGATTTACTGCTTCCACATGCGGCGCGACAAGCGTGCCGTAGTATATGCCATTGTAAGATTCGTCGCTGGCGCCTGGCAGGTCCGTTGTGCGGTTCACGCCCTTGATACCAACGATCCCCGTAAGTTCGGCCTTCAGGTCGATGGTCCCGTCTTCACGGAAGATCCACTTGAAGCCGTAGTCGTAGTTGCCGATCTGCGTAAAGTATTTGACGGCCAGATTGCGTGCGTCGTGGGCAAATTTGCCGTGGCGCGTGATCGGTCCGGGAGATTCCTCGAATACAGCGATCATGCTATCCATGTATGCAGGCACTCCCTTCTCGTTGTGAAAGATGCCAGGAAGGAATGATGCATTCGCCGGAACGTCGGCACCAACTTTCAATGAGTTCATACGTTTGGGCCACGCCTGGCCCATTCGATAGGCTCCACCGTCAAAATAGTTCCAGGCAGCATGTGTAAGATCCGTCGAACCGTACGGCACATACATCTCGGCAAGTGACGCGCGGTAAATTACGGGACGCATCACACCGTTGTCGTTGAACTTTGCGTCATAGATCACCAGTCCTTCGCGGTTATGAAGCCCTACCCTGAACGACCAACTCTTTCCCTTTACCTCGAAGCCTTCAACCGTATAAGTTGTTCCTTCCGGCTGCGCGATGGTCAGGGGCCTTGTCTTTGGCAACAGTACTTCACCGGAATCAGAATTGAAGTATCCGATGTCTTCAGGTTTGTAGAAACCTTTGCCTCCATCGTCGAGGACCTTCAATACTTTTGAGTCGGTGAGATCTACGTAGGCAACGAGACCATCGATCACGAGCTCTTTGTACTTTTTGTTTTTGTACTCCGGAGCACAGATTAGTTCCCGGTGATCAGGAGGAGCAATGCCCATGTCGCCGGCAAAAACACTTGATGTAGATATGGAGTCAGGATGTATGCCCCGCGCTTTGAGTCCAGCCATCCACGCTTCGTTTTTCTTCAGCAATTCATCAGCAACCGAATCGCGAAGAAACGAACCCGGTGTAACACCAGGAATGTTCACGAATGAAAGCACTTTTCTCGCTTTCAAATCTACTACCGACTCATACGTTTTGTTGGAAGCGCGGTCGTAGCCGGAGACGAACGCCTCCCGCCGAAAATCATCACCATCTTTATAGGTAAGCATTTCTGCTTTGGGCGGTTCGTTCAGATTGATCAGATAGAACCGATACGTAGTATCGATCTTACCTTCGCCCAGCAGGACATCTTTCACAAGTTTGATTTCATTCGTGTCGAGCGGGTTCAAAGGATGCAACGGTACCGACGCTTTGCTGACAACCGGAGCCGGGACAGGTTGTTTGGAACAGCTAACAATCAGAAACATAATTGCCAGCGCAAGCAAAGGAAAAATCCTTTGCCCCGCGTTGGGGCGATGGGGTGATCTCATGAGGGCTTTGTTAGGTTAGGTATTGGGATGTATCGATGAAGATAAACAATCCAGTTCATTGGATGCTCACCATACGACCAAATTCGAATCACGCCACGATCCGAACCTGATACAACGTTTTCGGACGTAACCGTTTACCCGGGAAACATCGCCTGGCCTTCAGTCCAGGAACAGACCACTCATAGATCACGACTCCGCGTAGTCGTGATCACTGCTTTAAACAACGACCCTATCAGCAGACTGTCTAACCTAACGCGGGTGTATCAACCTCTTATTGTCATCGACAATACTACCCTTGCACGCGGCGAAATACTGCCGTTGCGTTGTGCCCGCCAAACCCGAATGTATTGCTCATGGCCACGTTCACCGTCTGCTTTTTTGAAGCTCCGGTAATGATATTCAGTCCGCCGGGCAGCTCCGGATCAATATTCATGGTATTGATGGTGGCCGGCATTATTCCTTCGTAAATCGTCTTGATGCAGATGATCGATTCAATTGCGCCAGCACCGCCGAGCAGGTGACCTGTAGCGGACTTCGTGGCACTGATCTGAAGTTTGGCTGTATGCTCTCCAAAGAATTTTGACACCGCTTTCATTTCACTTTCATCTCCCACGGGTGTAGAGGTAGCGTGAGGATTCAGGTAGTCAACATCCGACGGTTTTAATTCCGCGTCTTCAAGCGCCCAGCGCATGCCCAACATAGCGCCGGCACCTTCAGGATGAGTAGCAGTAAGGTGATACGCATCCGCTGACATTCCGCCGCCTGCTACCTCGGCATATATTCTTGCACCGCGGGCAACGGCGTGCTCATACGATTCGAGCACCAGGGCGCCTCCCCCCTCTCCCATAACGAACCCGTCGCGGCCGACATCGAATGGTCTGGAGGCAGCATGTGGTTCATCATTTCTCGTTGACAAAGCCTTCAGTGCACCAAAGCCCCCGATGCCAGCCTCATTAACAGCGGCTTCTGAACCACCTGTGATGATGACATCAGCTTTGTTCCAGCGTATGTAGTTCATGGCATCGATAATGGCCGTCGTGGATGTTGCGCACGCCGATACCGTTGTGAAGTTCAAACCCATAAAGCCGTACTTCATCGAGATCCATCCCGATGCAATGTCGACGATTACCTTAGGTATAAAATAAGGATTGAATCTCGGAGTTCCATCGCCTTTTGCGTACTCCATTACTTCCTGCTGGAAAGTGTAAAAGCCGCCATTGCCCGATCCCCAGATTACGCCGACACGGGTTTTATCGACCTTGTCGACGTCAAGGTTTGAATCCTTGATTGCTTCAGCAGAAGAGATCAACGCATAGTGCGTGAAAGGGTCCATCTTCCGGATCTCCTGCTTTTCGAAATGCTGCAGCAGGTCGAGGCCCTTCACTTCGCATGCAAACCGCGTCTTGAATTTTGATGCATCAAAACGTGTGATGGGTGCAGCGCCGCTTTTACCCTGGATCAGATTACTCCAAAACGACGACACATTATTTCCCAGTGGGGTAACAGCTCCCAATCCAGTTACGACTACTCTTCTCGGTGATTTCATAACACTCTTTAAAAGTTCAAATATTACGCAATTTATGGACAGCTAATCTCTTCCAGTAATGATTTACAATGAGCTACCACGGCAACCATAGGCGCAGGGGTACCGGTAACACGAGAAACAACAATGGCACCTTCAATGGCACAGAACATAACCTGCGCAATCGCCACCGTGTTAGTCGTTGATTTAAATTCGTTATTTCTTAAGCCATTCAGGAGACATAGCTGAATGAAGTCCATGGTCGACTGCATTTCTTTTGCTACCGGCTTACGCATGAATCGCTGGTGGTCGTCGGCATCAACTCCATAGTTCATCATCGGACATCCTCCTGGTATAGGTGAATGCATGACGTACTCACCAAAAAAATCGAGCAGGCTATACAACTTCTCCTTATACGTAGTAAGCGGATCCAACCGGGACTTCATGATGGCGCGGACCTTCTGCATGGAATATGAGAAGGCAGCGAGCGCGATGCCGTCCTTATCTTTGAAGTTGCCGTACAGGGCACCTTTCGTCAGGCCCGTCGCTTTTGTGAGATCACCCAAAGAGGTTCCTGCAAAACCTTGTTTGTTAAACAATGGAGCCGCCTGCTTTCGAATGAACTCTTTGGTTTTTTCGGATTTGCTGACAGGATGGGACTGCTTGCCTTCCAATGAGACAGCATGGACCAGTGTGGGTTCGGCTCTGCCGAGTGCCTCTGCCTGAGGTAGTTTGGAATCCTTAGTTGCCGTGCGTGATGCCTTAGCCACGGCACAAATATAGAAAGGACGGGAACATAATATACCGATCGGTATATTAATTTCCTGATTGTTTTATCAGAACCGGGTGCTATCGATTTAAACATAAAAGAAGGGCCGTCGTGTGAGACGGCCCCGCAATCAACCTAAACTATAGACATGCATCATGAGAAGCACACCTTTTCGGATGACACACAACGCCGACGTTCGAATGCAATTCGGGTTCGTCGTTAGGGATATTCTACACCGCGTGGCTCAGGCAATCAGTTGTCGTGAATAAGCCATCTGAACCAGTTCAGCAGAATTCTTTGCTTCGGATTTACGAAGCAGATTCTTGCGATGTGTTTCAACCGTGTGGTAGCTGATGTTCAGCTTGCCTGCAATCTCTTTCGTGGTTAACCCCGTAGAAATGAGGGCTAGCACCTCTTTTTCTTTGCCTGTTAGTGAGCTCATGCTTTTGGTGTTTAAAAGGTTCGTGTTTCAAGTGAGTGTACTTCATGCAGGGCCCGGTCCGTTGTAACCCAAAAGCGAAGAGATTTTTTTCTCTTTCGGTGAAAAGTCGATCCGGGAGACCAAAAACGCCCTTATTCAGCGGAAAAAATCCTAACTTCGGACGCAATGCATCCTTTTTTCTTATTCCATCTGTTCGCATTGCAGAATTTCCGAAATCAGCGGGTTACTTGTTTGCTCAGTTAACATAAAGCACGATGTCATGAGTCAGGAGGGTCTAATTGAGAAGATCAGGACACAGGGAAACGAAGCACTTGCCATGGTTTATGAAAACTATCGCGACGAATTCCTGCTTTGGATCACCCGTGAATACAAATGCTCGATGGATGACAGCAAGGATATCTATCAGCTGACGATCATGATATTTTATGACAATGTAAGAACGGGCAAGCTTCAGCATCTCGTCAGCAGTGTGAAGACGTACCTGTTTGGAATAGGAAAGAACATCGCCCGCGAAAGGCAGAGAAAAGAAAAGCGCACAGTGCCGATTGCTCAGGAGAAGTGGCTCAAAAACTACCTGATTGACGAACCGGAAGAACAATTGGACGACGGACTATTCTCTCTGGCTAAGGTGGCCCTTGAAAAGCTGGGGCAACCGTGTCAGCGGATCGTGGAGTTGTTCTATTTTGAAAAAAAGAATATGACGGAGATTTCGGAAGCGCTTGGCTATAAAAATCCAGACACTGCAAAGAATCAGAAGTGCAAGTGTATGGCTCGCTTACGGAAGCTCTTTTCTGAAGAAACAACAAGGCAATCAACCTACATTAAGCATGAACCACAATGAAAAGGATATAGAGCTTATCGAAAAGTATTTCGATGAGGGGTTATCTGACTATGAGGCTGAAAGCTTTGAAAGGCGTATCAAAACAGATGATAGCTTCCGGTCGCTCGTAGAGCAGGAAAAGTATATCATTGGTGCGATTCGAATACAAGGACTTAAAGACGAACTCGAGCATATAAAAAGGGTTGAGGCAGGTCTTAAGGATCCACAAGTTGAAACGGGCGCTACGGGAAACAGAAAGTGGTACCTGATGGCTGCCGCGGTGATCGCCATCGTTATTGTCGCGCGGTTTACTTTGACATTGAATATTTCCGCGGAGGATCTGTATGAAGATAACTTCCGGCCGTATCCAAACGTATTTCAACCCGCCGTGCGTGGGCAGCAACAGGTCGACGACAGGACTGAGGCATTTAAGGCATATGATAAAGGTGACTACCTCCGTGCAGCTACGCTTTTCCGTACGATACTCGGGCGAGGTCATGATGCGGAATCGTTGTTGCTGCTGGGTAATTGCAATCTGATCCTAAGTAATACCGATGCAGCAATCTCCAACTTCACGGAGTTGAGCCGAACGTCGCCTGAGCTGGCCATGCAGGCCAGGTGGTTCCTGGCTCTTGCTCATCTTAAAAATAGCGATGAGGCGAAGGCAAGACCACTGCTGGAAGAGATAGCTTCGACGGATGCCTCCTACGCAGCGAAGGCGAAGGATATATTGAAAGAGCTTGAATAGAGTTCTTGAAAAGACGCTGGATTAAAAAAAATCAAGAAGGCGTATAACGAACTATACAGGAATTATATATAACGAACTGCCGAGGAGTACTGTGATAGAGAAGTATTGTGACAGAGGAGTACTGCGATAGAGAAGTACTGTGATAGAGAAGTACTATGACAGAGGAGTGCTG
>Ga0247822_10002013_pt1 | contig 12817 bp, 5 predicted proteins | sample 13C_Cellulose_Da_FD_192423 | JGI IMG/M metagenome (GOLD analysis project Ga0247822, IMG submission 192423) | Soil microbial communities from agricultural site in Penn Yan, New York, United States - 13C_Cellulose_Day30 | ecosystem: Environmental > Terrestrial > Soil > Agricultural land | place...
TGCGGGTCCATCGCTCGGCGACCGCATCGAGGTAGCTCGGCCCGACCTGTACGCTCGCACCGTCGCGCACCGTCACGGTGACGCTGCCGTTGGCATGCCGACGCACCGTCGTGACCAGACTCGGGCGCACGAACGCCGAGCGATGGACCCGCATGAGCTGGGCCGGATCCAGACGCCGCTGCAACGCGCCCATGGTCGCGCGATGGATGTGGCTGCGCGTTTCGGTATGCAGCATCACGTAGTCGCGCGCGGCTTCGATCCAGTCGATGCGAGCGACCGGCACGCGCAGCGAGCCGCCGCGCACCTGCACCCAGATCGCATCGTCGTAGGCCGGGTCGGCCGCCGCCGACAGGACGGGCTTCGCTGCCGCGGCATCCTGCAGCGCGCGACGCCGCCGGGCGCGTTCGATCGCATGCCGCAGCCGATCGAAACGCACGGGCTTGAGCAGATAGTCGGTGGCCTCGATCTCGAACGCGTCCGCCGCGAACTGCTCGAACGCCGTCACGAAAACGATCTCGGGCCGCTGCGCGAGCGGCAGCTCCGCGGCGACGGCGAGCCCGCTGCGCTCGGGCATCTGGATGTCGAGCATGACCAGATCGGGCCGCAGCGCGGCGATCAACTGGCCCGCCTCCTGGCCGTCGCCGGCGGTGCCGACCACCTCGACGTCCGGCAGCTGGCGGAACAGCGCAACCAGGCGATCCAGCGCCAGCGGTTCGTCGTCGACGAGCAGTACGCGCAACGGACTCATGCGGCCTCCGCAGGCGAGGCTGCCGTCGGGATCGCCGGCATACGCACGGTCGCGCGGAAACCCTGCGACAGCGATTCCACCTGCAGGCTGCCGCGCCCGCCGTACAGCGCATCGAGCCGCTCGCGGATGTTCGTGAGCCCGACGCCGGTTCCCGGAGCTACCGTCGCCGCCTTGGCCGGGTCGCCGTCGTCGTCGACCGTGATCACGAGATCGCCGCCGTCCGCGGCGAATGCGATACGCAAGGTCACCGTGCGCCGCGTCGGCGCCACGGCGTACTTCACGGCATTCTCGACCAGCGGCTGCAGCAGGAAGCCCGGCATGCGGCAGTCTTCGAGCTCGGGCGGACAATCGACCACCACGCGCAGCCGCTCGCCGAAACGCACTGCTTCGATGTCGAGATAGGTCTCGATCGTCGACAGCTCCCGGCCGACCGTCACCGTGTTCTGCAGGTCGCCGACCAGGGTGGCGCGCAGGAAGTCCGTCAGTTTCGCCAGCATCGCTTCGGCGTCGTCGTTGCGCTGATTGATCACGAGCGACGATGCGGCGTTGAGCGCGTTGAACAGCAGATGCGGGTTGAGCTGGTATTTGAGCGCGGCGAGCCGCGCCGCGCTGGCCCGCGCTTCGGCGCGTGCGGCGAGCTCGCGTGCCTCCGACTCGGCGGCGCGCGCGTCGGCGAGCTCGCGCTCGCGCTCGCGCACGGTGCGGCTGGCCTGGATGATGACGAGAATCGCCGCGATCAGCCCGTACAGCCAGATGAAGCCGACGGTGTTGTTGAGCGTCCTCGCCAGGGTCGCGAACGGATCCTCGCGTGCGGCGATGCGCAGCCACCAGGTCGCCGCGAAATCGGCCGCGCCGAGCAGCGCCGACGCCGCGACGACGACGCCGGTCATCGCGACGAGCCGCGCCGCGAGCGGACGCTGCCGCACGCGGACGGCAGCGAGATGGATCAGGGTCGTCAGCGCGATGCCGACGACGTAGAGCACGGCGACGTGTTCGAGGAAACGCGCCGGCAGTGCGCCTGTACTGAAATAGGTCGGCAGCACGAACAGGCCGCAGGACAAGGTCCAGACGCTGAAGCCCAGCCACGCCGCCTGCCGCGTATCCCCGTTCAACCGCCGCATCGCCCTTCCCCGGTTTTCCTGAGCCCGCACCTTAGAGCAACGGCCGCGCCGCGGGCCGTTTTTCGTCTTGCCGTTACGGACTTTCGTCGATGCCGGCGCGTCTCGTCGAGCCGCCGCGCGGCCTCGTCGCAGGATGGCTGCCGACCTTCGCGGCCGCGTCTAGCATCCCCGGCCGACACGATAGCGGCAGCACCATCCATGCGGCAGCACGAATACCGACGCCCGCGACGGGCTGCCCGCCGACTAGCGCAATCCGCGGCATGCCGGTCGCCCGATCACCGACGACGCCCGCATACCGCACACCGATGCCGAACGGCACCCACTCCGATTCTCTGAAGGACACGATCCCTGATGCGCAGACTGCTACTGGCCGCCGCCGCGGCCACCCTCGTCCAGACCGCCGCCGCCGCACCGCCCAGCGACACCGACCGCGCTGCACTGCTGAAAGTCGCCGCCGATCTCGACGCGACCTGGGACAAAGGCGATCCAGCCACCGTCGCGGAGTTCTACGCGGAGGACGGCAGCCTGCGCATGGACGGTCAGACATTCACGCAAGGACGCGACGCGATACGCCGCTATTTCGAAACGACGATGGCGCGGCGCCCGGCCGGCGCGCGGCACGTCACCGCGGTGCAGAACATCGACATGCTGACCGGCGACCTGGCCTTCGTCGACACGCATGCGCGCATCGAGCGCGAACGCGCGCCGGGCGAACGGGAAGTGCTCGCCGACTTCCACAACCAGACCGTCGCCGTGCGTGACGGCGCGACCTGGCGGTTCCGCGTCGTGCGCAGCGAGCGCATGGCCACCGCGAAACCCGCGAAGTGAAACGACACCTCGCCCCAACCGAAGGCACTCCGATGCATATCCCGCTGCTCGTCGCTGGACTGTCCGGTCTCGTCACATTGCCCATCGCCGGTGCGGCCTTTGCCGGCACGACGTTTCTGCCCGGCCTCTACGAGACCCGCGTGAGCTATCCGGAACAGAGTTCCGACGTCGAAACCACGCAGGACTGCCTGACCCAGGCCGAGGCTGCGCAGGCATCGCTGGAACGGCGCCTGGCCGAGGCCCTGCAAGAGGCGGACTGCACATATACGCAGCGAAGCATCGCCGCGGACGCGTTCACGATCGTCGGCAGCTGCAGCAGCGGCGGCGTCGCTTCGCAGATCGAGCAGAGCGGGACCTACTCGCCGACGTCGCTCGTGATGCGCCTGCGCACGACCGTAGCGGCGATACCCGGCGCCAGCCCCGTCAGCGTGACGCTGCTCATGAACAGCCGCCGCGTTTCCGCTTCCTGCCCCGCGAACCGCATCGACGACTGAACCGCCGCGGCCCTGTCCGCCGCTCGCGCCAACCTACGGAGTTCCCATGTACCTGCCATCGCTGCGCCGTCTCGTTCACGCCCTGCGGCGCCACCGTGCCGCAAGTCCGCCGACACGGCTGGATAAATCCGCCCTCGCCCTCGTCGCTGCGCTCTCTCTGGCCGGCTGCAGCCAGCTGGATCTGACGCGTCTGTACCTCGCCAACAACGGCTCGCCGGCCGAGCTCAGCCGCCCGCTGCCGATCACTCTGCCCTATCGCGACGTCGACGGCTGGATACTGCTGCCGGCCAAGGTGAACGGCCGCGCGCCCATCGAGTTCGTGCTCGACACCGGCGCGTCGGTCGTCGCGCTGATCGCCGACGAACGCACGGCGCATCTCGGCCTCGACCTGCGCGACGTGCGCCGGCTCGGCGCGGCGGACGACCTCGCCGCTCCGGTCGGCGCGCGGCAGGACGGACTCTCCATCGACTTCGGCGGCGTCGTGCTGCGCAATCAGGCTGCGCTCGCGATTCCGGCGAAGAGTCTCGACTGCGTCGACGAACGCAAGAGGACTGCGCCGTTCAACGGCGTCATCGGCCACGATCTGTTCCGCCGCTACACCGTCGAAGTCGATCGCGATCGCGGCACCGTGACCTTGCACGATCCGGATACCTATCGCTACACCGGCAGCGGTCGCATCATTGCGGCGCAGATCAGTGCCCGCCAGCCCTTCGTCGAGGCCGACGTGAAGCCGCCGGACGGCGAGCCGTATCGCGCACGCCTCCACGTCGACAGCGGCGCCGGCCTGGATCTGACCTTGTTCCCCGGATCGAACCCGGCCATCCGCGAACCTGCCGACGAAGCAGGCATTGCGTACGCGGCCGTGCCACCTACAAGGCCGGCGCGCCCGTGCAGCTCGACCTGGCCGGTACTGCCACGACGACGCCGGCGGAATATGCCGTCGGCCGCGACGTCGTCGCCTCCGGCCAGAACGGCCGTCTCGGCGCGCGCTTCCTCGCGCAGTTCAACGTGATCTTCGACTACGCGCGCGAACGCATCATTCTCGAGCCGCGGCGGAAAGCGGATCCGCTGGCCGCGCGGAATCCCGGATAGGCCGCAGTGGCCGGCCCATCGCCGGCCACTTCAAAAAAGCTCCCGGCAAGCGGGAGTTTTTTGCAGCGCGAAGACAGGCGCAATACCGCGGAAAACGTCTGTCGCGTGCAATCCGACAGGCGGCGACACAACGCAGCCGCATTCCCGGAAACGCGCGGAGCGCTGCGGCAACACTATTCCGTGATTTCGCCACGCCGGCGGGCCGCGCCGCGTACAGGCAGGCAGGCATCCGGGAACGACGCGACGCCGCGCAGGAAAGCTACTGAGATTCAGCGCACCCTGGCCCCACAACGTCCACAGTGGCGTATTGATCGAGGGCCGGTGCCTCATGAAACGCATCGCCCTGCTCGTTGCCCTGTCGCCGGCCGCCTGGACGTCTCTGCGTGCCAGTGTCTGCTGTCCGTCCGTCGATACACGCAGGTCAGCTGCCGTCGATGCGCCCCACAACAGGAAACTCCGCATTTCTGCGGAGTTTCCTGTTTGCATGATGAGCCGTATGCAGTTCGCCGCAACGAATCAGCGCACGACCGGCGCCGCCTCGTCGCCGAGATCGATCTGCTGGCCGCTCGCCGTCGTGCCGGACGCGCGGATCACCCAGTTGACGGCACTGCCGACCCCGCCGGGGGTGAGCTGCAGATGTACCGCGGCGCTGCCGAGTACCGGGTCCTCGCCGACGTAGGCGCCGGCATACGAGCGGCCGAGGAAGTTCGACAATTCACCCGCCGCCGGGCGCGGCCCGGTTCCGGCCGGATTGGTCACGGCGATGACAATGTCGCCCGGTCCGTTCAGCACGATCGGCTGCTCCAGCACCAAGGTACGCAGGCGTGCGCCGGCGCTGCCAATGAGGTATCCCTTTTTGGAGCCGACCAGGGTCGCACCGTTGGTCGGATCGCGGTCGTCGTCCTGGTAGACGTAGAAATCGAACTGATCGCCCGCGTGCACGTAAGCCGACGACCCCGTCAGAAAGGTCAACGTCGTCAAGGTGATCGGGAACACCGCCGCCGGCGGCGAGAAGCGGTTCACCCAGATCATCGGACAGGCAGTGCCGCAGCCGGCGGCGCTGTAGCCGCTGACGAACTGATCGGCGCGAAGCGCGCATTGACCATCGATACACTCCACGCTGACTTCATTGCCGCGGGTGGCGACGGGCAACTGCTGCTCGGGTACGTCGCCGGCGCCTTCGCGCAGGACCAGACGGCCGAAGCTCTTCGGCGCGGGCACGGTGATGTCCTTCACCGTTGCGGTGATGGTCAGCACCTGGCTCGCTCCCGGCGCCAGCGTGAAAGCTGCCGGTTCGACGCTGAGCGTATAGCCGGCAGGGGACTCGTGATCGACCGTCCAGGTGCCGCTGCGTGTCAGCCGGTTGCGCACGGTACGCGTCCACTGGCAGCGCTCGCCGCAGCTCAGGTTGCGCAGCGACGGCAAGTTGAGCTGATGAATCCGGATCGAGCCGCCGTTCGGATTCGCCGCGTCGTAGTTGGCCATGCTCTCGTCCAGGGTCAGCCCGGCCAATGCCGCCCGGGTCAGGTCGACGCGGCCGCTGCCCACTTCCTCGGGCGTCCACGACACAACGCCGTCCTCCAGATGGCCCGCAGGTGTCGCGGTGGTCATCAGCGCCGACTTGATCTCGGCTACGGACCAGTCCGGATGCACGGCGCGCAGCAGCGCCGCACTGCCCGCAACGTGCGGACTGGCCATCGAGGTTCCGCTCAGCCACTCGTAGTCGCCTGACGCCGGATCGGTCGCCGCGTAGATGCCGACGCCGGGCGCCGCGATATCCGGCTTGGCCAGATCCTGCAGCGGGGGCGGCACCGGGCCGCGCAGACTGAAGTTGCCGACGACATCGGGTTGTTGCGCGCGCTGCAGGGCAGGCTGGAAGCGGCCGGTCGCGCCGGCCCGCGGGTCGAAGCCGTTGGCAAACACCGTATCTGCCGGGAGCACCGGTTCGGGATGCGCCGCCAGGTAGGCAAGCAGCGCTTCGGAATTTTGCAGCGACGTGATGCTGAATGCTCCGATCGTCGTCGGCGCCCCGGCAGTGTCCATGCGGAACGGATCGGCCACCTGGTTGACGACGAGTATCAGGTCAGCCCCCGCGCCGGCGGCGTTGGCGATCTTCTCGGAGAAATTGCAGTCGCCTCTCTGCAGAACGGCGATCGCGCCGTTGAAGAATCCGGCAGGAATCGCCCCTCCGGCCGTGCAGCCGCGCAGGTTGGGCGCAAACGCACGCAATGGGCTGGACAGACGTTCGCCCACCTCGAGCGCGGACAAGGTGGTGGTGCCGGCGGCCACTTCCATGTCGACCAGCAGCGGCGGCGGCGCGACCGGGCCCGTCACCGACAGCGCCGGGATGAACCCGATGTCGTGCGTCGACGCGGCCACCGTAGTCACCCACGGCCCCAGGTTGGTGACGCGGCCGGCAGGGTCCAGGCAGCCGGCATCGGTGTTGCCGGCGGCAGCGGCCACGAAGATGCCCGCCGCTGCGGCGCCGCGGAAATCCGGCTCGTCGGTCCACGGATCGCCGTAGCCGCAGGTCCGGCCGATGGAATAGTTGATCACGTCAACGTTGTCGGCCACGGCATTCTGCACCCCGGCTTCGAGCGAATCGCTGAAACAGCCGCCGGCGCCGCAGACCTTGTAGGTGACGACGGCCGCGCACGGCGCTACGCCGGACATATGGCTGCCGGCAGGCAGTATAGGCGTCGGCACGGTATCGGCCCCCAGCACATTGCCGGCCGCCGTCGAAGCCACGTGCATGCCGTGGCCGACTCCCGCGTCGGGGACGGGGTTCGTGCCCGTACAGACGATGCCGTTGTTGGTCATGCAATCGTGCGCCACCAGCTTGGGATGGCTTGCGTCGAAGCCACAGGCCGGATCATTCGCGAACGAGGGATGGCGGCCGTCGGCGCCGGTATCGATGACGCCAATGCGGATGCCTTCGCCGCGCGTGGCAGCGGCATAGGCCGGTACGGCAGTACCGTTCCAGATCCTGTCTGCACCGATGAACGTCGGTCCGCGATACGTCAACGGCTGCTGGACGTCGACCGGAGTGACTCCGGCAATGCCGGGCAGTGTCGCGACCACGGCAGCCTCCTGCTCCGACAGCGGCAGCGAGACGCCGTGATAGGTGACTTCGTAGTGGAACTTCGGCACCACCGACCGGCCCAGTGTGCGGCCGATCAGCTCCAGATGGAGCGTTCGCTGCATGGCCAGATGAGCGGAATAGGCGCGCGCTGCGGGCGATCGGACGTCCAGGCGCGAAGCGAACGGCACGTGCATCGGCGCGGTTCGCTCCAGGCCCGGCAGCCCGCCTTCGTAGCCGACCAGCCCCGGTTCCTCGAATCGGACCAGGTAGCGGCCGACGGGCGATGCCTTGATCTCGCGCACGGCCACGACGTCGGGCTTCGGGGCCGCCGTGGCGACGCCTTCCGGATTGGCCAGGGCGAACAGCCCCAGCAGGATTGCGGATGGCAGAGCCGAAAGACGGGAAGAAAAACCAAGCAGGTTCATCATGGGTGATTCCAGAACAGAGTAAGCACGTCCGGAGGACGGGAAGGTGATCCGGCCGCGGCCAGCGGCCGGATCACTTCGACGGCGGTGAGCGGAACGGTCAGCGCGCGGCCTCGAAGCCGTTGGCGAAAATCGCATCGCCGTCTGCGGTTACGGTCAGCGACACCGGCACGCGCACCAGCGACTGCGTGCGGTCGTTGCTGAACACGCACAGGTTGGCTTCATGAACGCCGGGGGTCAGACCGGCGGCATCCAGATCGACGCTGATCTGCGCCTGTGCGCTCGGCGGCGTCGTACCGGCCGTCTGCTGCACGCGCAGCCAGGGCACTTGCGCAGGCGAGGCGCAGTCGCCGCCGGCCACCGCAATGCTCAGGCCGTCGATGCGCACCGGTTCATTGCCTATCGACAGCCCCGGACTGATCGGGGCCGCCATGCCGGTGACCAGGTTCACCGTATACAGACGGCTGCCGTTGGCCAGGTAGAGGACGCCGGAGGATTCGTCGAAATCGGCACTCAGGTTCGGCCCTTCGACCGGAAAGCCCAGCGGACCGACGATCGCTGCGGCGCCGGTATTCTTGTCGATCGCCACCAGGCTGTTGTTGAAGTCGTCGATGCCATACAGGGCGCCGTCCGGCGCAACCGCCAACGCGCGGATGCACACGTTCACCGTTGCGGCTATGGGCGCGATGTAGGTGGCGTGCGCGGTTTGCAGATCGAGGCGATACAGGTCGGAAGCGACCGCCGCCGCGCAGTTGCCGAGATCGGCGGCGGTGGCCGCGAACATCGTTTCCGTGCGGCTGTCCCAGGCCATCGCCGACCAGCGCATGTAGGGCGGCTTCTGGGCATTCACCATGACGGCGTCGCCGATGCCGGTGGGCAGCAAGGTGTTGGTATCCGACCACGCAAAGCCGATGTCGCCGCCGTAGCTGCCCAGCGTGTAGACGCGGGTGAAATCGTTGCCGGCGAAGTCGGCGATCAGGTAGTCGCCCGAATGCATCGGAACGCCCGCGCCTTGCACGATGCGGTCGGGCCGGCTCGCGTCGAAGCTGATCGCGCCGAGGGTGAAGCCGTTCCAGAAGTTCCTCGCATTGGCATAGGCGGGCACCGCGAACACCGAACCGGGTGCAGACGCCGACGTCCCGTTCACTGCCGGGCGAGGTGCAGCCATGCGGTAGGCGTGCGCGTTGGAACGTTCGAAATCCGGCAGCCACGGGCTCAGGTCGGTCGGCGGGAAATGGGAACGCGCCTGGGCTTCTTCCAGCGACCAGTTCAGATCGATTTCGCCGGCGTTGCCGAGGCGCAGCGTGGCGCTGGCCTGTTGACCCGCGGCCGCCTGGGCGTTGATCGCGGCGGGCGCCAGGGTCAGCCGGGGCGCGCCGACTTCGACCAGGACATCGCCGGACGCGTGACGCGGCACGTCGACGGGTGTCCAGGTGATCACCTGGCCTTCGTTGAGGATCGCGCTGTTGTACGAGTATTCCCGGTAGGGCGGAGCCTCCGTCATGGCCGTGAATCCCACCAGGCCGACCGTTGCCGATCCGCCGAAATCCGGATTGGGCTCGGCCACGACATCGAAGGTCAGATCCCGGTAGACGTAGTGGATGCGGCCGGTGCCTTCTTCGAGCACCACCTGGAAGGTGACGCCGCCGGCCTGGTTCGGATAGAGCGCGTGGTCCTTGTCGTCCCATTGCACGATTAGGCGGCGATTCGGCGCCGTGCCCACCGTGGCGTAGTAGACCGCGCCATGACTGCCGAGCAGATCCCAGTAGGCCGCGATGCCGTTGTAGCCGTAGAACGGAAAGCTGGAATGCGCGATGGCGCCCATGGTGTCGTTGTCGCCCACCAGCGGCGGCGGCAGGACGATCGCTTCCGGACAGCCGTCCACGTCGTCGGCCGTGCGCAGCGCCAGGGTTCCGCTGTTGTTGATGCACAGGACGCTGGCGTCGCCTTCGTGGAAATACTGGCCGTAGAAGCTGATCGGGAACGGCAGCGCGCCGAGCCGGTAGACGCCCTTGGCCCCCAGCGCCAGCGCGGTGCCGGTCGTGCGGATGTCGGAGAACACGACGTCAGGGTCCGAACCTTGCTCGTAGCCAGGCCGCGACGCGGTGGCATTCCAGGTGAAGCGCGGCAACTGATCCTCGGTGCCGGCGGTCGCCACGTGGTTGTAGCGGAAGCTGCCGCCGGGCGGCACGGTCTGCGGCAACAGATCGAACAGGCGGTCCCAGCCGGAATACTCGTACAGGAACGGCGCGTAGGTCAGCATCGTCAATGTGTGATAGTTGAGCGTCACATTGCTGTGGTTGACCATCGTGAAGCAGTAGTTGACCGGCTCGCCCGGCGTCACGGTGATGCTGGTCTGCGTGCCGCAGGCCGGCGGCGGCAAGGTGCTGACCGTGACCTGCAATTCGATGCCGCCCTGTTCGGCGGATTCGTTGGTCAGCGCGAAGCTGGTCTGGGCGCCCTGCACGTTCGCCGTCACGGCGTAGCTGCCGGCCTGCCCGTTGGCGCGGGCGGTGGTGCTGGCCAGGCCGTCCGGTCCGCTCACGGCGCTGCCTGCCGAAAGCGTTGCACTGGCGCCGGAAGCCGGCGCGCCGAAATTCACCGTGGCCCCCTTCACTGGCTGTCCGTTCGCATCGATCACGCGAACCGTCAGCGGCGCGGCGAACGCGGTATTGATCGCCGTGCTTTGCGCGGCACCGCCGCTGGGTATCAACGTGGCGGGCTGGTGGAAGCGCGCGACCACCGAGCAATTGGCCAGTATGTGATCGGTCGTGTACAGGGTTCCGCTGAGCGTGCCGCCGCAGCCTTCGACGCCGGCGAGGTAGTAGCCGGCATCCGGTACGAGCTGGAAGCTCGTGGTCTGCGCGAACAGCACCGATTGCGGCACCGCCGGAACGATGGTGCCGTGACTGCCGGCGGCCGGGATCACCGTGTACGTGACGGTCTCCAGCAGGAACTCGACCGTGACGGTGCAATGGCCGCTGACCGCGCCGGTGGTATAGACCAGCCCGTTGAGCGAACCGGCGCAGCCGGTCACCGCGCCGATGACGTAGCCGGGATCGGGCACGAGCGTGAACTGCGCCTGCGTTCCCGGCAGCGCCTCCTGCGGCGCGTTCGGCGTGATCGTTCCGTTGGCTCCGGCCAGCGGCGTGACCACGAACGCGTCGATATCGATACGGCCGTCGGGTTTCAGGCGCGCGAGGCCGCGACGCGCGAGACCGTTGATCTGGCTGAAGTAACCCGCGAGCAGGATCTTGCCGTCGGCTTGCAGGGCGATGTCCTTGACCCAGGTGTTGGGGCGCGCGTTGAATGCCGCTTCCAGTTCGCCGTTTGCGCTCAGGCGCGCCAGATTCGGCCTTACGACGCCGCCGATCGTGCGAAAGCCGCCGCCGATGAGGATCGCGCCGTCGGCTTGCACGGCGATGCTCTTGACGCCGCCGAGGCCGCCGTCGACCTGCGCCAGGAAGCTGGGATCGCGCGTGCCGTTGGACAGCAGGCGCACGAGCTGGGAGTCGACCGGCGAACCGTCGCCGAGGTTGATCTTGCTGACCGCGCCGACGAGGTAGCGGCCGTCGGGCAGCCGATGCAAAGCCGTGACGTCGGCAATCGTCGACGTGGCCGGGAACACCGTATGCAGCGACCCGTCGGCGTTGAGCCGGCCGAGATAGCCGCCTCCGCCGGAGCCGCCGCCGACCAGGATGCGGCCGTTCGGCTCCAGCAGCAGCGAATAGATGTTGATGTCGTCGTCAGCGCCGAAATCCGCGGTGAACCCGCTGTCCAGCGCGCCGTTGGCGTGCAGGCGCAGGAGATGGGGCATGGCGCTCGTCGTCAGCAGCTGTCGTCCGGCGACCAGGATCGCGCCGTCGGGCTGCACCAGGACTTTTTCCACAAACGCGTCCGGCCCCAGCGCCGCCGAGAAGGCCGTGTCGCGGCTGCCGTCGGCGTTGTTGCGGATCAGGCCCTCTTCGCCGCCGTACAGGATTTTTCCGTCCGCCTGGGGAGCCACGGCATAGACCACGGAGCCGCCGGTGTTGCCTTCCTGATACACGCCCGTGCCGTCGGCGAAATTCGCTTCGGCGGCGCCGTCCGTCGGCGCCAGCCGGGCGACCTTGAGCCGGTCCCGCCCGCCGATCCGGGTGAACCAGCCGCCGACCACGATGCGGCCGTCGGCGAGGATCTCGATCGCCTCGACGTTGGCATTCGGCGCGGGATCGAACACGGCGTTGGCCTCGGGCACGAAACTGGCCGATACCGTGCAGTCGGCGTAGACCCAGCCCGTGAGGTAGTCGTTGCCGCTGCGCCGACCTTCGCCGCAACCGGAAACCGAAGCGAGCACCCGGCCCGGCTCCGGCACGAACGTGATGAGTGTCTTGCCGCCTTCGTTCACCGCTTGCGGCGTCGCCGGATTGGCGCTGCCGCCCTCGCTGACGCGCGGCGTGACCGACAGCGGCGCCGCGGCGGCGTTGTCCAGGCGGCCGTCCGCATGCAGGCGCGCGATGTGGTTGCGCGTGAGGCCGTTGATCTGGGTGAAATGAGCTCCCAGGACGAGCTTTCCGTCCGCCTGCAGCGCCACGTCGTAGACGGGTGCCGCGTTCATTTCCGCGGCCAGGAAACCCGTGTCGAGCGCACCTGCACCGGTCAGCCGGGCCAGATTGCGGAACACGACCCCGCCGACGGAAGTGATTCCGCCCGCAATCACGATGTTGCCGCCGCTGTCCCGGGCGATCGAGTCGACGTCACCGCGCACGTTGGGCAGGAAGCCCGTATCGACGCTGCCATTGGCGTTCAGGCGGACCAGGGTGCCGCGATCGACGCCGCCGAGCGCGAAGCCGTAGCCGCCGCCGACGAGGATCTTGCCGTCGGCCTGGAGCTCCAGCGTCCTGATGTTCGAGTCAGCGGCCACCGGCGGCAACGGTTCGCCGCTGTCGGCCTGGCCGTTCGGCAGCAGGCGCAGCAGCTTGCCGTAGCCGGCGATCAGGATGCGGCCGTCGGCCTGTACCGCGATGCTTTCGACCGAAAGCGGGGAC